>ENA-OQBL01001179-OQBL01001179.1-human-gut-metagenome-genome-assembly--contig:-NODE-1179-length-10786-cov-4.783845_pt1 | contig 10786 bp, 9 predicted proteins | sample MGYA00242747_ERZ504553 | MGnify/ENA primary metagenome ERZ504553 (study PRJEB26092, sample SAMD00036240) | human gut metagenome | host: Homo sapiens | study: EMG produced TPA metagenomics assembly of...
AACTTCATTTTCAATGAATACCCCATTAATTAAATGATACATATCAATTTTTTCCCGGAGAACTATCGTCTTTCCCAAAATCCTGAATAAAAAATGCAACAACACAGCAAACAACTCCAAACGTCCTATCAACATCAGGAACGACAATATCCATTTAGCAGCATCAGGCAACGCCGCCCATGAAAAACGCAGGACCGAATGCTCCTAATCCCGGTCCCACATTGCCTAAGCTAGAAAATTTACTGTACTCATCGCTTCAATTATCCCCCCACCCCGAAAAACATCAGCAGTATCCATCCGGCCAAAATACAGAACAAATAAAATACAAAGAATGTATTCACTGAAGCAATGATGGAAGGCGATATAACCTGACGGTTCACACGAACAGGCAATACAGCCCTAGGATGCAGCATCCGTTTGAATTCATTTTTGATATTACGCGCCAGAATCATAAGGCGCATATTTTTGATTCCCCCACTAGTAGACCCCGTACATCCACCTGACAACATAGCAAAAATAAGAAGCATCCATGTAAAAGATGGCCACAAGTTATAATCATCCGTTGCAAAGCCGCATGACGTATGCGCCGTAGCCACTTGAAACAGAGCCCTGCGGAATGCCTCTTCCCAATCATAATGATTCTGAAAAACTAAGGCAAACGTAATAACAAGTGTCAGAATACTCACTGATTTCATAAACCAACGGAATTCATCATCCTGAAATAAACGCTTGCCTTTCCCTTTCAGACACATAAAATAGAGAGAGAAATTAATACCCGAAAGGATCATAAATATCGCTATTACATATTCTATAAACGGAGAGTTCCAATAAGCTACACTAGCTTGTTTGGTAGAATAACCACCTGTAGCCGTTGTAGAGAATGAATGACATACCGCATCAAAAAAACTCATTCCTCCTATCATCAGCAGCACAGTTTCTGCAATTGTAAGAATAGCATATATCATCCACAGCCACTTAGCCATCACATCAATCCGGGGATGTGTTTTGTCATGCGTCACTCCGATAGCCTCAGCTGAAAAAAGTTGTATAGTTCCTCCCCCGAAAATAGGAAGCACAGCAATAGTAAAAAGACAATACCCAAGCCACCTATCCATTGTGTCAAGCTACGCCAAAATAACAGACCATGTGAAAGAGATTCTATATTATCCAATATAGTAGCTCCTGTAGTAGTAAAACCCGACATGGTTTCAAAAAAGGCATCCGTCACCGAAGGGATTCCTCCACTAAAATAAAAAGGCAACATTCCAAACAACGTAAACAAAAACCAAGTAAAAGTTACAATACAGTACCCATCTCGTCGTGTCAGCCGATTCTCAGCACCTCTACTACAAATTAGCAAAACTCCACCGACCAATGTATTCAAAAGAATGGTATATAGAAAATATTGATAATCTTGCTCACCGTAACATAAGGAAACAGCCGCACAAAGCAGGAACATAGCAGATTCAATAAAAAGTAATACCCCCAATACACGGAATATCATTTTTTTATTTATCAAGCTATTATTCCGGCTTCCACCTTTATATAATTTATCTGGATTATAAAATTCTCCCATCTTTTATACTTTTTATATTTGACAAGTATATAGCGAATACTATGCCAAAATGAAAAACAACATTATAAACTATTGATAAACAAACAGATATTATATGAAGTCATAAAAAATGGGAAACACTACCCTTTTCAAAAATGAAAGGGAGCGTATTTCAAAACAACAAGGTTGCAGATATGACGATCTCAAGCAAAATTTAAATTACATACATATCTGCTAACACTACAACATCGTCCTCATCATAATGAATAATGAATAAATATTTTAAAATTACCCACTATTTTACTATTTTTGCATCCAAATCGATAATCCTCTACTAAATTTAATTCGCCTACTGTGGAATTATTCTACAGCTGTTGCCTGTTTTCCACACTTTCCCTATCAACAAAAGGCAGTAATAAAACACTGATTATGAAAAGGAAAGGCTATTTACAGTAGTTTGGCACGCTGCTTGTATTCCTACTGACGGCATCTTAAACAATAACAAAACTAAAGTATGAAACTATTTTTTACACACAAAGAAATTGCGCTAAAAAAGAAAAGAACAGCGCTTGTAGTAATAGGTATTGGACTAGTTATCGGGATTTACCTGATTGTTTCCCATCGACCGGCAAAGATGCCGGAACTTCCAGTAGTTGCCATAGCACCGGCAACGCAAGACGATGTGGAAATATATGGTGAATATGTAGGACGCGTACGTGCACAGCAATTCGTTGAAGTACGTGCCCGAGTAGAGGGATATTTAGAACAAATGCTTTTCGCAGAAGGTACATATGTCACTAAGAATCAAGTGCTGTTTGTTATCAATCAAGATCAATATCGAGCCAAAGCTGACAAAGCGCGTGCCCAATTGAAAAAAGATGAAGCACAGGCACAAAAAGCAAAACGCGATTTAGAACGTATCCGTCCGCTATATGAACAAAATGCTGCCAGCCAGTTGGACTTGGACAATGCTACTGCTGCATATGAAACAGCAGAAGCCTCGGTAGCTATGAGTAGTGCCGACCTTGATCAAGCAGAATTGGAACTAGGTTATACGATAGTTCGTTCTCCGTTAGCAGGACATATCAGTGAACGTCACGTGGATTTAGGGACATTGGTAGGTCCAAGTGGCAAATCACTGCTTGCCACCGTAGTAAAAAGTGATACTGTATTAGTGGATTTCAGCATGACAGCTCTAGACTATCTGAAAAGCAAAGAACGTAATGTGAACTTAGGTCAAAAAGACTCTACCCGCTCTTGGCAACCCAATGTTTCCATTACTCTAGCAGACAATACTATTTATCCATACAAAGGACTGGTAGACTTTGCCGAACCGCAAGTTGATCCACGCACAGGTACATTCTCCGTACGTGCCGAAATGCCGAATCCAGAACGGATATTACTTCCTGGACAGTTCACCAAAGTAAAACTATTATTGGATGTCAGAGAAAAAGCTACGGTAGTTCCGTTAAAGTCCGTTATCATAGAAAAAGGCGGTGCCTATATTTATGTAATGCGCAAAGATTCTACAGTAGAGAGACGTTTCATTGAATTAGGACCTGAATTCCAGAATCAAGTAGTGGTGGAAAGAGGCTTGGCTCCCGGAGAAGACATTGTTATAGAAGGATACCACAAGCTGAATCCAGGCATGAAAGTAAAAGTAAGTCCTGCTGTAGAAGACAAAAAAACGGAGGAAAAAGATACGATCGGATAATTTCACTCCCGAATACGAATTCCCCTATGGAGGAAAATTTACGCATTCAAAAAAACAATAGACATTATGAAAGTTAGTTTCTTTATAGACAGACCGGTATTTTCAGCTGTCATCTCCATATTAATAGTCATTGTCGGTATCATCGGTCTCACGATGCTACCCATTGACCAATATCCGCAGATTACCCCGCCGGTAGTGAAAATCAGCGCATCCTATCCGGGTGCCAGTGCCCTGACAGTATCACAAGCAGTAGCCACTCCTATAGAACAGGAATTGAACGGTACTCCAGGAATGCTTTACATGGAATCAAACAGTTCCAATTCGGGAGGTTTTTCAGCCACCGTCACTTTTGATATCTCGGCAGATCCCGATCTGGCGGCAGTAGAAATACAGAACCGTATCAAGTTAGCAGAATCACGTCTTCCAGCAGAAGTTATACAAAATGGTATTTCGGTAGAGAAACAGGCTGCCAGTCAATTGCTGACCCTATGCCTTACCTCTACCGACCCGAAATTCGATGAAATATACCTTAGCAACTTTGCTACTCTGAATGTACTGGACCTAATCCGCCGTATCCCTGGCGTAGGACGTGTTTCAAACATCGGAAGCCGATATTACGCCATGCAAATTTGGGTACAGCCCGACAAACTGGCCAATTTCGGTCTGACCGTAGCCGATCTGCAGAATGCACTGAAAGACCAAAATCGGGAATCAGCAGCCGGTGTACTGGGACAACAACCCGTACAAGGATTAGACGTAACCATTCCCATCACTACTCAGGGACGTCTATCTACTGTAAGCCAGTTTGAGGAAATCGTAGTCCGTGCCAATGCCGATGGTTCCATCATCCGTTTACGTGATGTGGCCCGCATCTCACTCGAAGCACAATCATACAATACCGAGAGTGCCATTAACAAAGAAAATGCAGCGGTATTGGCCATCTATATGTTACCGGGAGCCAACGCTATGGAAGTAGCAAAAAGCGTGAAAGAAGCTATGGAGGAAATCAGCAAGAATTTCCCCGAAGGAATGAGTTACGAGATACCTTTCGATATGACCACATATATTTCGGAATCTATTCATGAAGTGTACAAAACACTGTTTGAAGCCCTGATACTGGTTATTATCGTAGTATACCTTTCACTCCAAAGCTGGCGTGCAACAGTTATCCCACTAGTTGCCGTACCTATCTCACTGATTGGAACTTTCGGATTCATGTTGATTTTCGGATTCTCGCTTAATATCCTGACCCTGTTGGGGTTGGTACTTGCCATCGGTATTGTGGTGGACGATGCTATCGTGGTAGTAGAGAATGTGGAGCGTATCATGGAAGAGGAGAAACTATCTCCCTACCAAGCTACCAAGAAAGCTATGGAAGGACTTACAGGAGCCATTATCGCCACTTCTTTGGTACTGGCAGCAGTATTTGTTCCCGTAAGTTTTCTAGGTGGAATTACCGGACAACTTTATCGCCAGTTTACGGTAACCATCGTAGTATCCGTATTGCTGTCTACGGTAGTAGCTTTGACATTGAGTCCAGTCATGTGTTCGCTTATCCTGAAACCGGAAGATCCGAACAAGAAAAAGAATATCGTATTCCGCCGTATCAATGAGTGGCTGGCTATCGGCAATCATAAATATGTAGGGCTTATCAAACACATTGTGAAACACCCGCGTCGGGTACTGAGCACATTCGGCATGGTATTGATCGCCATCCTGTTAATCCATCGCATTATTCCCACCAGCTTCCTCCCCATCGAAGACCAAGGGTATTTTAAAATAGAGTTGGAGCTACCCGAAGGTGCAACGTTGGAACGTACACGTATCGTAACAGAACGTGCTGTGGAATACCTGATGAAAAATCCGGCAGTGGAATATGTGCAAAGCGTGGCGGGAAGCAGTCCGCGTGTAGGAACCAGTCAGGCACGAAGTGAACTGACTGTCATCTTAAAACCTTGGGAGGAACGTGACTCGCAAACTATTGACAATATTATGGCACAGGTAAAAAAGACATGTCACAATACCCCGAATGCAAGGTATATCTTTCCACCCCTCCCGTTATTCCGGGATTAGGCAGTTCGGGCGGGTTCGAAATGCAATTGGAAGCACGTGGAGATGCCACTTTCGAAAATTTGGTACAAGCTACGGATACATTGATGTATTATGCATCAAAACGTAAGGAATTATCAGGTTTATCTTCGGCTTTACAAGCGGATATCCCCCAACTTTATTTTGATGTAGACCGTGACAAAGTAAAAATTCTCAGGAGTACCTTTAGCCGATGTATTCTCGACTATGAAAGCTTATACAGGTTCGGTATATGTAAACGATTTCAATATGTTTAACCGCATCTACCGTGTATATATTCAAGCAGAAGCACCCTACCGGGAACATAAGGAGAATATCAACCTGTTTTTTGTACGGGGTACAGACAATGCCATGATACCGCTCACCTCGCTGGGTACCACTTCGTATACCACTGGTCCGGGCAGCATCAAACGTTTTAATATGTTCAACAGTTCTGTGATTCTCGGTGAGGCCGCAGACGGTTACAGTTCAGGACAGGCTATGGAAATTATCGAACAAATAGCCCGCGAACACCTACCGGAAAATATCGGTGTAGAATGGAGCGGACTATCCTTCCAGGAAAAACAGGCAGGTGGACAGACCGGCATGGTGCTGGCATTAGTGTTCATGTTCGTATTTTTGTTCCTTGCTGCCTTATACGAAAGCTGGATGGTACCGGTTGCAGTATTACTCTCTTTGCCTGTAGCCGCATTAGGTGCTTATCTAGGTGTATGGGGCTGTGGACTGGAGAATGATGTCTATTTCCAGATCGGATTGGTGATGCTGGTAGGACTAGCCGCCAAAAATGCAATTCTTATTGTAGAGTTTGCCAAAGAACAAGTAGACAAAGGAGTAGATGTAGTACAAGCTGCACTTCATGCTTCACAGCTCCGTTTCCGACCTATTTTGATGACTTCATTGGCATTCATCTTAGGTATGTTACCTATGGTCATTGCCAGCGGGCCAGGTTCAGCCAGCCGTCAGGCTATTGGTACAGGTGTATTCTTCGGAATGATCTTTGCTGTAACTGTGGGAATTTTGTTAGTACCTTTCTTCTTTGTACTGATATACAAGATGAAAGCGAAGATGAAACAAAAATAAGGATATAAAAAGATGAAAGAAATGATGAAACATACATTATTATATATAGCCGTATCAGGAATGACTTTGCTGACTTCTTGCCAATTAGGTAAGCACTACACACGTCCCGACTTACATCTTCCCCAACAATTAGATACATTACGACAACAGGATACATTATCTATAGCCGATATGCAATGGTGGGAAATCTATACGGACACAACCTTGCAAAGCCTGATAGAAAAGACGTTGGATAACAACAAAGACATGAAAATAGCTGCGGCACGTGTAAAAGAACTTGCCGCAATGAAGCGCATAGACTTTGCCAACCTTTTCCCCCAACTGAACGGAAGCGCTTATGCCCAAAAAGAAGGAAGTAATTATGGTGGTGACAACTATAAAAATGACCCCGAACTGGGTGGTAAACTTACCGTGACTTGGGAATTAGACTTATGGGGTAACCTGCGTTGGGCAAAAGACAAAAGCATAGCACAATTTCTGGGAAGCATCGAGGCGCAACGTGCCTTGAAAATGAGTATTGTGTCCGAAGTGGCACAAGCCTATTTTGAATTGGTCGCATTAGACAATGAGCTGAACATCGTTCGTCAAACACTCTATGCCCGTAAAGAAGGAGTACGCCTGGCAAAGCTTCGTTTTGAAGGAGGACTGACTTCAGAAACTTCTTATCAACAGGCACAAGTGGAGTATGCACGTACCGCAACCTTAGTTCCTGAACTGGAAAGGAAAATTTCATTGAAAGAAAATGATATCGCATTCCTGGCAGGCGAATACCCGCACCGCATACAGCGTTCCATTCTGCCCGAAGAGGTAAAACTACCTGAAACATTACCAGTAGGTCTACCCTCCACTCTGTTGGAACGTCGTCCCGATGTACGCGAAGCAGAACAGAAATTAATAGCAGCCAATGCCAGTGTAGGTATTGCCTATACCAATATGTTCCCACGACTCAGCCTCACAGCACAATATGGCGTAGAAAGTGAAGAATTCTCTGATTTCTTTAAATCACCCATTCATTATATCAGTGGCAATCTTCTAACTCCTCTCTTCGCCATGGGAAAATACAGAGCAACCCTAAAGGCTAAGAAAGCCGCATACGAACAGGAATGCTACAGCTATGAAAAATCAGTGCTGACTGCATTCAAAGAGGCCCGCAATGCCATTGTGGACTTCAATAAGATAAAAGATATCTACGAATCGCGTCTGCAACTGGAACGTTCCTCTAAAGCAACAATGGAACTGGCCCAATTGCAATACATCAATGGAGTAATAGGCTATTTGGATGTATTGGATGCACAACGTAGCTATTTCGATGCACAAATAGGATTAAGTAATGCAATAAGAGACAAACAAATTACATTAGTAAAATTGTATAAAGCATTAGGGGGTGGATGGTAACCATCCCCTCTTAATTTGATTTTCCTTTATCCGGAAAATCAAATTAAGATATATGCCTGATAAGACGTATTGTTCTCTACCGGTGTAAGTGACAAATAACCCGACTTCACTTTTCCATTTTCCAGATATAAAGGATGCTTTTCTTGAAGCGCAAGATGAGAATGCCATGCCTCACCGGGCTTTGCATAATATTCTATAACATACCGTCCCTGCCCGCCATCACACACATAGTTATCATATATCAAACGTGCTACCACTCCCATATTCATACGAAGATTTATTTCCACACACGGATGAATGGCATACCCGCCGTTTTGGGTACGGCATATCATCATATCCACCCCCAGATAGCCTTCGTAACTCCCTTTGATCACTTCCGCCAATTCCACCTGTAACGCCCTCCCAACCTGATGTAAGATTTCCGCAGAAACATATGTGGATATCCTCGCTTCAATAACCCGATCCGCAGCCAACAAGTTTTCTTTATAAACACCTCTCTTGTCTGTTTCGAATAAAGAATACCCTATAAAATGTACCTGTCCCCACTCGTCTGCAAAAAAACTCCATGGCAAAATCCAAAAGCTTATCATAAAAAGGTTCTCCTATCACCTCATGCTGAGTGGTAAGTATGTGTCGAATCCACCCTTCCAGAGGGATGGTAAAACTACCTGAAACATATTGTATCCCTCTCCCACTACCAGACCATGGAGCTTTTAACAAAGCACGAGGATGAGACAACACAAAAGCCTTCACTTCCTCTGTTGATGACAATACAAAAGCCTCCCCCAATGTGGGAATATTCCCACCTATATGCCTACAAAGGCGTCGTAACACTTTTACAGCCGTCTGACGTCCGGATATTTGACGGATACGCTTCATACGCTCTACTGAAGGATATGCTGTATCAGGAAATCCAGCTTCCTGCAAACGACGCACCAAAGACGGATTCCATCCCCAAGGAATCACTTTATTATAAATGGGGAGGAATTCTGAAGTCCAATTGACCGAAGGCGGCAAAAAAGATTGTCTTTCCATTGTTTTCATACGCAGAGCAGAATCCAGCCACACAGTTCCTCCCTGTTCTGCATACCATGCAGGCAACACGGACAGCTCGGCCGCCATTCGCCGGGCACTGGCAGGTGCCATATAATAAGGATCACCACAAGCCAATGCCATATCATTTTCCGGATTGAATAAATAAAGCGCTTCCATTTCCGGACACAAAGATAAATGTTTTAGAGTACAAACCATTTCTCTTGTTCGTCTTTTAGTTGAAAAAAAATAATATTTTGCTATCTCCAGTTTGCAATTTGAATTAGTATTGCTATATTTGCAACCGATAAAAAAGCAACCATGGAAACCTTTTACAGAACACACAGTTATCTGGTGGAACATACAAATGCTCCTGTTCGCCGGGACTTGATGGACGAAATAGACTGGAACGACAGACTGATCGGCATCAAGGGTACTCGTGGCGTAGGAAAAACGACTTTCCTCCTGCAATATGCAAAAGAAAAGTTCGGAACGGATCACTCATGTCTGTTCATCAACATGAATAACTTTTACTTCTCTAAATATACGTTAGTGGAGTTTGCCGCAGAATTCGTAAAACGAGGAGGAAAAGTTTTGTTGATAGACCAAGTGTTCAAGTATCCCGAATGGAGCCACGACCTGCGTGCTTGCTATGAAATGTTTCCTACTCTGAAGATTATATTCACCGGATCATCCGTGATGCGACTGAAAGAAGAAAATCCAGAACTGAGCGGCATTGTCAAGGTATACTACCTGAGAGGTTTCTCATTCCGCGAATACCTGAATCTGCAAAGCGGTAATTGTTTCCGTGCCTATACCTTACAAGAAATTTTGGAGAATCACGAACAGATAGCGAAAACCATCCTGCGCAACGTGAAGCCGTTGGATTATTTTCAAGACTATCTGCATCACGGTTTCTACCCATTCTTTCTGGAAAAACGTAACTTTTCGGAGAATCTGCTAAAAACCATGAATATGATGATAGAAGTAGATATACTTCTTATCAAACAAATTGAGCTGAAATATCTTTCAAAGATAAAAAAATTACTATATTTGCTAGCTGTGGACGGACCCGTTGCTCCGAACGTCAGCCAGCTGGCCACGGAGATTCAAACTTCACGTGCCACGGTGATGAATTACATTAAGTATCTGGCAGATGCGCGTCTTATCAATATGGTTTATCCCAAGGGAGAGGAATTTCCCAAGAAACCTTCCAAACTGATGATGCACAACACCAACCTGATGTACTCCATTTATCCGGTAAAGGTCGAAGAACAGGATGTTCTGGATACATTTTTCATGAATACCCTGTATAAGGACCATAAACTATATAAAGGCGATAAAGGCACTTCATTTATGGTAGACAACGGACTGCATTTCCGTATTTGCGCAGAAGGGTGCAAGTTCAAAAATAATCCAAACGTGTATTATGCCCTACACAAATTGGAATTAGGACACGGAAATATGATCCCATTATGGCTTTTCGGCTTTTTATATTAAGAGATAGAGAATAAATTTTATTACCTAATAATTAGTAATTGTATGACTAAACAAAAAAAATTCATCACTTGTGATGGTAACCAGGCAGCAGCACATATCTCGTATATGTTCTCTGAAGTAGCTGCTATCTATCCCATCACTCCGTCGTCTACTATGGCTGAATACGTGGACGAATGGGCTGCCGCAGGTCGTAAAAACATCTTCGGCGAAACAGTTTTGGTACAGGAAATGCAGTCAGAAGGCGGAGCGGCAGGTGCTGTTCACGGTTCTCTTCAGGCAGGTGCGTTGACTACCACTTACACTGCATCTCAGGGGATTGTTGCTGATGATCCCCAACATGTACAAAATTGCCGGTGAATTCCTGCCTTGCGTATTCCACGTATCGGCCCGTACATTGGCTTCACACGCATTGTGTATCTTCG
>ENA-OQBL01001180-OQBL01001180.1-human-gut-metagenome-genome-assembly--contig:-NODE-1180-length-10783-cov-3.463870_pt1 | contig 10783 bp, 5 predicted proteins | sample MGYA00242747_ERZ504553 | MGnify/ENA primary metagenome ERZ504553 (study PRJEB26092, sample SAMD00036240) | human gut metagenome | host: Homo sapiens | study: EMG produced TPA metagenomics assembly of...
CTTTGTTAGATTTACGGGCACAGTGTAACCTAAGGTCATGTTACTGATACGTAAGAAATTACTGCTATATAAGAATCTAGAAGAAGTTTGAGTTGCTTTATTGGGATCTCCATAAATATATTGTGGATATTTGGCATCTTTATTTTCTTCTGTCCATGAATTTAATGCAACGTCTTTCAACGGAGTACGATTGGCCATACCAAATCCGGTGAATGAAGCTCCGGAATCGAAAACTTTTCCTCCTAATCTATAGGTAAAGTTCATGTTAAAGTCAAATCCTTTCCAGCTTAAATTTGTACCGAATCCACCTAAAACTTTGGGGTCAGCATCGCCTACATAACGTTTGGCTGCTGCATTGTAGTCGGAGGTCGTTTCGTTGCCTTCTTCATTCAGATACCATAATGGTTTACCATTTTCGCGGTCAACGCCTGCATATTCTTTCATATAGAATTGGCGATAGGGGCGTCCTTCTTCAATAATTTGATAAGTATATTCTATGGGTTCATCTGTAGATAGTTTGATGATCTTATTTTTGTTCCATGTCATATTTGCATAAATATTCCATGTAAGATTATTGTTGTTGATAACAGATGCATTGATAGATGCTTCAATACCACGGTTGCGGATTGCACCAATATTTTGGTATACTGTAGACATACCTGTAGTCATGGACAATGGTACTTCAAACAATGCGTCACTCGTCTCTTCATTATAATAATCGAAAGTAAGATGGATACGATTAATTAAAGATAAATCAAAACCTATATCAAATTTTTTTTGAAGTTTCCCATGTCAAATCTGAATTAGAGATGCTAGTGGGAGTCATACCAGGCTTTTCGTTATAATTGTATCCGGAAGAATAGAAACCACGTGCTGCATACCAATCGATATCTTGATTACCTACGGTTCCGTAAGAGGCCCGAAGAGTGGCATTGGTAATAATAGAATTATCTTTAAGAAATTCTTCTCCACTTTACACGCCATTTTCCACCAACAGACCAAAAGTTACCCAACGATGATTTGAACCGAAAACAGAGGAACCGTCACGGCGGAATGAACCAGATACATAATATTTATCCTCGTAAGAGTAGTGTGCATCCATAAAATATGATGCCAATCGAGCTTCTTTCTTATAATATTCTGATCCTTGAGGAGTTCCAGCAGTAGAAAGGTCGGTTTTTCCATCAGCTGCAAATGGGAAATCAGAGCCTGAATAATATTCATAGAAATAATTCTTTCGTTGCATCTCTTGACCTAATAACAAGTTAATATTGTGTTTGTCAAAAGTATAGTTCCAACCTAATACATTGTTCCACGTAATTGTTGTATAACGAGAATTGTACTGTTGACCTAATCCATTATAATCAACAGCTTGTGGATTATATAATGCACTCCAATATTGATATTGACGTAAATCAGCAATATTTACACCTAAGGTAGTTTTTGCATAAATACCTTTTCCGAGATCAATCTGCAAATATGGGTTGAAGTTCAATGTTTGATTATTGTTTTCATTGATTTCACCAGCTTTTTCATCATATAAAGCTAGAGGATTATAATTACTGATATTGGCATAACTTCCATCTTCATTATAGAAAGGCATCATAGGATTCATAGAACTTATAGCTGCTACAGTAGCGCTGGACATAGAGCCACTTGTAGCTTGTGAAAAGCCGTTTTGGGTAGAATTACTGTATGAAGCATTGACACCGATAGTAAAGCAACTGAACTTAGAGTCTAGGTTCAAACGTCCTGAATAACGTTTCATGTCAGAACCAATAATCAATCCTTCAGTATCTAAATAACCTAAACTAACATAATAACCAGTAGAACCAGAACGTCCTTGGAGGTTTACATTGTAGTCTTGGTAGTATCCTTTACGGGTGATAGCATCCATCCAATCGTAGGATGAAACACCATCCCAACCATAACCTTGATATACTTTTTTCAAATAATCATAGCTCTCATCATAGGTGTTACCATAAGCAACAGAACGTCCATGAGCAAATAGATTCATAGATTCTTGAGCATTGGCGTAATCCATATTATGATTTCCCATTGAAACAAATCCTTGTTTAATGTCTAAGTTGATGCTCATTTTTCCCTCTTTTCCTTTTTTAGTAGTGATTACAATAACGCCATTAGCTGCGCGTGAACCATAAATGGCTGTAGCCGCAGCATCTTTTAGAACTGTAACACTTTCAATATCAGAAGGGTTGATTGCGGCCATCGGATCAAAATTATTATTTGTAGTCGTACTCATACCATCTGTTTCAGAGTTGACAGGCATTCCATCTATTACATATAATGGCTGAGTGCCTGAATTCAAAGAACCACGTCCACGAACATAAATCTCGCTCCAAACACCAGGCATACTGGTAGAGTTGCTCATTTGTACGCCTGGTACAGCTCCTTCTAGTGCTTTCACAAAATTAGCATCAGATTTTTTGGCTATAACATCTTCACCAATAATAGCAGCAGCACCAGTAAATGAAGCTTTGCGTTGAACTCCATATCCTGTTACTACCACTTCTTCAAGCACTTCGGCATCCGACTTTAACGTGATGTTAACAGTCTGTTTTATAGCTACTTCTTGTGTAGCCATTCCGATAAAGGAAACCACCAAAGTCTTTGCGGAACTTGGAACATTTGATAATGCAAATTTACCATCCATGTCAGTAACTGTACCTACAGTAGTACCTTTTACTAAAAATAGAGGCGCCAACTACGGGTAATCCGTCCTCCTCCGAAATAACAGTACCTGTTACCTTCGTGATCTGAGCGGTTACCAAACCTATACCTACAAAAAGGCAGGTCAATAACAGCATTAATTTTCTTTTCATAAAATTCTCTCTTAAAGTTTAACTTTACATTAATTGTTTCTTTACTCTAACAAAGTGCAAATATATTAATAAAACTGAAACGAACAACTATTTTATTGAAAAAAGCCTTGTAAATCTATCAATCTGTTAATTAAATACGCTACTTTATGCTTAATAACAGATTTTTCATACTTAAAAAACCTAAACCGGCTTATGTTTACTATCACTATGATTTCCCTCTTTCAAGGTGAGTTTTTCCAAGAAATACACATACTTTTAAAACAAAATGGTTAATAAACAAGCCGCTAAAACGAAAAAACATACCTGATTTTGAAACAAAATGAGAATTTCCGGAGATTAAATACCAATTAATAGCTAAACACAAAAAGACACCTTTTTAGAGATATTAATTCTTATTCTATTCTCACCGAGCACAGAATATCGTCTTATTTGTTATTAGTATTAATTAAAACCAAACAAAATGAGTAAAATTATTTACAATCTAGTGTACAACAGAAAAAGAAGCCTGAATAAAAAAGGAATGGCGTTAGTGCAAGTAGAAGCCTATTTGGATAGAAAAAAAAGTATTTCTCCACCAAAGTTTATCTAAAGCCAGAACAATGGGACAATAAAAAGCTTATCGTGAAGAATCATCCTAATGCGGATGCACTGAATAGATTGATATATGAATTTATGGCTATGATAGAAAAAAAATGAGTTGGAATTGTGGCAGCAAGGAAGGCGTATTTCATTAGAATTACTAAAGGACGTTTTGAGCACAAGCGAAAACAAAACCTCTTTTATTTCTTTTTGTAGACAAGAGATAGCAAACTCTGCTCTGAAAGAAAGTACAAAACGAAATCACCTCTCCACTCTTTCATTATTACAACAGTTCAAAAAGGATGTAACCTTTTCTGATTTAACATTCGAATTCATATCCTCCTTTGAATATTTCTTGCAATCAAGAGGCTATCACACAAATACGATAGCCAAACATATGAAGCATCTGAAGCGGCATATAAATGTTGCCATCAACAAGGATTATATAGAGATACAAAAATACGCTTTTCGAAAGTACAAGATTAAAACTATAGAAAACAAGCATACGCACTTATCCCCTGAAGAGCTGGAGAAGTTGGAGAAATTAAGCTTGGCTGGCAGATATACTAAATTGCAGAAGACTTTAGATGCATTCTTGTTTTGTTGCTATGCAGGAATGAGATATTCTGATTTTATCAGTTTATCACCCGATAACATCGTGGAGATCCGTCAAGAAACCTGGCTAATTTATAAATCCATAAAGACGAGTACAGAAGTCAGATTGCCTCTTTATCTCTTATTCGAAGGAAAAGGGCTTGTTATTCTGGACAAATATCGGGATGACTTACAAAGCTTCTTTCATTTAAGGGATAACTCTAATGTGAACAAAAATTTAATTGTGATTTCCCGCCTAGCCGGTTTATCAAAAAAGATTTCATTTCACACCGCTCGCCATACTAATGCAACTCTATTGATTTATAATGGAGTAAACATTACAACGGTGCAAAAATTGTTGGGGCATAAAAGTGTTAAAACCACACAAGTGTATACGAATGTAATGGATATGACTATAGTACATGATTTAGAAAAGAGCCATGCACTCATGCCTTTGCCTCAAAAAAACACGAACTTAGCATAGTCAATACTGCACTTTCATATCATTAGTCATATACTTCTCCTTTAAAGTCTATTCACTCACTATTCTGTTTCAACCTGCTCGCTGCAAACTCACTGCATACGTTTTGCAGTATTACTGCATATTGTTTGCAGTACCACTGCATATTGCTTGCAGTACCACTGCAACAGCTTTGCAGTATCACTGCAATAGGTTTGCAAAATCTTGCAGCAAGAAACTATTTATAATCAATTAGATACAGCATAGTGTGAATAGAAGATTAACATTGGTGTTTTATCAATATTTAAACTGATTGGAGGTGTGGAAGCTAAATTTGCTTCCACACTTTTGCATTGCTTCCACAGCATCTGTGATGCCGATGAATAGAGGGATATAAGGAACGGGTGGAAGCGTGGAAGCAAAAATGATGAAAACTGTTATGAGGAAACAATTGTTGTCTTGATTGTTTAGCCAATCAGAAAGTTTTGAATTTGCTGTTTTCTGAAGCTATTGAAATATTCTTTTACATAGACTTTAGTAGTTTCGCTAATAAAGTGACAATGTAGAATAAATACTTCATTGAAAGCAGCTAAGATGATAGATATTGACAAAAGACATGCTTCATATAAGAGGAAGAATCATTTAAAATCTTTAAGCAGTGTATTAACTTTATGGTATACATCTGATAACTTGGTTGTTAATCCAACAAATAGTATCACAGCAGTAAGGTTTTATGCGTTGCCCCCCATACACATACCTTGTAAGAAAGAAAATTTCGCTATAGTTATTTCTATCACACAGTATAATTACCTGATTATTAGCGAAATAAATAACAATATAGTTCCGCGAAAACTCTGGTAATTTCGTACATTGGCATGCAGACTCAAGAGGTCTCGATAAAACCTAATTTAAAAGTGATTTTGAAAAATAATGCAGAACTCCTTGATGAAGTGATAGTAACAGCTTATGGTACTGCTAAGAAGTCGGCATTCACAGGTTCAGCGAGCGTAGTATCATCTGAAGATATTGGCAAAATTCAAAGTAGTAATGTAGCCAATGCTTTGAGTGGAAAAGTGTCTGGTGTTCAACTCAACAACAACTCTGGTCAACCTGGTTCCACAAAGCCGACTATCCGTATCCGAGGTATCAGTTCTATCAATGCAGGGAATGACCCACTTATTATTCTTGATGGTGTTCCTTACGATGGTGACATGAATAATATATCTTCTCAAGATATTGAGTCCATGACCGTGTTGAAAGATGCTGCATCCAACGCATTATATGGCGCTCGTGGTGCTAATGGAGTGATTATTATCACTACTAAAAAAGGAAATTCAGGGCAAGCGCGGGTGACGGTAGATGCCAAATGGGGCTCCAACTCACGTGGTACACAAGACTATAAAACAGTATCCAACCCTGCACAATATTATGAGATGTATTATGGTGCATTAAAAAACTATTTAATAAACTCGAAAGGTTACACTCCTAATGATGCACATATCTTTGCAGCAACAAATATGGCTGCACATGATGCCAACAATGACTACTCATTGGGGTACAACGCTTATAATGTTCCTCAAGGTCAATACCTCATCGGAAGCAATGGCAAATTGAATCCCAATGCAGTACTGGGCAATATTGTTGAATATGGAGGTCAACAATACCTAATTCGTCCAGACAAGTGGCTGGATGAAGTTTACAGCCATGGCTTGCGCCAGGAATATAACGTCAATGTATCTGCTGGAACGGATAAGTCCTCATTTTATACTTCTGTTAGTTACCTAAACAATGAAGGTATTACCGTTAATTCTAACTATGAGCGCCTGACCGGTCGTTTGAAAGCTGACTACCAAGTAAAAGATTGGCTGAAAGTAGGTGCAAATATGGCCTATACTTATTTTAATGCAAATTCTTTGAGTGAAGACGGTTCATCAGCTTCTTCTGGTAATGTGTTTGCCATTTCTACCCGTATTGCTCCTATTTATCCTATGTATATTCGTGATGGAGAAGGCAATATTATGATTGATAAAAATGGCTATAAAATGTATGATTATGGTGATGGTGAGAATGGCGGTCTGGGACGTCCATTCATGTCAGGTTCCAATGCTTATTCTGCCACTATGCTGAATGAAAACAATGCTGAAGGTAATGCAATTAATGCTATGGGATTCGCAGAACTTCGTTTCCTTAAAGATTTCAAATTCACTTGGACCAGTAGTGTAAATGTGGATGAAACTCGCTCTACAGCTTTTACCAACCCTTATTATGGGCAATATGCCAGTCAGAACGGCATGCTCTATAAATACCATACCCGAAATCTGGCCTATAATCATCAACAATTACTGAACTGGAAACGTAGCTTTGGTTCGCATAATCTGGATGTGATGTTGGGACATGAATCTTACCGCTACAAATACTATTATTTATATGCCAGCAAGTCCAACATGTTCGACCCGACTAATCATGAATTAGCTGGTGCCATCACTGAGAACGGTAATAACTCATACACTACGGATTATAATACGGAAGGCTATTTCGGTCGTGTACAATATGACTATAACGAAAAATATTTTCTTTCTGGCTCTTATCGCCGTGATGCTTCTTCACGCTTCCATCCAGATCATCGTTGGGGTAATTTCTGGTCCGCCGGTGCTGCATGGATTATTTCCAAAGAGGACTTCTTCGATGTGCCCTGGATTAACCTATTGAAACTTAAAGCCTCTTATGGTTCACAAGGAAACGACAATATAGGTAACTATCGTTATGTAAATACTTACATTATTGAAAATTCAGCTGGTACTCCTGCTGCCACCCCTGATGCTATGGGAAATAAGGAGATTACTTGGGAAACCAATGGCAACTTTAATGCCGGTATAGAATTCGAATTGTTTAGCCAGCGTCTTACCGGTAATGTGGAATATTTTGTTCGCAAAACAACGGATATGCTGTTTACTTTCCCGCTGGCTCCGTCTTTTGGTTACAGTTACTATTATGCCAATGTAGGTGACATGCGCAATATGGGTGTGGAAATGGAGTTAACAGGTACCCCCATTAAGACTAATGATCTGGAATGGAATCTACGGTTAAACTTGACGCATTATAAAAACAAAATCACTTATCTTCCCGAAAAGCGTAAGACTCTAGATTTGGGAGGACATGGAGGATATAGCAGTGGCAGTTACTTCTATGGCGAAGGATTGCCCCTTTACACTTACCGTCTCCAGAAATATGCAGGTGTCAATGAAAATGGTGAAGCACTCTATTATGTAGATGTAAAGGACCAGAACGGTAAGGTGACGGGACGTACAACCACCACCAACTATTCAAGTGCTACTTATTATGACTGTGGTACAGCCTTACCCGACGTTTATGGTGGTTTTGGTACAACATTGACTTATAAAGGATTTGATTTGACTGTAGACTTCAACTATCAAATTGGCGGACAAGTATATGATGGTGACTATGCCAGCATGATGGGCTCACCCAGCAGCAGTAGCAAAGGAAGCGCTTTCCACGCTGACTTATTGAATGCTTGGACACCGGAACACCATACTAACATTCCTCGTCTACAGTTTGGTGACAACTATACAGCAGCTTCATCAGACCGATTCTTAACTGACGCTTCTTACTTAAACCTGCAAAGTGTAAACTTCGGCTATACACTACCATCAACATTAAGTCGTCGGGCAGGTATTGAAAAAATACGTCTCTACTTCTCTGGTGAAAACTTATGGTTATGGTCTAAGCGTCAAGGACTTGATCCGCGTCAAAGTATCACTGGTGCTGTAACCTCCGCATATTATGCACCGATGCGTACTATTTCAGGCGGTGTTACTTTGACATTCTAATTGTAAAATTAACTTGTAAATGAAATGAATATGAAAAGAAATATATCTAAATTGCTAATTGGAGTTTGTCTCTCTTCGTCCATGCTGATAAACACTGGCTGTATTGAAGAAACATTTCCCACCAATGCTGCGACCGAAGACCAAGTAACCTCCTCTGAGGAAGCTGCTGGAGCTATGCTGTGGTCTATGCATGCTATGCTTAATACCTATGCGATAGATGTTGACCGTAGTAGACATTTTGACTGGGGGTACGGTTCTATCATGCACATTCGTGATGTACAAACTGGCGACATGCCCATTTCTTCTTCAGGTTATGACCACTATTGGCCATGGGAAGAAAACATATATCAAGGTGAAAGCTATATTTATAATCAATTCGTATGGAACTTCTATTGGAGAAATGTACTAGCGGCAAATAAGTTGCTGGCAGCCTTCCCACTGGAAACATCTTCGAATGTAGAAAAAGGTTACGTAGGTGCTGCCCATGCTTTTCGCGCTCTGATGTATTTAGACATGGCACGTATGTATGAATATCTGCCTACAGACGGAACTTCCATGCCAAACGACGCTGGTAATGATGTGACCAATCTTACTGTACCCATTGTTACGGAAAAGACCACCGAAGAAGAATCATACAACAATCCTCGCGTTACCCGCGAAAAAATGGCAGAATTTATTCTCTCTGATTTGCAAGCAGCCGAAGAAAACATTGTTTATCTTACCGAAAGTTCTCGTGCGCTGCCCCATCTGGATGCCGTGTATGGTCTGATGGCTCGCTACTATATGTGGTTGGAAGACTATCCTAATGCTAAAACTTATGCTCGTAAAGCCATCGATGAATCGAAATTGAAGCCTATGACACAAGAAGATTGCCTTAGCACTTCCAAAGGATTCAACACATTAAGCTGTTGGATTTGGGGTTCACAGTTGGTAAAAGAAAATGATGTGGTACAAACCGGTATCGTAAACTGGACTTCATGGATGTCTAATGAGACTTCTTTCGGATATGCAGCACAACGTGTTGGCGGTCCGTACACAATGATAGACGCCAATATGTATAGCCGTATAAACGACAATGATTTTCGTAAGCGCATGTGGAAGGCTCCTCAAGGCACAGCCTTGGATGGTAAGACAAACTTTCTGACTTCTGCCAATCCGAAATATGGAAACTTTGGCACTTGGTTGCCTTCTTAATGCTTCTGTCAAGTTCCGTCCTGGTGAAGGTAACCCTGATGATGTAAATTTGGCAGCAGCTATAGCTTACCCATTGATGCGTGTGGAAGAGATGTACTTCATTGAGGCTGAAGCCGCTGAGCATGTGGCTGCAGGTACTGGTAAAGTACTTTTGGAAAATTTCATGAATACATACCGTTTGGCTAATGATGCTACCGGAAGGTACTAAATATGTTTGCTCGTTACCGATGTTGTAGCGAAATTATTTTCCAAAAACGTGTCGAATTGTGGGGTGAAGGACAGACTTTCTTTGATATTAAACGCTTGGATATGCCTATAGATCGTACTTACAAAGGTAGTAACTTTTATTCCAATACACAATTCAAAACCACACGCCGCCCCGCTTGGATGAACTTCTGCATTGTACAACTGAGAAAAACAGTAATGCTGCGTTGAGAGGCTATGAAAACCCCGATCCAAGTCAAGTCTATTAATCTAAAGTTCTATTTTTAAAGAAATCAAAATATGAATAAATCAATTAAATATAGTTTTATGGCTTTATCAACGGTATTTGTACTTGGGTTCAGCGCATGTACCGAAGAATGCGACTACGTTCCGGCTCAACAAGTGAACGCTGACTGCATCAAAGCATCATTTGTAAGCGATGGAGAACAAAACATTATAGATGCCAATTCTGAGAAGAAAGTAACCATTACCGTAAATCGCCAAAAAACAGATAGCGAACACACCACGCGATTAAAAGCATTATCTACTAATGATAGTCATTTTATCATACCCGAAAGTGTAACTTTTGCCGCAGGTGCAAACACTGCCACGTTTGATATCATATTCTCTGATGTCGAAGCCGAGGAATATTACACTTACAGCGTAGCATTAGACGAAGCGGACATAGATAGCTATTCGGAAAGTACAATTGCCAATACTACCGGCAGCGTGTTGCAACAAGCTTACTGGGATACGCCAATAGGTGTAGGTGAATTTACACTCTCGGGATTAGGCGCTGTACTTCCTTGTGAAGTACTTCAGACCAGCGAAGCTTCAACCTGGTTCAAAGCAGTAGCTCCTGCTGCTGAAGGAAATGATATTATATTCAAAGTTAATGCTGACAATTCTGTACGAATGAGGGAGACGCCAGTTTGCCTAGTAAACGTAGGATTGCCGGAACCGCAAATGCTTTATATCAATATCAATCCCACTTACGGTGGTTCCTATAATCCTGACACACGCACTATTACTGTGGTTTTAGATTACACATGTTCAGCAGG
>ENA-OQBL01001181-OQBL01001181.1-human-gut-metagenome-genome-assembly--contig:-NODE-1181-length-10782-cov-3.187518_pt1 | contig 10782 bp, 10 predicted proteins | sample MGYA00242747_ERZ504553 | MGnify/ENA primary metagenome ERZ504553 (study PRJEB26092, sample SAMD00036240) | human gut metagenome | host: Homo sapiens | study: EMG produced TPA metagenomics assembly of...
AAAGGTCAGCGATGTCATCTCGGTGTGAAGAAGATTGCCCGGTGTACGGGTGCCATTGCTCGAGAATGTAGATTTCGAGATACGTCCCTACAGCTTGTTCAATGCGCCCAAATGGTATGCGGACGGGTTGCATCTGCTCAAGTCGCTGGCACATACTGCCATCGAGCGTGAATTTATCGTTGCCAAGTTGAATTTGTTGGAACATGCGCGTAAAAAGACCACCCAGAAGGTGAATCTTTTTGAGAAAGTACAGATTCCGGGCTATCAGGATGCTCTGCGCAAAATCAAGCGGTTTATGGAAGACGAGGAGAACCTCTCCAAGTCATCGCAGAAAATCATGAAGTCCCATCAGGAGGAAAAGGAAGGAGGCAGAGGCATGATTACGAAAATGAAGAAGCTCACGTTCCTTGTGTATCATAAGGAGTACGAAGCGTTTCTGGCACAGATCCGGGAACTGGGCGTGGTGCACGTTGTGGAAAGGCAGTGCGGCGAGATGGACGACACCTTGCAGCGATTCATGCAGAAGCGTACGCTCTACAAGAATATGCTTCAGAGCATGTACACCCTGGCGGACAAACAGCCGGAAGAAAAGGTGCATAAAGAGTTGTCTGCCGATGCTTTGGTGAAATCCTATGAGGATTTGCAGGCACGTATACAAGACTTGAACCAGCAGATTCCCGCCATTGACAAGGACGTGGCACAGATGGAGGCTTGGGGTGATTTCGATTGGGAATCCATCCGCCGGCTGGAAGATGCCGGCTGGTTCGTGCAGTTCTACACCTGCCCGGAGAAAGACTATAACGAAGCGTGGGCAGAGGACTACAATGCCATCGTGGTGAAAGAGAACGGCGGACATCTTTATTTTGTGACCGTCACTCCCCAGCCGGTAGAGCTGGATGTGGAACCGCTCCGTCTGCCTTCACTCAGCCTCTCCGAGCTGAGCCGGAAGAAAGCCGGTACGGAAGAAGCCCTTGTGCAGGCACATGCCGGGCTGAAAGACTTCTGCAAGGCGAATTACTGTACGTTGGAGAAATACAACCTCCAGCTTCAAGGAGAAATAGACCTGCTGAAAGTCAAGCTGAACAGCGAGCAGATGGCGGAAGGAGCCGTAGTGCTGATGGAAGGCTGGATTCCCGAAGACTGCGAGGCGGATGTGAGGAAACTTCTCGATGAAAACGGCACTTATTATGAGATAAGGGCGGCCAGACGCGAGGACAACGCTCCCATCAAGTTGAAAAACAACGCCTATACACGCATGTACGAAGTGCTTACAAAAATGTACGGCATGCCCGACTATGCAGAGTTCGACCCGACGCCAATACTTGCGCCGTTCTTCTCGCTCTTCTTTGCCTTCTGTATGGGAGACGCGGGCTACGGCTTGGTGCTGATAGCACTCGGGTTCATCCTGAAAAAGAAGATGTCCGAGTCCATGAAAGGCATGATGAATCTGGTGATTACGCTGGGTATATTCACGGCCGTCATCGGTGCCATACTGGGAACATTCTTCGGTGTAAGCCTCTTCGACCTGGAGATACCCGCCAAACTGAAGGAATTCATGATTGTGGGCAAGATAGGCGAGACCACCTATGACAAACAAATGCTGCTGGCGCTGATTATCGGTGCGGTACATATCTGTATTGCCATGACGGTGAAGGCAGTGGGGCAGACCGTGCGCTTCGGCTTCAAGGAGTCGCTCAGTGCCTGGGGATGGCTGTTGCTGGTAGTGGGATTTATCTGTACCGGCGGACTTTCCTTCTTCAAGATAATTTCGGAAGATGTGTCTACATGGGCATTCATCGTGATTGGCGGTGTTTCCGCCATTGGCATCTACCTGCTGAACAACATCCACCGGAATGTATTTGTCAACATCGGTGCCGGGGTATGGGACACCTATAATATGGCAACCGGACTGATGGGCGATATACTTTCCTACATCCGTCTCTATGCCCTCGGTCTGGCAGGCGGTATGCTTGGCGGCGTGTTCAATCAGCTTGCCTTCATGGTGAACGATGCGGCAGGACCTGCCCTGGGCTGGCTGTTCTGCGGACTGATACTGATATTCGGGCATACGCTGAATATCGCCATGTCTTGCCTGAGCGCTTTCGTCCATCCTCTCCGTCTGACATTCGTGGAATACTTCAAGAATTCCGGTTACGAAGGCAAGGGCGAAGCCTACAAACCTTTTACAGTAGTAAAGAAATAAACAAATTAAAAACCAAATAAAATAGAACATTATGAATGAATTTTAGGTTATCTCGGTCTGGGCCTGATGTTGGCCCTTGCAGGAATTGGCAGTTGCTTCGGTACAACAATCGCCGGTAGTGCGGCAGAAGGAGCTTTGAAGAAAGACCCTTCCAAGTCAGCAAGTTATATGATTTTGTCGGCTCTTCCGGCTACGCAGGGACTTTACGGCTTCGTGGCTTTCCTGATGTCTATGGGCAGGGATTTTGCTACGGACGGCCCTTTGATGCTGGGTATCGGACTGGGTGTCGGGCTGGTATGTCTGTTCTCCGCTATCCGTCAGGGACAGATTTGTGCCAGCGGTATCGTGGGTATCTCACAAGGACACGACGTACAGACCAATACAATGATTTACGCCGCACTTCCTGAATTCTACGCTATTTTGGCGCTGGTAGCTGCATTGATGGTATAATCCGGATTATAAGAAAATAAGCTCCAGGGATTTACAACTGAAATCTCTGGAGCTTTTTGTTTAAATCCTTGGGGATTCAACTGAAAACTCCAGGGATTCTCCGTCTAAACTTCGGGAAGTTTAGACGAAAAATGCAGGGATGGGCGAACCCATGAGGCTTTTGTGGTTAAACTATGATATTCCGTAAACGATTGTTTATGCATATTTAATCAGTTTTTTCGATTAAAAGGCTATTTTTTCAAAGAATAATACGTACTTTTGCAGCCGTAATTAAGATAAAGAGATTATAACATAATATGACTAAAGAACTACTTAACCCCCCGATTACATCTTCGAAGCGAGCTGGGAAGTGTGTAATAAAGTAGGCGGTATCTATACGGTTTTGTCTACAAGGGCAAATACTTTACAGACTAAATTTCGCGATAGATTATTCTTTATAGGGCCGGATTTCTGGCAGGGAAAAGAGAACCCTTTGTTCATTGAGTCTGATAACCTTTGCGCAGCGTGGAAAAAATATGCTGCGTTGAAAGACAATCTCTCTGTTCGTGTAGGACGCTGGAACATTCCGGGGGAACCTATTGTTATATTGGTTGATTTCCAACCGTTCTTTGCAGAAAAAAATGAGATTTATACAGAGATGTGGAACCGCTATCAAGTGGATTCGCTGCATGGATATGGCGATTATGACGAAGCATCCATGTTTGCTTTCGCTACCGGAAAGGTGATAGAGAGTTTCTACCGCTATAATCTGACGGAAACAGACAAAGTGGTGTTCCAGGCACACGAGTGGATGACCGGTATGGCCGCCCTCTATCTTCAGTCTGCCGTTCCCGAGATAGGGACTATCTTCACCACACATGCCACGTCCATCGGCCGTTCCATAGCAGGCAACAATAAGCCGCTCTACGATTATCTCTTCGCTTACAACGGCGACCAGATGGCGGAGGAGTTGAATATGCAGTCTAAGCATTCCATAGAAAAGCAGACGGCTCATTATGTGGACTGCTTCACTACCGTGAGCGAAATCACAAACAACGAATGCAAGGAGTTGCTTGACAAGCCTGCGGACGTTGTGCTGATGAACGGTTTTGAAGATGATTTTGTACCGAAAGGCGCCACTTTCACGGGCAAGCGCAAACGTGCCCGTTCCACCATGTTGCGTGTGGCAAACTGCCTGCTGGGTGAGGACTTGGGTGATGATACGCTGATTATCGGTACCAGCGGACGCTATGAGTTCAAGAATAAGGGCATTGATGTGTTCCTGGAATCATTGAATAGGCTGAACCGGGATAAGGATTTGAAAAAGAAAGTATTGGCGTTTGTCAACGTGCCTAGTTGGGTGGGAGACCCCCGCGAGGATTTGCAGAAACGCCTTAAGAGCAAGGATAAGTTTACCGAGCCGTTACAGTGCCCTTTCATCACTCACTGGCTGCACAATATGACGCACGACCAGGTGCTGGATATGCTGAAATACCTCGGTATGGGCAATCGTCCCGAAGATAAGGTGAAAGTGATTTTTGTACCCTGCTATCAGGATGGCCACGACGGTATTCTCAACAAGCATTATTATGACTTGATTTTAGGCGAAGATCTTAGTGTTTATCCGTCTTATTACGAACCATGGGGATATACCCCGCTGGAAAGCGTGGCTTTCCGCGTGCCCACTATCACCACCGACCTTGCCGGTTTTGGACTTTGGGTGAACAGTCTGAAGAATCAGCATGGCATTGACGACGGAGTGGAGGTGCTGCACCGTTCGGATTACAATTATTCCGAAGTGGCAGACGGCATAAAGGATACCGTAGCCTTGTTCTCGACCAAGACAGAAGCCGAAATCAAGGAAATCCGTAAACGTGCAGGTCAGGTGGCAGAGCAGGCCTTATGGAAGCATTTTATAAAGTATTACTATGAGGCTTATGATATTGCGCTGTGCAACGCCATGAAGCGTCAATTAAGATAAAAGAATTATTAATCAATTAGTTATCATACAATGAAGATTAAAGTTAGTAATGTAAACACTCCTAACTGGAAAGACGTGAATGTGAAATCGCACATTCCTGCCGAACTGGAGAAACTGTCTGAACTGGCACGTAACATTTGGTGGTCATGGAATTATGAAGCCACCGAACTCTTCAGAGATCTTGAACCTGCCCTTTGGAAAGAAGTGGGACAGAACCCCGTACTTCTGCTGGAGCGTATGAGTTATGCCAAACTTGAAGCGCTTGCCAACGATAAGGTTATTCTGCGCAGAATGGAAGATGTATATTCAAAATTCCGTACATACATGGATGTGACGCCTGACAGTAAGCGCCCGTCTGTTGCCTATTTCAGCATGGAGTATGGTTTGAACCACGTACTTAAGATATATTCCGGTGGTCTGGGCGTACTTGCCGGTGACTATTTGAAAGAGGCTTCCGACAGTAACGTTGACTTGTGTGCAGTCGGTTTCTTGTATCGCTATGGTTACTTTACCCAAACCTTGTCTATGGACGGTCAGCAGATCGCCAACTACGAGGCGCAAAACTTCGGACAGTTACCCATCGATCGTGTATTGGACGAGAATGGACAACAAGTGGTGGTGGATGTTCCTTATCTGGATTACTACGTGCATGCTTATGTGTGGAGAGTAAATGTAGGACGCATCTCCCTCTATCTGCTTGATACAGACAATGAAATGAACAGTGAGTTCGACCGTTCCATCACTCACCAACTGTATGGCGGTGACTGGGAAAACCGTCTGAAGCAGGAGATTTTGTTGGGTATCGGCGGTATTCTGACGCTGAAGAAGCTGGGCATCAAGAAAGATATTTATCACTGCAACGAAGGACATGCTGCTTTGGATCAACGTACAGCGCATCTGTGACTACGTGGCCGAAGGTCTGACTTACGACCAGGCTATCGAGTTGGTACGTGCTTCCTCTCTCTATACTGTACATACTCCGGTTCCTGCCGGTCACGACTACTTCGACGAAGGTCTTTTCGGCAAGTACATGGGCGGCTATCCTTCAAGAATGGGTATCAGCTGGGATGACCTGATGGACCTCGGACGTAACAATCCGGGCGACAAGGGCGAGCGTTTCTGTATGTCTGTATTCGCTTGCAACACTTCTCAAGAGGTGAACGGTGTGAGCTGGTTGCACGGGAAGGTTTCCCAGGAGATGTTCGCTTCCATCTGGAAGGGCTACTTCCCCGAAGAAAGTCATGTGGGCTACGTTACCAACGGTGTACACTTCCCCACTTGGAGCGCTACGGAGTGGAAACATCTCTATGCTGCGCATTTTGATGAAAACTTCCTCTACGACCAGTCCAACCCCAAGATTTGGGAGGCTATCTATAACGTGTCCGACGAAGAAATCTGGAAGACGCGCATGGTGATGAAGAACAAACTGATTGACTATGTCCGCAAGCAATACCGTGAAACTTGGTTGAAGAATCAAGGTGATCCCTCACGCATCGTTTCCCTGCTGGACAAAATCAATCCGAATGCCCTGCTGATAGGTTTCGGACGCCGTTTCGCCACCTACAAGCGTGCACACTTACTGTTCACCGACCTCGATCGTCTGTCCAAGATCGTGAATAACCCTGACTATCCGGTACAGTTCCTTTTCACTGGCAAGGCTCACCCGCACGATGGTGCAGGTCAGGGCTTGATTAAGAGAATCATCGAGATTTCCCGCCGTCCGGAGTTCCTGGGTAAGATTATCTTCCTGGAAAATTATGATATGCAGTTGGCACGTCGCCTCGTTTCAGGTGTGGATATCTGGCTGAACACTCCGACACGTCCGCTCGAAGCATCCGGTACTTCCGGCGAGAAGGCGTTGATGAACGGTGTTGTAAACTTCTCCGTACTCGACGGCTGGTGGCTGGAGGGCTATCGCGAAGGTGCCGGTTGGGCATTGACCGAAAAGCGTACTTACCAGAATCAGGAACATCAGGACCAACTCGATGCCGCTACTATCTACAGCATTCTTGAGCAGGAAATTCTGCCGTTGTTCTATGCACGTAACAAGAAGGGATATTCGGAAGGTTGGGTGAAGACTATCAAGAACTCCATCGCACAGATTGCTCCCCACTATACAATGAAGCGCCAGTTGGATGACTATTACGATAAGTTCTACATCAAGGAAGCCAAACGTTTCAAGATGCTGGCTGCCGACGGTTATGCCAAGGCTAAGGAAATAGCTGCCTGGAAGGAAGAAGTTGCCGAAAAATGGGACAGCATTGAAGTGGTGTCTTGCGAAAAGACTGAAGACCTGGTGAAAGGCTCCATCGAGAGCGGTAAGGAATACACCATTACTTACGTTATCGACGAGAAGGGCTTGAACGATGCTATCGGTCTGGAACTGGTGACTACTTATACGGCTCAGGATGGCAAACAGCACGTTTACTCCGTAGAACCGTTCAATGTAGTGAAGAAAGAAGGTAACCTTTATACTTTCCAAGCTAAGCACAAGATGGAAAATGCGGGTAGCTTCAAGGTTTCTTACCGTATGTTCCCGAAGAATGCAGACCTGCCTCACCGTCAAGACTTCTGCTACGTTCGCTGGTTCGTATAAGAGCATAAAAAACAGATAATGTGTTTGCGATATGGCAGAACACATTGTCTGTTCAGATGAAAGATATCATCTGCATGATGCAGGCAGACCATCCGTTTACTTTAAACGGATGGTCTGTTTCTTTTCTAGAGCTTGCTTTTTATTTCGGCTGTCCAGGCGTCAATGCGTTCGGCGGTTTTGTCACTCTCGTTCACTTCGTCGAGGGGAAGTCCTACGAATGCATCGTCTACCACGGCGATGGAAGAGGAGAAGGAATACCCGTCCGTGCTGACTTTGTTGCCCAAGAAGGTACACCCGCTATCCTTCAAGTCCTCGTAGAGTACTCCGATGCCGTCGCAGAATGTGTCGCAGTAGGATTCGGAGTCGCCGCAACCGAATAGGGCTACGAGCTTCATGGAAAGGTCGGTGCTCTTCAGTACCTTTACGCCGTCATACCAGTCGTCCTGCAGTTCGCCGTCTCCCCAAGTGGAGGTACCTAGAACCAGCACTTCATACTCCTTGATTTTATCGGCGGTCATCTTGTCAACACTATGTACGTCGGTGGAGGAAACTCCCAACTTTTCGGCTATCTGGTTAGCCAACTCTTCGCAGGTTCCGGTACTGGAACCATAAAAAACACCAGTCTTTTTCATTGTAAATAAAGTGATTAAATTGTTTGCTGCAAAGTAAAGGCTTTGCCGGAGAACGTGAAATACCTACATGTAGGGCTTTGGGTGTTGTGCCACTCCCCATTTCGTGTTAGCTTGTTGCGTGGTCTATAGAGGTTGCGGTTACCTACTAATTGGGATGGTAGACTCTCTTTTTGATGAAAAGTAAGTATTGCCGGATTGTTAAAAATGAAGGACATTTGTACCGGTAATAATAGACAAGCGCTTATGGTTAGATTCGTACATTCCACTCATTCGCAATTCCATCCTTCCGTGGCTGGTAAGTGGCTGGTGTGGGGGACTTTGATGATGCTTCTTGCGGGGGTGGCTATCATTGTTTTTTCGGTATTCTCGCATGATGCACTCGATGCGTGCTGTAATTGCATAATCTGTACTTTCAACCGTGTCCCGAAGGAAGGGGAATATTTGTATAACCGCTACCTGCCGGTCATCAGCATGGTGTGGGTGGCGTTTCTGATACTTTTGGTATATGTGGTCCGCTATTGCATGAACAAGAGGAGGTAGCCGGGTGTTCTATAGGTAAAACTGAAAGGAGACTATATGAAAAAGATTGTTTTGCTTCGCCACGGCGAGAGTGCATGGAATAAGGAAAACCGCTTCACGGGGTGGACGGATGTTGATTTGACAGAGAAAGGCGTTGCTGAAGCTGTAAGGGCGGGTGAGCTGCTGGCAGAAAAGGGATTTCGCTTCAAGAAGGCGTATACTTCCTATCTGAAGCGTGCCGTGAAGACACTGGATTGTGTGCTGGACCGCCTCGACCAGGACTGGATTCCGGTGGAGAAATCGTGGAGGTTGAATGAGAAACACTATGGCCAGTTGCAAGGATTGAACAAGGCGGAGACGGCTGCCAAGTACGGTGACAAGCAGGTGCTGGTATGGCGCCGTAGCTTTGATGTGGCTCCGCATGCATTGGCCGAGGATGACCCACGTAATCCGCGTTTTGAGGACCGTTATCAAGAAGTGCCCGATGCCGAACTGCCCCGTACGGAGTCGTTGAAAGATACGATTGAGCGTATCATGCCTTACTGGAAGTGTATCATCTTCCCGAATCTGAAGACGGCCGACGAATTGCTGGTAGTGGCTCATGGCAATAGCCTGCGGGGTATTATCAAACATCTGAAGCATATTTCGGACGATGAAATCGTGCATCTGAACCTGCCTACGGCGGTGCCCTATGTTTTTGAGTTTGATGATGAGCTGAACTTGACGGAAGACTATTTCTTGGGTAACCCTGAGGAGATAAAGAAATTAATGGAGGCTGTGGCCAATCAAGGAAAGAAGAAATGATTTTGGTGCGCGGAAGCGCTCTATTTCTTTATCCTTTCATTCCATGAAGCAGCGTCATGCTGAGCAGTACCCCGACCACTATGCAGATGAGGATAAGGAAACAGTTCATGAGCCGTGCGCCCAGCTTGGTTTCCTTGTGTAAGTTCTGTTCAAAGTAGTTCTTGAAGAACAGATAGATGGCAGGTACGGTGGCGCTTGCCAGCAGGAGGTCTTCGGGAATCTTGTAGATGTAGACTTTGGAAAAGGCGATGAGCGCCCAGTGGCAAAGGAACAGAATGACGAGCAGGTTGACCCTGCGCGAGAAAGCCAGCAGTAGCCCGATGGTGAAAACTGCTACCGAGCAGGGCATCACGGTGGTGGTCATCATGGGAAATTCCATTCCGCGTGCCCACGAAAGGAGCGGGTAGAGGAAAGGCATTGCATAGAGTACCCCCACCAGTACTTTGTATTTCGGGTTGCGCTCGAACGGAGTGTAGTCGGTAAACAAATCCCATAGCCACAATAGTGCAATCACTCCCCAGAAGATGGCGAGTATATAGTGGTGTCCGCGCGCTCCGCAATACATCATGTAGTACACGACGGATATCCACCCGTTCAGAAATACCATGTAGATTTTCATGGAGCGTTTTGCCCATAAGGTCGGTTTCCGGTAGAGCTGCGTGGTGAGCAGGATACCTGCTGCGGTGATGAGGAGCTGTGTCCACCAGGTGGCCTCGTTGTATTGTGCGATAGTATTCCAGAATATTTCCATTTGTGTCCATTAAAAAAACGGCTGCAAAGGTAGAGTTTTCTGCCGAAAGAATGAAATCGTTTTCTACATTTTGCCTATCTTTGTGCCTCCAAAAAAAATAGGTAAAAAGATTCATGGATAAGACTTTGACTGAACAAGAGATTGCCCTGCTGCGCAGGAAACTCGATTTATTGCTTCGTACCGGACAGCTGCTGGTGGAGAGTGCGGCTGATACAAACCGTGTTGTTCGTAACCTGAACCGTGTTGCCGCCTATCTGGGGCTGCCGGAAGAAAAGCTCCACATCGACGTAAGTTATACCATGCTGGTGGTGAATGTGAGCGACGGCCTGCATTCGTTCTCCAAATTCCAGAAGTGCGAGAAGCATGGCATCAACATGACGGCCATTTCCGAAATCAGCAAACTGTCCTGGCGGGCCATTGAGAATGACTACTCCCTCGACCAGTATGAGGAGGAACTAGAAAGAATCAAAAACAAGAAGCGGAATTATGTGCCATACGTTGTTGCCATCGGTGCTGGCTTTGCCTGCGGAGGTTTCTGCAAGCTGTTCGGTGGTGACTGGATGGCGTTTCTGTTTACCTCCATCTGCGCTTTTGCCGGTTTTCGCGTCCGTGTCCGTTGTATGGAGTTCGGCATCAATCACTATATGAGTATTGCCATTGCCGCATTGATTTCGACCTGCTTGGCCTATGTGTCTTCTTTTTGCCGGACTCTCGGAAACTCCCTATCATCCGTTGTTGGCGTGTGCACTGTTCATTGTTCCGGGGTGTGCCGTTGATAAAACTTTTGGTGGATGATATGATTGATAATTATATCCAGGTGGGCATTGTCCGGCTGTGAATACGGTGCTGATGGTCTGTGCAATGGCC
>ENA-OQBL01001182-OQBL01001182.1-human-gut-metagenome-genome-assembly--contig:-NODE-1182-length-10777-cov-3.767793_pt1 | contig 10777 bp, 9 predicted proteins | sample MGYA00242747_ERZ504553 | MGnify/ENA primary metagenome ERZ504553 (study PRJEB26092, sample SAMD00036240) | human gut metagenome | host: Homo sapiens | study: EMG produced TPA metagenomics assembly of...
GATTAATTATGCATCAGAAAGGTTTACTAACATACGCATTAAACTCAATTGGTAATCTTGTCTATATAGACGAAGTTGACACAGGGCAGCTTTGCAATTGTTATTGTCCATCATGTAAGGGAAAATTGGTAGCGAAAAATGGTGGAATGAAACGTGTCCATCATTTTGCTCATGCTTCTGGAGTAGATTGTGAAAATGCATATGAGACTATGTTGCATCAGTTGGCAAAATTAAGAGTTCAAGAGGCATTTCTATCTAAAGAAGTATTTAATGTTGGTTTTGAGTATCGTTCATATTGCCCACATGTAAAGACATGTGCATTCGTTAGATATGGAAATTGTTATATATCAACTCATAAAAGATTCAATTTAAAAGAGTTTTATGACTCATGTGAACAAGAAATACAGTATGATTCAATTAACAGACGCTCTGATTTGAAAATATTTTCGTCTAAGAAGCCTCAATTGGCGCCTATATATATTGAATTTTTTGTTACTCATGCAAGTGATGTATCTAAATTGCATAATGGTGGTAAAATTATTGAAGTTAAGATTGAATCTGAAAATGACATTCAAAGAATTGTCGATGATGGTTTCATTGAATCCTCTAAATGTGATGGCAGGCTCCTAGAAGGAATAGAATCTGAAAATATAAGTGAAACAACGTTTTGGGGATTCAAGTCGGAGGACTATAATGCTAAAAATATTACACAAGAGATAGAATTTTCTCGTTATATTCTATACGCATCCGGTAAGTCACAATGTTATCAAGACACATCTTTGTGTAAGAATATAGCTAAAGTTAGGAAACAATCTCTTTTGGAAATATGCATTCATACACCTGTTGCTTTTGGAGTATATGAAATGGTTAAATATCAAGGATATAAAAGATTTGGTATTAAGAATTGTTTATACTGTAAAAATTTTGTTGATAGCTATGACGGCTCAGGAAAACTATGCCGCTTGTATAAATATTTAGGAATAGACCGGTTTGAGCAACATGATACTGCAAGAGCAAAATCTTGTCCTTCTTTCTTGATAAATCAAGATGAAATGAATAGGGAACTTAAACATTTTGATTCTTTGAATAATAGGGAATATACCGAGCTTGAATAATTTCCAACCACATAATATTATCTGCAAGTCAAAACTTTTCTTTTCCCGCTAATTTGAGTTTTTCGTGTAGGATTTAGTTCATTATAATTCTAATGTGGGCATAAAGTATTTATAATTAATAAAGTACTCGATTTGCAATTTTGTTAATGCTTGCTATGCTTGAAATGAAAAGTTAAAAATTAAAAAACTAAAAAACTAAATAAAATGTGTGACAAGAGTTACAGCTTGAAAACTATAATTCTTGTCACATTTTTTTTGAGGACAGAAAGCTATTGTTTAATATTTTTTCCATCAGGTTTTATTCCCAAGTAACTTATGAACTACTATCACCATCGTAATTCCCAAGATCGCTATAAGCCCACATGCAGCAACCATCTTCCAAATTAACCAGGAATGCAAAAATTCTATATTCGCCACGATCATACAGACCAAGAAAGAGGATAGGGCTATTAGAATGACAATCAAAATATAAAATGCCTTATATGATAGATAAATGCGGTTATCCATTTGAACAATCCTCTGCTCTGCCTCTGTGCACTTGATCTCAATTTGGTCAATGAACTGGCCAAGAACGGTATTGCCAAATTTTACAGCCTGCTCTTGTGTATCCTGGGTAATAGCCAACTTGTATTTTCCTAATAAATCTACCAATGCGGTAAGATCCGTCCTCAATCCATACACATTGTCATTCAACTCGGCAAGTTCTTTTACGTTTATACCAAGCAGACGTTTTTCTTCCTCAAGATATTCATTTTGAGGAGTACTTTCGGTAATCTGCGCTTCCTTCATTTCAGCAGTAAAATCAAATTTCTTTTTCATAAGCTCATCGTTTTAATCCAGTTTTCGGTTTCTTTCCTAAGGTACGAATGGCAGCACGGGCACATCTTTTTGCCCATAAGAGATCATCCTCGTCCTTATCTCTCCATGGCAATTCGCTTTGTGAACCACCGCCACCTCCGGTTGGTGCATTGGGAACTTCCAACAATCCGACAAATATTGCTACTGCCATATCGGTTAACTCCTGTGAATTGGAGACGAAACGATAATCAAATTCATCGTTAAAATGGTTGAGAACCTTTTCTGGAATGTATAACCGATGTTCCTGACCTTCGTGACTCAATGTATAGGGAACCGTATTCGGATTGTAGATCTTATATTGGGTATAGTCAGCGGATGCCGATGGCTTCTGAATCTGTTTCGAATCAGTGTCTTTAGGTTGGTTATTCGCTGCAATGCCTGACCTATAATGAAGTTTCTCCCATGTGGCAGGAAGTTTTGAAACCATCAGGTTTCTACCAATACCCAGATCGGAAGCTTTGTATTTTGTCTTTCCTTTCATGATAGCATATCCGTGAAGAATGCCATCATCGTCCTTTCGCTCATGTATGGTATATCCCTTCTTTGTCAATGCTGCTTTGTATTCATCCCATGACCATGATGACATGGATTTAAGGACATTCATACAATCCCGTGTAACAAATGGCATGTTGATATTTCTTACCTGTTTTGCTGTTGTCCATCCACGTTTCTTTGCCACTCTTTCCGCTGCCCATTGAGCACGAAGGTGTATATTGTGGTCGTTGTTGATCTGTCCGTCTTCATCCATCCGGCAGACGGCAGCATGAAGATGTGGAACTCCGCTATTAGATTCCATATGGAGCCAGACTGTGTATTTGCTGTTGGCCAGATTGGTCGGACAGTTTCGTACTTTCCCGTCCTTGTCTTTGAACACTTGTTTGTCAAACTCTGTAGCGAAATCCTGCCAAAGTTTTTGCCAGTCTTCAATGGTGAAGTCCTTGGTATGTTCAGGTGACGGACTAAGTTCAATCCTGATGACTGAGTTCTTCACCGAACGGAAGCGGGAAAGAGTAAGTTGCATTGAATTCCAGACACCCATTGCATCTGCTTCCGATGGCATCATATTGTCCAATACCCGATAGATTTTTTCCGGATGTTTTTTATTATGTGATCGCCAGTAATATAACGGATGTCATTTATGCCGTGCGATATTGCTTTAGCCTTTGCGATCATGATTCTTCAGTTTTATTATTGGTTGGAATACTGTTCGGTTCTTTTACGGAATTTAGGAACTGGCAGACATTTTCTGCCACATTGCCAAGCTCCTTCAGCCAGTTCACCATAAATGGAATCTGGTTGAACATCATATGCCGTTGGCTTGCACTCATACCATGAAGGGCTGATGTGTATTTCACTAGGTCAGCACGGCAGTTGTCCAGATTCTGCAGCAGTGCAGCTTCTTCTTTGGAGAGTCTTGCTTTTGGCTTATAATTATATGCCCGCGCAAGCAGATAATCGCTTACGGTCATTCCGCATTGTTCGGCCAGTGACTTGATATGTTCTTTCTGTCGGGGGCTGACTTTGGCCCCGATAAATACGGTTCTCCTATTGTCCGGAGTCTCGTTCTGTTCTGTTTGTTTTATTATTTCTTTTTCCATGAGAATCTAATATTATAACAGGTTAAGGTGCGAGCCTGCGAGTACCGCACCGGCGAAGTGGCTGAGCCGGCGAGAGCGCCAATGTACAACCATAACGGAGTGGAGGTTATACCTTGGCATATCTCGCAACAGATACCTGTTGAAACTGCACGGCAAGCCGTGTCGTATATACAAATGAAATTGGCATTTCGACTGCTACCATAAACGATATAAGTATTCTGGTTATCCAATAAGAGGGGAGAAGATGAATATTCCCTGTAACGTCTTTATGCCTTTGCTTTATTCTAATATGTACACCCTGCCAATAAAGTAAAGCCGGATTCAATAATGGCTTTCTGGGTTGATTTTATATTCCTTTCCCTCTTTTATGACCATCCTTTTGTTACTGAGGAAGGTGGCAACTTTAACCGCTTTGTTATGTCCCAGCTTAATGTCCTGCAGGGCATATCCTTCCTTCAGCCGTTCCAGATAATCGTCATAACTGGTAATACAGACGTTTGTAAAAGCTGCGTCCAGAGCTGCCCGATGTACACTTTCAGAAATTTCCTTGTACGGATCAAACGGTTCTTTTGCAGGTCTTCCGATTTTCTTTTCCTGGGGCTGATAGGAATCCAGCAGTTCAGGTAAGACTTCATCGTTTATACGGAAAGCAAATGGCTCAAATTCCCGGTCACGGATATGAATGGCTTCTACTACACTTACTGTCCTGTCCATTTTGTCCACTTCTACCTGCATGACTGTTTCAGCTTTGTTGTTCAGTTCCGTGCCGATGTGACCACGGGCATTCTCGTCATTCTTGTTCTGATGGAGAATGGTATGAATGTGAATCTGGCGGTCATCCGTCCATTGCATGAATCTGGAAATAATATCGGTCGCTTCACTGGGGGAATTGATATCATAAAGAAAGTCTCGGATGCCATCTATAATCACCAGTCCGAGATCGGGGATTGTACCGATAGCCTGTTCGACTATAGCCAGACGTATCGGAGGGGCGTACTTGCGCAAAGCCAGCATAATCAGATTATCTGGATTCTTGTCCTCCGGGAGTCCGGCAAGGCACAGGATTCTTTTCAATACTTTTCTGGCAATGATGGCGTCCCTGTTCTGTATCAATGTACAGAACAGTTCGCTTATCCTCTGGAAATGATGAATGGTATTTCAGCACAGTACCGTTTTTCAATGCCGATGCTGCAATGGCTGTAACGTTAAAAGTTTTCTTGCTTTTGGCCTTGCCTATAGATGCACTGAAGTTTCCCAGTGTACCGATTGCGGCATCATCTACCATCAATACAACCGGTGACTGTTCATAAGCTCCGTTTGCACTTACAGCAGATTCCTCCATATAAGCGGTCAATTCCTCGTCAGTAGGAATTCTAATGTCTGTCTTGTCCATAGGCTTTACGCGTTTTTAGGGTTAGCCTTACGACGGGTGGCAGCAAGCATCTGTGTCTGTTCTTCTTCAAAAGTCAGTGGAACCTGTACCTTTCTTCCGGTCTCAAGCCATTTGTCCAGTTCATCACGATAGACAAAAAGATGTTTGCCTTGTTTGATTACAGGAATGCCTCCATGCTTGACCTTATAATAAAATGAGGATTTGGATATACCAAGGTAGGTACATACTTCATCCACTGTCATAGGAACGTGATGGTTCTCTTTGACTTTGTTTTGGACTGCCAGACTGTTTTTCAATACAGTTTCCAGACTTTCAATTCTCTTACATAATTCACCTACAACTGTAGGTAAATCGTTAAAGGTTAAATTTTTAAAATGCATAATGTCTTTATTTGTTGTGTTTAAATACGCCACAAACTAAATCAATGACATTATGCAGAAAAATAGGAGACGAGAATCATTTTCCGGTCTGTATTAATTCAATTTTTTTCTCACACTGCGCTTTGTTTATAAGAGTATAATCAAATTTAAAATCATCATATTTTGGACTGTCAATAGGAATCTGACTGTGTATGGTATCTTTGAGATTCTTGACAAGGTATCCCAAGGTTGCAGTTTTTTAATTCATTAGGAAATATGGCTTTTTATAAAATTGGCTCTTTCTGATAATGATATGCCTAACCGTTCGCCTATATTCCAGACAAAATGTCGTAATGAAGGTGATGTAAGAGGAGTTTCCATTTTTGAACGAATGGGTTTATACAAATCTGATTGCCCACTTGCCAAATGGTCTATGTTTTCATGTAGTATAAGCAGATTCTCTTTGGTAAGAAATTTTGCGGTAGAATAGGTGGTATATTCATGAATAGCATTTATAATCATTATTTTTCTTTCTAATTCTTCCTTCTGAATTTCTTCCATACGGCTTTCGAATCCCTGGAGATATGAAAAAGCTTCGGGTTTAACTTCTGAAGTAGGTTGTTGCTCCAAAACTTTGATTTCTTTCGAATCATCATGCTGCTCTGATATTGTAATGGATGTAACGATTTCAGAGCTGACAGCTTTATTTTCTGTCGTATCAGTATTCTTTGTCTTTTTCGGTAACTCAATCATTGAAATAACTTCTGTTGCATTGCTAACTTCAATCATTTCTATATCTGAAACTTCTACAGTTGGTTCACTGCATTCTTCAATTATCATATCTGGTTTGGGAATAACCTTGTCAGGTATAGAATTTCTTTGATTATCAGAAAAGATCTGCGGACATTCATCCGTAAGGAATATATAGAATACACGTTGTAATCCTCCACACGTTATGATTATTACAACGGTTCCTAATATTATAGGTGTTGTATACCTGGTCAGATCTATCTGGTGATTAATGTACAGATATGTTGCAATTACTGAAAAAAGGATACAACTTACTGCAAGTATGAAACTTGTCTTTCGTGCCGATAATTTAATATTGTTTGTCATGTTCTGTAATTATATGTATTAGTTTTTATGGCAAATATATTTTCTATTTCCAAATAGTTGTAATTAGTGACAGATAATCGTTGAGATTTTAAGAAAAATAAGCCTAAAGTACGAAAATCATACTCTAAATCATACTATAATCATACTTTAGGCATATTATTTATATAGGCTACAGACTGCTATTCTTTCCTTTTTAGGGTAATCTTATTGCTCGCTTCACGCTTGTTGCTGTCCACTACTTTCATGTATCTTTGAGTCGTGGTTATGCTCTTGTGAGCCATCATACTTTGTATGGTACGGATATCGGTTCCTGCAGCTCCTTGCAGGGTTGCGAATGTTCTACGATACGAATGGAATGTTATATTCTTTGTGATTCCGGCAGAACGAATCCATTCCTTCATGGGTACCTGAGTCCAGCACCTTTTCAGACCTTTGAATACCAAACCCTTCTTCTCAGGTGAGTATTCTATCAGCTTCAGGGCTTCATCACTAATGGGGATAATGTCTTCCGTCTTTGTTTTCTGTGTGATGGTGTGTACACATTTTCCTCCTGCTGCAAAATCAACGATTTCTTCCCAGCAGAGAGTAAGTATGTCACTGAGTCTCAAACTAGTCAGGCACGAAAAGAGGGAAGCGGTTTTTAGAACTGGTATCTTGCATGGTGTTTCAGCCAGACAGTACAATTCCTCTACACTCAGATAGTCCTTTACCACATCTTCCGGTTCAATCTTTTCCAGAAAATCATTTATGTTTGACTTGATCAGCCGATTGCGGTAGAGAATCTTCAGGAATCCTCTGAATGTGGACCAGTAGCCGGACGCAGAGTTTCGTGTAATATATCCATCCCGTTTTAGCTGTCTGGCATTGAGCAGATATTCACGAAACTTGTTGCACAGCTCCACATCAATTTCTTCGAAAGTACATTTGCCATGTACGAAGTTATAGAAGTGCTGATAAACGAATTCCCATTTCTGGTCGTGCTTGGGAAGTTGCTTACGGTAGTATTCCAGAAAATCTGCCTTATATTTCCTCTTGTCAAAGAAATCATAGCGTTCGTTTACGATAGCTTCAAAACGACGGCATCGGATGGCTTCTGCTTTCTCTGACATGGTTGCATTGAAGTCACGTTCCCGCTGATTCTTCGGATTTGCATAGATATAAATGTTCAAACCTTCGTGACGGATAGTTTTCATTGTTTCCTGGTCACGGTAGCCCGGATAATAGTCCAGATAGAAGGAAAGCATACCATTTTTTAACGGGCGGGTTCTTAAAGTTACAGTTTTACATTCTGACATAGTTACAAATGTTATTAGTTGACTTAATTTTTGCGGTGAAGATGCACAATGACTTTATGCAGGCCGCATTCAGCATAAAATCATTTTCCAGTCTGTATATCTGTCTGTACAGATTCATTATCTGGCGCCCATAATGCGGTCAAATTCCACTTTCAGGAATCTCACAAAGCGTCCTTTTTTCTCCCGTTTTATTTCGTGGAATTGCAGAATGCCGTAAACTGAATCCCGTGTGAGACCATACTTCTTCATGGCTTCCTGCACGGTATAATATTCTGAAGAATCATCTTCGGTTGTCTTCTTGGACAGATCGAAATGAAGTTTTGAGTAGAATATCTGGCCGTGCTCTTTCTTTGAAGGGATGTTGTTGCGGTAAACATGTGAACGGATGGCTACACGTGTCATCCCATAGTTTTTCTCGATTTCTTCCGGAGTGTACCATTCGGTCAAGGCGTCATCCGTCTTATATTTGGCAAATGCCGCATCTATGTGCTTTTTACTGTAATAATTGAACTGGCGGATTCTGACTTTGGGAACATTGTTTTGCCGGGTATAGGTCCACACCCATTTGGCGTTGACTTTGTACTTTTCCGCAATCTGTTCAGCTGTATAATACTCGGTAACGTCAAATTCATCTTTTGGTCTGAGAACTTCATAAGGTTTTGTTTTCAGCATAAGTTCGATGTCGGTTCTTCTGATGAGCGACATTCTTGAACTCAGCCTTGATGCACGAAGTTTGTCTTCCTTTACAAGTTTATAGACATACTGGCGAGAAACGCCCATTAGTCTGGCTGCTTGAGAAAAGGTAAAGTATTCCTGGCTCTCCAGTTTGTTCTTTACCTCCATCATTTCCTGAAATTCGCGCATTTCCATTCTACGTTCCTTCATCCGGTGTTTATAACCTCTTTTGGAACATTGTGGACTACAATAATTTGTAGTTGTCTTTTTTGCCATGAAAGGCTTGCCGCACCACTGGCAGATTCTTTTTACTTCCATTTTTGTTATTCTCCATATTTTAGTGAAACATGAGCTTTTTACAGCTCGGATAATTTCCCTTTTTGTCTACTCACGTAAACCATTGTCAACACACGTCAACAAATGCGTCAGTGTGACATCGGGCAAAAGCCCTTAATTGTTCCGCGGTAGAAATACGGTAGAAAAATATGGTGAACAACAGTATCCAACTGTTTATAGCTGGATTTTTGGCAAATAAAAAAGCCGCTGAAAATCAGCGACTTCATTATAGTTGGTTCTAATTTGTTGCAGTTGATTACAATATCCTACTTGCCGATGCAAAAATGTTCAAAAATATTCCCAAGTACCATGTCGTTCGTAACTTCCCCCGCAATATCGCTTAGATGGAAAATACATTCGCGGATATCTTGTGAAACAAAATCTCCGGATAGATTTTCTGCTATCCCTTGTTGGACCCGGTGGATGGCTTCCAAGGCATGGGTCAAAGCCTCGTAGTGGCGTATATTCGTGACAATGACATCGTTTTGGGTAACCGTGGGCAGGTTAGCGGCAGAGATTAGCATTTGCTGAAGCTTGTCGAGGTTGGTACGCCCTTTGGCAGAGATGGAGATGCATTGCACATTAGTAGCGGCCAGGGTGAAACTGGGGGTGAGGATGGTTGAGGCATCCTGCACCAGATCGGCCTTGTTGAATACGAGAATGAGCCGTTTCCCTTCGCAACGGGGAAGTATCTGGGCAGTTAGTTGTGGTATCCGTGAGACGGCATTCGTGGCATCAACTACCCAGAGCACGATTTCCGCCTGCTCCAATTTCTGGAAGGTTCGCTCAATTCCTAGGCTCTCGATGGTGTCGCTCGTTTCGCGTATGCCTGCCGTATCAATAAACCGGAAAGTTATCCCGCCAAGATTGACTGTGTCTTCTATCACATCTCGGGTTGTCCCGTGTATGTCGCTTACAATGGCTCGTTCCTCGTTTAGTAGTGCATTCAGCAGGGTGGATTTACCAGCATTCGTTTCGCCGATGATGGCTACGGGCACACCGTTCTTGATGGCATTGCCTACACTGAAGGATTGCACTAGACGGGAAATTACCTGCTCTATGCCGTCTGCCAGGAGACATAGCTCGGAGCGGTCGGCAAATTCCAGTTCTTCATGGTCGCTGAAGTCCAGTTCCAGTTCTATAAGTGATGTGAAGTGCAACAATTGGTTGCGTAGTGAGGTCAGCTCTTTACTGAACCCGCCGCGCATCTGGCTCATGGCGAGGCGGTGAGTGGCGGCAGAGGTGGAGGCGATGAGGTCGGCCACGGCTTCGGCTTGGCTTAGGTCCATTTTGCCACCCAAGAAGGCTCGTTGCGTGTACTCACCGGGAGCGGCCAGGCGGCAACCATTGCCGATGAGCAGTTGCAACACCTTCTGAAGAATATAGCTCGAACCGTGGCACATGATTTCTGTGCTATCCTCGCCTGTATACGAGTGGGGGGCACGGAATAAGCTGACAAGTACTTCGTCTATGATGTTTTCTTCTTCATGGATATGACCGAAGGTAAGTGTATATGGCTTGGCATCCTTCAGCTTCTTCCCCTTCCGGGCAGGGGTAAATATGCGGGATGTTATCTCTATGGCATCCGGTCCGGAGACACGGATGCATCCTATGGCTCCCCCTTGGGCGGTGGCTATGGCACAAATGGTATCTTGGTTCATTTTATCCGGCTTATTTTTATTCAGCAAAGATAATGGTTTCTTTACAAAAAAGAGAGATGACGATTCAACTTATGGGCTTTTATTGTAACTTTGTACAAATCGATAATGGATAGATGCTTATAAAGCCTAATCCGTCTCTGTGCCCATTGTGGTCATAGCAGAACATTGCTGCTATACAGACCAGCAACGGGCACGTCAAGCAGGATGTGATGAAGTCTTTACTAAACCTTACTCCCTGGATCTGGCTGAAAGAGAGGGTGAACTTAGATACGGTCGAGTACTGTTTTGATAAGAGTATCTATCGTATTCTTGTATCCCGTGTCGCTTCTTTTATCAGGCGGTTGGCAATGACCATGCATACTGTCATGGCC
>ENA-OQBL01001185-OQBL01001185.1-human-gut-metagenome-genome-assembly--contig:-NODE-1185-length-10741-cov-3.055775_pt1 | contig 10741 bp, 11 predicted proteins | sample MGYA00242747_ERZ504553 | MGnify/ENA primary metagenome ERZ504553 (study PRJEB26092, sample SAMD00036240) | human gut metagenome | host: Homo sapiens | study: EMG produced TPA metagenomics assembly of...
CGGCGATTGGCGAGGGGCGCGAAAAGAGCACTCTCGACGCCTTCCTTGAGGGGGACGACGAGCCGATCTTCGGTCGGGAAGATAGTACCGTGAGCGAGTTTCGAGTTGATCAGTTTCTTTGTCGTGAAGCGAGGTGAATGATGCTCGGACTACCCGCCTCTACGGAGATTCATAAGCAACTACCGAAGACCGCCCTTGCGCACAAGTTCAATCTGAAGCCCGAGGAGCGTCGTCTGCTCGACGCGAATGTGAGCAGACTCGAACTCGTAAACCAGATTTCGCCGCAGACGATCCCGGCCCTGGCAGTAGGGCCGGAGGTGAAAGGGATCTACGTTCTCAAGGTTGCCTTAAAGGTGCACGACTACGACGAACGGGTGGCGCGCCTGATCCTTCGCCTTATTCCGCAAACAGTTGTGCTGTGTCTCGCCTTTGAAGAGGAGGTGCAACTGGCCGTTTTTCACGAAAAGCTTCTCGTGTCTTCCTGGCGTTCGGTCGCAACATATGGAGACGCAACCTCCATTAAACTCGAAGGTGTGGATCTCGATGCCGTTTGGCTCGGCATCAAGCGTCAGATAGCTGACATTGAGTTCGAAGATGGGACCGAGGTTACGGAGAGTACCCTCTCGCAGGCGCTAAAGACGGCTGAGGAGAGTGAGAAATTAGAGAAACAGATCACACGGCTTGAAAAGGCTATGTATGCGGAGAAGCAACCGCGTAGAAAATTTGTTCTTCATAGAGAGATTCAAAAACTAAAAGCCGAACTACAACGTAACCAGTTTGAGGAACTTTAATTATGTTTATTCCGGATAAAATTGATGAAACACCTATGAATTCGACAGAAATTAATATTGAAAAGATAGGTGCACTCTTTCCAGGTTGCATTACCGAAGGTATGGGTGAAAACGGTAAAGTGGAGAGAATGATTGACTTTGACAAGCTCCGTCAGGAACTTTCTAAGATAATAGTTGACGGTCAACAAGAACGTTATGGATTAAGCTGGCCAGAAAAAAGGAAAGCTATTTGCATCGCAAATACTCCTGCAGAATCAACACTTAGACCGAACCAGGCTGACAGCATTTACTTTGATGAAGCTAAAAATATATACATCGAAGGTGACAATCTTGAGGTGTTAAAATGCCTTAGAGAGTCCTATCTTGGAAAGGTTAAGGTAATCTATATTGATCCGCCCTATAATACGGGAACAGATTTCATTTACCGGGATAACTTTTCTGAGAGTAAAGAAGGATATCTCTCGAGGAGTGGTCAAACAGATAAACAAGGTAATTTCCTGATCAGTAACCTGGAAACCAATGGAAGATTCCATACCGACTGGTTAAATATGATTTATCCTCGCCTAAAGGTGGCTCGCGACTTTTTAAGCGAGGATGGTGTAATTTTTATTTCAATCGACGACAATGAGCTTTATTCAACCAAGCTAATCTGTGACGAACTGTTTGGTAGTTCTAATTTTCTAGGAAATTTGGTAATACAAACAGCTACGGATAATAACCCCACACAGGTTAAAGTTGAGCATGAGTATATTATCTGTTATGCAAAAAATAAGGTAGTCCAGCAACCGTGGTCCGCTCGCAGCGAGAAGATTGAAATTATAATGAAAAAGTATGAATCTCTGAAGCGGAAATATGGATCAGACGTAGGAGCAATCCAGCAAGAATTGCGTGCCTGGATTAGAACTTCAAAAAATGAAATTGAAGGTTTTGCTCATTACGATAACGTTGATGAGAAGGGTGGTTTTTTCACGACGGTGATATTGCCAATACCACGGCCAATGGATATAGATTTGAAGTGATCCATCCAAAGACGGGGCGTCCTTGTAAATCCCACCCAAAGGATTCAGATTTCCCGAAGAGTCACTCCGTAAGATGATTGCGGATGGAGACATAATGATTTGGTGAAGATGAGACGACTCTGATTAAACCCAAAAAACGTCTTGAAAATGCTAAAGATGTATTGCGTTCGGTAATCTATGAGGAGCGGTCGCTCTTCTACCAAAGCTTTTGAAGCTCTAATGGAAAAGGATATTTTCCAAAACCCGAAGTCGCCAACAGTCTTGTCTCGATTGTTTGGGTTTGTCTTGAAGGATGAAGATATTGTACTAGACTTCTTTTCAGGTAGCGGGACTACAGCCGAAGCAGTATTGATGTGCAATGAATTTAATGAGATTGATGCTAAATTCATTCTTATTCAGCTGCCTGTAGATCTCGATGAATCAATGGCTGGTGCAACTAAGAAGGCTAAGCAAACAACTCTGAATGCAATCAAATTTCTGGATTCTATTGGAAAACCTCATAATTTAGCAGAGATCGGTAAAGAACGAATTCATCGGTCAGGGGCTACGCATGAATTTATTTGTTAATTAGCGTGGCCAACGCCTCCAGAGCAGCCGTCGGAGACTGCAGCTTAGCCATGATTCGCTTCACGCTTTTAGCCTCTTTGCCGGTTTCGGTTTCCTCTTCTTTTTGAAGTTTTCTGATCATCCCAAGCGCCCATTTATTCAAGAGGACTCTGTTTTGCAGATAGTTAGCGTTTTTGCACTGTGTCCTATCTTGGTAGAAGTTAACATCCAGAACATAGTGGAGGTCATTTTCAATTCCCCAATGACGTCTAACGGCTCTGGCACATTGTTCTGCGATATGGGCATTAAAGAAGTTCAGGGAGCTAATGTAGTAGCGATCAAGAGAACTGATCTCGCCGGTTGTCTTGTTAATGCTCTCTGTCGTAGCTTTAATGATCGTGCCTTCATCCAGCCCTATCCATTTCTTCAATAAGGCTGCAGACAGACAACTTCCCGGAAGCACAGAAATCTTTCTTGTCTCAATTCTTCCATGTCCGAGTTCAACTTTTTCGATCTCCAGCGTGCGGGTTTCGGTGCGATCCACAAAACTTAACTGTATGTCATAAAACAACGATTTGTGGTTCTGTTTCACCGCAAGGCAGTAGTCTGCCTTTCTTTGGATTAAAGCTGAAGCGAACTTTTCCTGCGTATTGAGCGCATCGGTCGTAACAATGCATCCTGCCAAATCGAGCCCCTCAACCATTGAGGCGGCGTGCGTGATCTCATTTTCCTTGCTCCCGATGAGCTTTTGTCCTAAAGCAATTCCATTTTCAGTGTCATAGAAGGTAAGGATGTATTTACCGGCTCTTTCTCCACTTCTTCTGGAGGCTTTGACCGCTTGACCGTCCACTGCAACAATTCGAGAAGTAAATTTGTGAAGCAGCGGTTCTACAAGTCTGCCGTAAAAGCCCTGGAATTGTTCAGGATCTATCAGCATAAGAAGACGCCGAACGGTATCGTGAGAAATGTCCTGCTTAGGAAAGTCTTCAAATACTGTTTCCAGAGCTGCCCGATGGTTGCTCCAATAATCAGCGATTTGAACACAGCTTGTCTGCCCGGACAACGAGCTGAGCAGAGCAACCAAATACACGTACGCCAAAGGATATTGAACCTTCGCAGTCTGACGGGGATCAATGACCTCATTGGACAGAATTTCAGAAGTTTTGTTAACGACATCAGCAGTCGAAGACTTAACCTCCTGCTTCAAATCCTTGATTTGCTGTTTAAGCAGGTAGCTTTTGGCATAAGTAAATACGCCGTTAACGATCGTACCGACCTGGGTACGCTGTTCACGAGATCTTTTGTGTTCCTTACTGTAGTAATAAGTGGACTTGTACACATAGAAGCGTTGTTGTTTCTCGTTCCAGTTGACCTTGCAGCCTTGCGGGATAAGGTCGAGGATTTCCTTGCTGACAGCCATCATGCCACCTATTAAATTATAGACATATATATTATATGTCATATTTCAAAAAAAAAGTCAATAGATTTTTGTCGACATTTTTAATGAGTTAAGGATGTTTTGTTAAAAATTATGTACGTTCGCCCTGAGAAAAATCAAAAAAACATCTTTAATCGTTTGACTATACGAAATTTTTCGAGCATAATCCCGCACTCTGCGCGTTAAGTTATTTGAGCAAACAAAAAGGCTTCAGCAGGACGCAGACTGCATTGAAGTGTTAAAGGTATATACATGTACGCAATTATTAAAACCGGCGGCAAACAGTACACTGTTGCTGTTGGCGACAAGGTTAAGGTCGAAACCCTCCCAGGCGACGTTGGCTCCCAGATCAAACTCGTGGAAGTCCTCGCTGTTAAGAACGACGAAGGCCTTAAGCTTGGTAATCCGACGATTCCCGGCGCTTTTGTTACTGCCACAGTCCTGTCTGAAGGACGTCATGAAAAAGTTCGTATTTTCAAGTTCCGTCGTCGTAAACACTCCATGAAGAGTGCTGGTCACCGTCAGAACTACACCGAACTCAAGATTGATGAGATTTCGGCCTAATTGGATTTTTAAATAAGAGGTATTTGAAATGGCACATAAGAAAGGCGGCGGATCTACACGTAACGGCCGCGATTCCAACGCACAACGTCTTGGCGTTAAAGTTTTCGGCTCTGAAATGATTCAGCCGGGCGCTATCATTGTTCGTCAGCGCGGTACCACATTCCATGCCGGTGAAAACGTCGGTATGGGCCGTGACCACACTTTGTTTGCTAAAGTTGCCGGGAAGGTCGAGTTCGTTGTTCACGGACGTCTGAACCGTCACTACGTTAACGTTGTTCCGGTTGCTTAATTAGACCGCGAATCAAACAAAGAAGCGCCCCATTCCTAGCAGGGAACGGGGCGCTGACTTTTTTTCTACGGCTATCATCAAGCCCCATACCTAATAAGTCCTTGCGGACAGGAAATAAAAAATTGAAATTTGTAGATGAAGCGAAAATTGAAGTTTTGCGGGTAAGGGCGAAACGGCGTTGCCTCCTTCCGACGCGCAAAAAATTTATTCCTAAAGGCGGTCCGGACGGAGGAGACGGCGGCCGCGGCGGCTCTATTTATGCCGTAGCAGACAGAAATCTGAATACTCTGATCGACTACCGCTATACACGAAAATTCCAAGCGAAAAAAACGGTGAAAAACGGCCGCGGCAGTGACTGCTACGGCAGAGGCGCACCCGATATTGAACTTCGTGTTCCGGTCGGAACGGTGATTACCGACTTGGAAACCGGTGAGACGATTGCCGACTTGGACAAAAACGGTGAGAAGGCCCTTCTTGCCAAAGGCGGTAAGGGCGGTCTTGGCAACCTGCATTTCAAGACCTCTACCAACCGTGCTCCTCGTCAATGCACTCCCGGAGAACCGGGCCAAGAAAGAACACTCAAGCTTGAACTGAGAGTATTGGCGGACGTCGGTTTGTAGGTCTTCCGAATGCAGGCAAGTCCACACTGATTTCCGCGGTTTCTAACGCCAAACCTAGAATCGCCGATTATCCCTTTACAACGCTGCATCCGCATCTTGGCGTTGTTCGTGCGGGTCCGGAATCCAGTTTTGTGATTGCAGATATTCCGGGACTGATTGAGGGTGCATCCGAGGGCGCCGGTTTAGGACACCAGTTCTTGCGTCATCTTTCCAGAACCAGCTTGCTGCTGCACGTCATTGATGTAGCACCTCTCGATACCGAAGAAGATCCTATCGCAGCTGCTCGCGCCATCGTTGAAGAACTGAGAAAGTTTGATCCGGCATTGGCAGACAAACCCCGTTGGGTTGTTCTTAACAAGATGGACCTGGTTCCTGAAGAAGAAAGAGCCAATGTCGTGGATAAGTACCGTGAAGCATTCGGTACGGATGTTCCGATGTTTGCGATTTCTGCTGTGACCCGTGAAGGCACTGAAGCTTTGGTTAAAGCAATTGCTGAAGATATTCACGAACAGCGCAGACAGCTCATCAAAGAAAGCGAACCGGATGTCCGCTTTGATGAAGACGAAGAAGTCTTCCCGCCCGAAGGCGGAGAGCCTGAAGAAGGTGAGCAAAAGTAAGCTGCCGGTGAATTTGGTCAAACCGCTGAGAAAACAAAATCCCGGCGGTTTTTCTTTTTTGATTTTGTAGTTTAAGTGGAAGCGTTTTTGTTTAAAGCGATTTTGGTATATACTGAACAGCTCTAATCACGACGACGCCAGTTAATACAACTAAAAGCAAGTGAAGTTTATGATCCGCTTAGAAAGAGTGCTTGTCGTCAATAAGATCGGATGAAACGAGATGGAAGAAAACTCAAGATTTGGAACGATGCAAAAAGAATTGTCGTAAAAGTCGGCTCTTCTTTAGTGACAAATGAAGGTCACGGAGTAGATACGGAAGCGATTGCCCGTTGGACGGCTCAGATCGCTAAGCTGCAGGAAATCGGGAAAACAGGTCGTTTGGGTTAGCTCCGGTGCGGTTGCAGAAGGAATGGCTCGTCTCGGGTGGACCAAACGTCCGTAAAAAAATGCACGAACTCCAGGCAGCCGCAGCTGTCGGACAAATGGGTATTGTCGAAGCCTACGAAAAAAGCTTCGAGCGCTACGACATCCGCACAGCTCAAATCTTGTTGACGCATGCTGACCTCGCAGACCGTGAGCGTTACTTAAATGCACGCCAGACGCTAACCACACTCTTGGATCTCAAAGTTGTTCCGATCATTAACGAGAACGACACGGTCGTAACTAACGAAATCAAAGTCGGTGACAACGATACCTTGGGCGCACTGGTAACCAACTTGATTGATGCCGACGTCTTAGTGATCTTGACCGATCAGATCGGCCTCTTCACCGCTGATCCGCGCTCCAACCCTGAAGCCAAATTAGTGGAAGTCGGCGAAGCCGGAGATCCGATCTATGAAGCAATGGCCGGAGGCGCCGGTTCTTCCATTGGTAAGGGAGGTATGCAGACAAAAGTGCTTGCCGCTAAACGCGCAGCTCGCAGCGGAGCCTCAACTGTTATTGCCAGCGGACGCATTCCTGATGTTTTAGTCCGTTTAGCTCAGGGAGAATCCATCGGAACGCTTCTGAAGACAGATCGCAAACCGATGTCTGCCCGCAGCCAGTGGATGGCTGACCATTTGCAGCTGAAGGGAAAGCTCGTTATTGATGAGGGTGCCGTCGAGGCTGTCCGCAAAGGCAAGAGCCTGCTGCCGGTCGGTGTTAAAGCTGTGATCGGAGACTTCCTTCGCGGCGAAATCATTCAAGTCGTGGATCAAAACGACAAGGAAATCTGCCGCGGCATGATTAACTATGGCTCCGATGAGTCCCGCCGAATCATGGGACTGCACAGCGATGAAGTTGTGGAAGAGCTAGGCTACTTAGAACAGAGAGAGTTGATTCATCAGGACAACATGGTCGTGATGAACAAGTGATCTCGTAAAGACGATTATTTGTAAAGGCGGAAGTGTCCCGGCCCCTCCGCCTTTTTCCCATCCTGCAGGCGGAACAAGGTGATTTTTTATCTGTGAAGAGAGCAGGAGCTAATTCCTTCAGAGCTTCTTTATAAACACCGCGCTTGAAGTCAATCACTTGGCTCAGCGGAACCCAATAGTCATTCCATTTCCAGGCTTCAAATTCCGGATGGTTGGTGGCTTTCAAGTTGATGTCTTTGTTTTTACCGAGAAACTCTAAGAGGAACCAAATCTGCTTTTGGCCTTTGTAGATGCCGCGCAGATCGCGGCGAATCCAGCGGTCGGGAACGTCATAGCGCAGCCAGTCTTCGGTGCGGCTGATGATACGGACCTGGTTTTCGAAGAGGCCAAGCTCCTCCCAAAGCTCTCTGAACATGGCTTCACGTGGCGATTCCCCGCGGTTGATACCGCCCTGAGGAAATTGCCAGGAATGCTGACCCAAACGTTTCCCCCAAAAACTTGTTTGAGAGGATTGGTCAAAATAATCCCGACGTTTGGTCGGTATCCATGTTGATCAAGCATAAAAACTTTAAAATAACTTATTTGTGTCTGCCCATTATATAGAGGCAGGAAAAGAAGTCATAAGATCCGAACCTAATCGTAGACTGCCGGCCTGCCGGCTCGTTTTTGAGAATTCGTAATGAGAGCAAAACAATTTTTATTTCAACACAGAAAGAAGCTCCTGCAGATGCAGAAATCGTTAGCCAGAAGCTGATGCTTCGCGCAGGCATGATCCGTAAGCTTGCAGCCGGCGTCTATAACTACATGCCGATGGGCCTTCGCTCTTTGAAGAAGATTGAACGTATTGTCAGAGAAGAAATGGACCGTGCCGCGCCATCGAACTTCTGATGCCGATCGTCCAGCCTGCTGAGCTTTGGCAGGAAACCGGCCGCTAGCAGAAGTACGGCTCTGAACTGCTTCGCTTTAAAGATAGACACGACAGAGACTTTGTTCTTCAGCCTACCAGCGAAGAAGTCGTGACCGACATCGCTCGTCAGGAAATCAAGTCCTGGCGTCAGCTCCCGGTGAACTTCTACCAGATTCAGACAAAGTTCCGTGACGAACGTCGTCCTCGTTTCGGCGTGATGCGCGGCCGCGACTTTGTCATGAAAGACGCTTACTCTTTTGACCGTACGGCTGAAGACGCCGGCAAGAGCTACGACAAGATGTTCGAAGCTTACTGCCGCACTTTGATCGCTTGGGTTTGGTTTATCGTGCAGTGCGCGCTGACTCCGGCTCCATCGGCGGCTCTCGCTCTCAGGAATTCCAGGTGATCGCTGATACCGGCGAAGATTTGATCGTTTTCTGCCCGGACAGCGAATACGCTGCCAATATCGAATTGGCCGAAGCTCCCTGCCTGATCGAAAAACGCGCAGAAGCCACAGAGACCATGGAAAAGGTTCCGACTCCGGGCCGCGACAAGTGCGAGCTTGTTGTTGAACTTCTGAATAAGCCGCTGACAGCCAGCGTTAAATCTATTGTTTTGGCAGTTGATCACCAGGACGAAAAAGGCAATCCGCTGCCTGCAAAAATCGTTCTTCTGCTTCTCAGAGGCGATCACACTCTTAATGAAGTTAAAGCCGAAAAGCTGGAAGCGCTTAAGGGCGGATTCCGCTTTGCAACCGACAAGGAAATTGAAGATACCTTCGGATCTAAACCGGGTTATCTCGGATTTTTTCCTGTCGGTATTCCTAAGGATGTCACCATCGTTGCCGATACAACCGTTGCCAACATGAGCGACTTCATTGTCGGCGCCAACGAAGAGGGCTATCACATCCGCGGCGTGAACTAGGGCCGTGACCTGAGAGAACCGGATGTTGTTGCTGATATCCGTAACGTCGTTGAAGGCGATGTTTCTCCAGACGGCAAAGGCACGCTCAAGATGCAGCGCGGCATCGAAGTCGGCCACGTATTCTTCCTCGGCGACAAGTATTCTGCTCCGATGAATGCGACTTACCTGGACGAAAACGGCAAGCCCCAGCTGCTTCAGATGGGTTGCTACGGTATCGGTATTTCTCGTCTGCTGGGCGCAGCTATCGAGCAAGGCCACGACGATAAAGGCATTATCTGGCCGGACAGCATTGCTCCGTTCACCGTAGTGATCTGCCCCGTCGGATATGACAAGAGCGAAGAAGTTCAGAAGGCTTCTAACGAGCTTACGGTCGTCTGCGCGAAGCCGGCATTGACGTCATCCTCGATGACAGAGGTCTGCGTCCCGGGGTCATGTTCGCTGACTGGGAACTGATCGGTGTTCCGCATCGCGTCACGATCGGTGACCGCGGCCTGAAGAACGGTGAAGTTGAATACGCTCACCGCGGAGATCTCCAGAACGAAAACGTTCCTGTCACCGAAATCGCTGACAAACTGATCGCCAAGATCAAAGTCCGCTAAGCGAAGAAGCGTTTCCTTTTAGGGCGTCGGAAAACCTGCTGCAGGGGTTTTCTGGCGCCCTTTTAATTTCTTTAGGTGTCCTTCCGAGTCTGGCTCAGAAGCCGTCTGCTTCAGCGGCTTTCCTCTGCTTTTCCTTGTATGTATTTATCCTCTGCTTCAGAATTTTTTTGTGCGGCTGGGTTGCTGACGATTTCTGCTAACTCTGCCAGTCTTCTTTGACCTATTCGTCTATCGGCGGCTCGAAGAATGTCTGTGAGTCCCCAATGATCTCTTATTCATTAATTCCGACAAAGGCGTATCAATGTATTCTCGAAGCATGTTCGAAATCTCAGAGGTTTCGCTGCTATACGGATAGATAAAGCTTCGTAAGCGATACGAGAGTTTTCATTTGGGCCTTCGGAATGGATAAAGTGCTTCGGATAATCGAAGATGGTTTCTTTGCCTAACGTGATCCAATACCTTGGTAAGTCAGTACTTCCATATTGGCTTCCCATTCGGTAGGCTACACAATGGATCTGAAAGTCTAATTTTGGATCGACAAGTAAATACACTTCTTTCTGTAATTTGCTCCAAGGCCTAATCTTTCTTCTTTGCATCATAGTAGTAGCGAGAAAATTGTCAGCAGGGTTGGGTTATTTCTTCCGACCTTGGTTCACAAGTTATTCTGTCTTTACGAAAGGCGAAATGTTCGCTCTCTAACAGATATAAATATAGTAGTCTTGAGCGAAAAATTTTGACGCATTAAATCAATAAATTCGATTATCAAACTATCGAATTTATAGGATCAAAAAAGGCAGTGAAGTAACCGAATTTATAGAAAATCATTTTGAGATATTTTGCCTATGGACTGTTTTTACTAGGCTTTTACCAGCTAGGCCCGTAAAGCACCGTTATTAAGACGGTGAAATAAGGGCCCAGTCCGAAGGACTGGCTATGCTAAACTGGCTCTATCTTTTCAGATCTAGGGGCGGGCTGTCCCGAAGTGAAGTCTGTGGAGAGATGTGAGACCTGAAGGAGTATACGGTTGTGTCCAAGCACGTGAAACTCCTTTTGGAGAACGTGCAAAAACCAAGCT
>ENA-OQBL01001187-OQBL01001187.1-human-gut-metagenome-genome-assembly--contig:-NODE-1187-length-10733-cov-4.490854_pt1 | contig 10733 bp, 10 predicted proteins | sample MGYA00242747_ERZ504553 | MGnify/ENA primary metagenome ERZ504553 (study PRJEB26092, sample SAMD00036240) | human gut metagenome | host: Homo sapiens | study: EMG produced TPA metagenomics assembly of...
AATAGTTCTGACCTTTACATGGCACGATGTATTTGTATTCAATATTTTATTGTACTTTAATAATTCAGTAATAAATTTGTCGTTATTAAATTCATCACTATCATTAAAATAAATTCGTTTCGTGGTTTTTCCATTTACATGCAATTCTGCAACATACTGACGAGTTAATAATATGCAAAATACTTTTTATTATATGTATCTACTAAAATTAAACTGACTGGATTCAAGGAAACATTTTCTTTTACCACGTTAAATACCTTTGTATCGCAGTCATAGTAATACTTCGATACACGAGATTTTGATAAACAATAGTTTTGTGGTAATGTTTTTATTTGTACCTCAATAATCATACGTTCTTGATTTTTAATATATAAAAGACATATGACCGTCTAAATTGGGGCGCTTATCCATTTCACAAAAAAAAGGTTTTAAAACATCTATTTTCTTCAATAATATTTTAGCAATAGCTACAGCTTTGCTTTCTTTAAAGTCATTTCATTTATGCTTCCCAAATTCATGATTATCCTTTATGGTAGTAGTCTAATACTCTACTCACAATTTCCTTTCTTAAACATAATGTCTAAAAAATTTTTTCACTCAGAAACAACATATGAATTCTAAATACTGATTTCTAGAAATTACATGCAATATTATGAGAGCAATGTCATTTAGTTAAGGTGCTTTCCAGTGGTTTCATCATTATGAAGCCACTGGTTTTTTTCGTTGTCAAATTTAAAAATTTATTACATATCAAATATACCTGAACTCATAATACTAAAGTTCATCTCAGTTCCTGTTATCTCTCTTCCCATATATCCCTCAATAAAATCAAAGTATCCATCTGAGCCTGAACGTTTTTCCCATGTATCAATGGATTCCTTGATCCTTAACAGGCACATTACCGGAAATTTATAGTATTCTTTCACCTGTTCCTGTGACAGCATATCCACATGGAACTGTTCTTTTAACAGTTCCATTATCTCATGATTCGTATAAGGGTCAAATGCCATAAGCAATGCCCTTTCAAGCATTTCATTTTCTCTATTTCTAAACTTTCCTGTATCATATTCTTCACCACTGTAATTCACTTTTACATCAAATAACGCCAGGGCAATAGCCTCCCTTAGTCTACGGCTGTTGGCCCCTGGGAATTCGCGGTGTATTTTTAACACATTTCCCTCCATTGGCAACAGCAGCATGGCGTATGTTTCTTCTTCACCTTTCGGATCTTTCCAAATTCCCTCTCCATCTGTGAATAGATTTTTTCCAAACTGGTATAACTGCATGATTGTTTTCCCTCACATATCCCATGTTTTTTCAAAAAAAGCTTGACAGATCAGCCGATATATGTTTCGTAAACGTTGATTATAAACATATTTCAAGGAGGTACCTCATGGCCCACATTTTCTTATCACAATTAAAAACAGTTCTCAATAACTGCATTGACGAACTGGAGCAGATCCAATTTTTTATTCTCCAGGAATCCGGAAACCGATTTTACCAGGAAGCGTAAACTTACTTTTAAAGAATATATACAGTTTATGCTTCTGATGCAGGGCAAAACGGTTTCAAATGAAATCTTGGATTTTTTCAGCCATTTCCTGTCCGCACCGTCAAAATCAGCATTCACACAGCAGCGTTACAAGCTTCTTCCTGAAGGATGGGATTTCCTGTTCCATTCCTTTGTAACACAGTGCAGGTCCCTGTCCGATGACCTGTATTGCGGCTACCGGCTTCTGGCCTGCGACGGCTCCGATGTGAATATAGCCAGAAACCCGTCTGATGAAAGGACTTTTATCCATGAAGGTGAAAAAGGCTACAACGCTGTCCATATCAATGCACTCTATGACATCATGAATAAAACCTACTGTGACTTTCACGTACAGGGAAAGAAAAAGCTCCATGAGCGTGCAGCACTGAACCTCATGGTTGACCGTTATTCAGATCCTGCTCCTTCCATCCTGATGGCAGACTGTGGTTATGAAAGTTTCAACACATTTGCACATCTTATCCGGAAAAACATGAAGTTTGTTATCCGTATGAAGGATATCGACAGCAATGGGATCCTTTCCTCTTATGACCTTCCGGATGATGAGTCTGATACACGGATAAAAACAACCCTCACCAGACGGCACACAAAGGAAACAGTTGGAAATCCAGATATTTATACGATCCTCCAGCCTTCCACGGATTTTGACTTTCCGGATGAAAAATGCCGGTATTATGATATCAGTTCCCGCATTGTCCGCATCCGGCTTGAAAATGGAAGCTATATTTGTATTGCAACAAATCTCTCAAAAGAGGAATTTTCCCTTAAGGATATAAAAAAGCTTTACAAAATGCGCTGGAGCGAGGAAACAAGTTTCCGGGAACTTAAATATACGATAGGGCTTGTCAACTGGCACAGCAGCAAATATGATAGGATCCTGCAGGAGATTGCCGCCAGGATGCTGTTATACAATTTCTGTGAACTGGTCACTTCCCATGCTGTGATCCAGACAGCTGAAAATGTCAAACACGTTTATAAAATAAATTTCGCCACCGCAGTCAACATATGCAGGGCATATCTGAAAAACGGCGGTGACGAAACTGAGATCATGCTCCTCATACAAAGGCACTGACACCAGTCAGATCCAACCGTAAATACCCTATCAACCTCCGACCAAAGAGAAATAGGGATTTCATGTATCGGGTAGCTTAAACCTCATCCCTATTATACTTCTTAATGCGGCAGATGTGCAATCTGTCTTTTCGGTATACCTAAAAATATTTTTGCAGCATATGTGAGTATTTTTCCATAATGTACAGTACAAGTTCTTCCATGACCGTCCTTAACTGAACAATGTTTCGGAAGATGTGATATACTTTATTTCGTTATTTGAACTTAACTAAATGACATTGAATATTTGCTTTTACTACTTGATTTTCTTCTTTGTTCCTTTAACATTCATTTAGATACCTTTTGTACTCTTTAGATTTTACCAACTGGCTGGTCAGTAATAATCTAAATATACTTGAGGTACTTTTTTTGTGTCAATCTCTTGACCTATTTAAAGTATACAGGAAGCTTTCTGTAATAAAAAAATGATTTCTAGTTAATTTATTCAAACATTATACTTCTCCAGTAACAAGATACTTTTCTAATTCTTTATCATTTCCAAAAGAATAAAAGTTAAAGCAACTGTTTGTATTGTTGCCTTTGGCACTTTCCTGTTTACAAAGCGTATTGTCACAGTTGCCACTATGAACAGGAACAATTCGTAATGTTTCTTCGCTATCGTTGTCTCTGATTTTTACAAATAAATCCTGTCTATCATTTAATGGCTGTCCACATATACAACAATAAAAATCTGATGGCTTTTTCATAAGTACTCCTTTCAAAAACAAGAAAAACTATTGCTGTATAAACACAGTTCTTCCCCTTGAATTGGTTTTGTTATATCCCCTCATCTAGGGGAAGTACTGTATTTGACTCATTTAAGAGTCTAGCAATAGTTTTTCTTTATTTATATATTTCTTTACCCAAAGGATTACTTAACAGTAGCCTTTTTCAGGTTTGACCATGGGCTGAAGACTTTCTTTCCGTCTTCGGATGTTCTGTTGAATGCATGCATTCCAACTACCCATGTTCCCTTTGGTACGTTCTTGAATGTTGCTGTTACTGTACCTTCTTTGAGGTTCAGTTTCTTGTGATTGCCATACTGGTATGGACGTGTCTCACCGTTTTTTTCTTGGAAGATGTTCCAAGTACTACATCGTAACCAGTTGCGGTTATTTTCGATGGTCAGACCTCTCCAGCTTATCCCAGACTGCTGTTTCAGATTTTAATTTATAATCAGGGTATGCATCTATTAGATCATTTTTTAATCCAGTAATGATCTGAGAGATGTATTGCTGATAGGATGTACAATTTTCAGGAAGTCTGCTGAAATCAATATAAATGAGGTCATATTGATTTAAATATTTTTGATATTTTTCAGATTCTGCAATTTTCAAATGGTCAAATATCAGCGAAGAATTCCATCTTTTACCAAGAAAAGCTCCCAGCATATTTGCCATGATCGTTTTACCAAACCTGCGAGGCCTTGTGATACATATATACTGTGTTTCTTCTTCCATACATCCCAATATGTCATTCAGGATACAGGTTTTATTAACAAAATATGTGGTCTCTGATATTTTTTATATCTTTTGTAGGGGAGAGGAATATTTAAAAACATTGCCAATTGTCCACCGCCTTTCAGAATGCTTCCTTTTATTGAAATATTATAGCATTCTTAGGACATACTTGCTATTGAAAGATTTCGACAATCGGTAACAAAGATAATTCTTTGTGATTTTACCCAAAATCTCATTTTTACCCGGATTAGGTGGCAGATTTTTCATCATCGGAACATTTTTACCCAAAAAGTGATAGTTCCTTACTTAGATTTCTCTGTTTTATAAAAATTTCAGGTTTATTTTATATGGAGCTTATTTTCTGACCGGTTCTTTCAGTGGTCAGACCCAAGTAACATTACTTTTTCTTAGGACTAAAATCATAATATCCATGGGCTTTGGCCATTCTCATAGCAGCTTCTTTGTCTTGCTTATTACCTTCTAGATATATTCGTTCAAGCGCATAGCGAGTTCTGTTATTGTATGTTTCTTCGCTTATTTCGTTTCGATCCCATTGATTTTGAGCGTTTTCTTTTTCATAATACCAACGTTTAACTGTCAACATTTATTTTTTACCTATTTATTAAAATTTGTATTTTACAAATCCCTCTCAACCATATGGTCGGGAGGGATTTGGTTTAGGAATCTGTATTATTTACCCAAAGGATTATTTAACAGTAGCTGTTTTCAGGTTTGACCATGGGCTGAATACTTTGCTTCCATTTTCAGATGTTCTGTTGAATGCATGCATTCCAACTGTCCATGTTCCCTTTGGTACATTCTTGAATGTTGCTGTTACTGTACCTTCTTTAAGGTTCAGTACTTTGTGATCGCCATAGTGATATGGACGTGTCTCACCGTTTTCTTTCTTGGAAGATGTTCCAAGTACTACGTCGTAACCAGTTGCGTTTGCAGCTGCTTTGTATGTTACTTTGATAGTAGATCCGCTTACTTTTACGTCTGTGATAACCGGAGCATCTGGTGTGATTGCTGTTACAGAGAATGGATAAGCATTGGACCATTCACCAAATACTTTCTTACCGTTCTCATCACGTGTCCAAGCGTGGCAGTATGCATAGTACATACCCTGATCTACATATTTGAATGTAGTAGAAGTCTGTAGCTGATTCTTACTGATAGATGTATAATCTTTGTTTGTGATGCAATCACGGTCTGTAGAAATTACATAATCATAACCTGCAGCGCCGTCAGCTTCACCAGAAAGGATAACAGTTGCTTTGTTACCAACAACTTTAACATTGCTGATTACTGGAGCACCAACATTTTCAGATTTCTTTACAGATACTTTCTGGCTTCCTGTATAACTCTTGCTATCAGCTTTAGCTGTTACAGTAGCAGTTCCATCACCATTGTCTTTTACATCGTATTCTGTTGCTGGAACGATTACGCTACCATTAAGTACAGTAGTTGTTAATTTACCGTTTGTTTCGGAAATTTCAACTGTTGTATTAGCAATGTCTTTTTTAACAATCTTCCATGTTATATCAATAGTATATGTGTTTGTAGTGTCATTTACAACTGGATTGCTGAATACTCCAGTCCATTCACCTGTACCATTGCTCAGTTTATATCCATTTTTAAGCTTTAATGTAGCTTTTAATACTTTATTTGAAGCTGTAACATCTACATTGTTAGAAAGTCCTGTGAATTCATAATCAGTTCCTTCTACTAATGTTTTATCGCCAACCTTAATTATTACATTTGGTGTAACAGCTACACCACCAGCATATTCTGTGTCTGATACAGTAATATTTTTGCGACCTACAGTAACTCCTTCAATTGCGAAGTCCTGAGCTTTTGTATAAGTTACATCGCTTCCTTCAAATTTTGTAGAACCAGCATAGTTTCCAATACCTGTAACATAAACATATGCTTTTGGTCCGGTAATATTATTGAAATACTTGATTTCATAATCTTTACCTTCAACAAGATTCATAGTTCCATATTTAGCTACGCTTGGAACAAATTTAATGTCTTTAAATGTTTTTTCTGTTCCGTCATATCCAAATACATAATTTGTTTTGGTAAAGTCAATCTTATCACCGTTTTCATCAAATGCGTAGAATGTACCATTTAAGTAGGTGTTAGTAAGTGCTCTAGGAAGAATCTTAAATCCAACTTCTTTAGTTTCACCAACAAAGTTAGTATTTGTTTTTACTGGTGCTAATGTTACTGTTGCATCACCAACATTTACATTTACTTTAGAAGTTGTTGGGTATGTAATTGCAAAATCAGAAGCGCTCAACTCAACATCATTTAATGTAATTTTAAAATTAGAAGTTGTTGGCTTAATCTGACTTCCTGTATAGGTAAACGCTTCTTTTTCTGCGTCAGTAGTAGCTTTTGCTTCAACTTTAACATCACTCAGATTTGCTTTGTTAATTGTAAATTTAGCTGTCTGAGTTCCAGAATAATCACCTTTTCCTACAACAGTTACTGTAGCTTCACCAGCATTTTTGTTGTTAGAGCAGGACTGGATTTCGTAATCAATACCAGATGCCAGTTCTACACCATCAACTGTTAATTTTACAGTCGGTGTAATTGCTTTTCCAGTATAAGTATAAGATCCTACAACTTCAAGTTTTGCATTAGTATCAGCGATATCTTTGTTAGTTACAGTTGTTGTTTTGGAAGCAGTAACTTCAGTTGTACCAGTTGTATAGTTTTTGTTTTTGATATCTGTTTCTACTAATTTTGTAGTAATTGTTGCACCTACTGAAACAGGAGTTGTGCTTGAAGTATATGTTAATTTATATGCATCTGCCGGAACATCTTTTTTCTTTCCTGTAGCGCCTGCTTTAACAGTAACTTTTCCATCCATGTAGTCAGATGCGGTCTGAAGACTTCCATTGTACTGAACTTTTTCAGGAACAGTAATATCTGCAGCTTCGATTACTGCGGCATTAATTGCAAATGTACCAATTTTAACACGACCACTATAGTTTCCAGTACCTACAATGTAAACTTCTACGTCTTTTTTTGAAACAGCCTTAGCATTTGTGTTATCATTTACATACTCTACTTTGTAATCACTTGTAGATAAATTAACATTTGTAGTTCCACTAACAAATTTAACATCTTTAATATCTTTAGTGATTGCCTCACCAGTGTATGTTTCAGTTCCTAAATTTTCAGCAGAATTTGCTTGTTTATTTTTAGTTGTGCCAAGTGTATATCTTAATCCATCTACTGTAAGTTTATTTAATGTTACAGAAAGATTTACGGTTGTGTTTCCGATAACGTTTGTATTATCACCATTTACAGAAACAGATAAAGTTGTCGCACCACTTGCTAAAGTTGCTGGAGCAACAGTAATAGCAGAAGAAATATAAGATGTTACCTCTGTGTCGCCAATGTAGAAATGAATTGCATTCTTTACAGCTGTTGCATTAGATGCATCATCTTTTCCAATACTGTCAGTAACAATTTTGAAATCTGACATCTGATTAGCAACAACTTTAACTTTATCTGTTGTAACTTTTGTTACATTACCTGTATAATTGCTATTTGTTTTTTCATCTTTATCTAAGGAGTCTGTAGCAATGCTCAATGTGCTTTCAGTGCCAACAGCAGTTAATCCACTTCCAGTAACTGTATATACAGATGTTGGAAGAGTTTCTCCTGTTACGGTGTCTTTAACTGTTACATAATCAGAAGAGATTCTAGATTTTTCTGCATAAGAAACAGTATTTTTCTTTAATGTTAATTCTAATTTGTCTGGATTCAGAGTACGTTTGTTAATTATAAAAGGTGCTTTAATCTGTCCTGTATATCCTGCTTTGTCTACAGTAGCAACAACCTGAAGTGTTTTTCCAGCAGGTGTAGCATTTACAAGATCGTCTCCCTCATATGTATACTTAAAGTCATTATATGAAAGACCTGAAATACCAGCAATTGTAAATCCAGCAATCTGAGTATCACTAAATGCCACCTGTTTACCAGTATAAGCTACAGTTGCGCCACCAAGATTTAATGTCGCAGATGAAACATCTACACTCTTAATTTCAATGCCTTCAATTGTAGTTTTAAATCCAGCATTAGTACCCGTTCCTGTAATCTCTACAGATACAATATGACCAGCATCAGTAGATACAAAAGTAGCTGATGTTAATTTACTATTTAAATCAGCAACACTTGTAGCACTTCCAGTATAAGTTCCTGAATGACCAACAACTTCTTTGCCATCAATACGAACTTTATAATCAAAGTTTGCAACATCAGTGCTACCATCTTTAAGATTACCAGATACAGCCAAAGCGCCTGTCCAATTTGCTAATGTTAATTTAGGTGCAGTTGCAGTTGCAACATCTGTCACGTCAGTAGTATTTTCTACAACCGGAGCTTCTGTAGCATCATCAGAAAATGTTTCAGCAGCCGGAGCTTCAGTCTCAACGGCAGCATCAGTACCATCGCTGAACTCAGCAGCCCATACCGGCACATTAGAAGTAGCAAGCATTGCAACAACAAGTGACATACTTAATGTCTTCTTTGCCATGCCCTTCTTTGTGTTTTTAATCTTTGTCATGATTATAGTTCCCCTTTCCTTAATATAACTATTTCTTTTTGGGTAAAGATTCCTAGACATAATCTGTCTGTTATGGTTAATAATAGTGCTTTCACCACTTTTTGTCAAGGGTAATGCTCAAGAATTTTACGATTTTTTTAAATTTCATACACTTCAAAAGCATTTTATTTTCCTTGATTTTTCAGGTTTAAAATCTATAACTTGTTACAAAGTAGTGAGTTTTTCCTGTTTATCACAAGATGATGTAGTATTCTCTTTTTTACCGATTCTAACAGTTAATCCTGATCTGTTCTGGAAGCTGGCTTACAATCTTTCGGAAATTTCCCGAGGTCAGATATGTATCTTTGAGCTTTTTCTTACTATATTCATATATTGTGTTTCTTGTTTGTTCTATCAAATAATCAGTGTAAAATTCTTCCCAACTGAAATATCGTCTGCTGTCTGCCAGTTCATAAGTCTTTTCTGTTACTTCAGAAGTTTTATCTATAATATTTGCTCTTAACAACAAATACTCAAATGATTCCGGTGCGTATAATACGATTTTATTTCTGGTATCTCTTATATATTGCATTACATGCTGCATTTCCGGACCGAAGGCGGCTCCGTCTTATGATGACATTGGCATCCACCGCCATACCGATACTCAGGATGATACCTGCAATTCCGGGCAGAGTAAGGGTCACATTAAATGCATTTAAAATTACCAGAACAAGCCCTGTATAAATCAGAAGCGCAAGGCTGGAAGCAAGTCCCGGCAAAAGATATACAAAGCACATAAAAAGGAATACAAGACCAAGACCGATCGCTCCGGCCATCAGACTTGTACTGATCGCCTGTTCTCCAAGCTGTGCTCCCACCACATTGGAACGCAGCTCTTCCAGCTCAAGCTGCAGCCCTCCGATACGGATAGTAGAGGCGAGATTTTCTGCTTCTTCATAAGTAAAGTTTCCTGTAATATAAGCCTGTCCTCCAGTGATTGCCTGCTGTACTGTCGGCGCACTGATCGTTTCCCGTCATAAATAATTGCAATCTGGCTTCCTACATTGGCACTGGTAGCTTCTGCAAATTTATCCGTTCCTTCTTCGGTCAGATCCAGTTCTACCGAATACTCAGTGGCTCCGGTTGTACTGTTCTGCCCGGACTGGACAGAAGCCGTTTCTACATCTGATCCTGTGATAACCGTCTCCCCATCCATTGTCTGAAATTCCAGAGAACCCGGCTTACCGAGTTCATCCAGGATCGTATTTGCGTCAGTTACGCCTGGAATTTCAATATTGATCCGGTCGTCGCCTTCCTGATAGACACTGGCCTCCGTACTGTACTGTTCTACACGCCGCTGCAGCTTGTAGATCGTATCGCTCATTTCCTCGCTGGTAGGATTCTCGTCTTTTACCTGGTAAGTAATACTGACACCTCCGGCCAGGTCCAAGCCCAATGTAATATTTCTGGTTGCCCCTGTTCCCAGCTCGCCAAAGCCTTTGAAACAGGTAAAGGCAAGAAGCACCAGCAGCGCTGCTGTTACGATCAGGCTTATTATGCCCTTCTTCTTGTTCATCGCCTACACTCCTTCTTCTTCTATTTGCGCCATTGCCGCCTTCATCATAATCGCGCATTCCACACGCTTCCGCTGCATTTCACAGCCGATATCATAAGCATCATGGATGGTTCCATGGAAATTATAAGAGTTAGCCATGCAGCCGCCGCTGCAGTAAAATTTTGCAAAACAATCTTTGCATTTTTCCTTGGAGTAGACGCTGCATCCGCGAAATTCCTCGGCAATCTCCGGCTTTGTGATGCCTTCATCCACATTGCCCATCAAAGTATTATATGTATTTTTTCAAAGATTCATTCACTTCGCAAGTTTTTCGCTTTTTTTCCGTAACGCAGCACCGGCAGTAATTAGACGCCGATAAGATCCAGAGAAAAAGCAGGAATGATAATAGCAAGAACGCCCGTATTCCATTACCATATGAAGCAGCATGGCTACCAATGTGCAAAAATGGAAGTACCTTTCCAGTCAGCAGATAAG
>ENA-OQBL01001188-OQBL01001188.1-human-gut-metagenome-genome-assembly--contig:-NODE-1188-length-10732-cov-2.685337_pt1 | contig 10732 bp, 13 predicted proteins | sample MGYA00242747_ERZ504553 | MGnify/ENA primary metagenome ERZ504553 (study PRJEB26092, sample SAMD00036240) | human gut metagenome | host: Homo sapiens | study: EMG produced TPA metagenomics assembly of...
TATTTTTCGCGATCCCAGATGGGGACGAGGACATGAAACCTATGGTGAAGATCCTTATCTTACCAAAGAGCTGGGTGTTTCCTTTGTAAAAGGACTCCAGGGTGATGGAGAAGTTATAAAAGCCGCTGCCTGCGCGAAACACTTTGCAGTCCACTCAGGACCGGAAGCGATCCGCCATGAATTTGACGCCATTGCTACCCCGAAGGATATGGAAGAAACCTACCTGCCGGCTTTTGAAGCCTTGGCAAAAGAAGCAGACGTGGAAGGCTTCATGGGTGCTTACAACCGCACTAACGGCGACCTTGCTGCGGAAGTCCTACTCTTCAGAAAAAGGCTGCGCGGTGACTGGGGCTTCCAGGGATATTTCGTTTCCGACTGCTGGGCGATCAAAGACTTCCATGAGCACCACATGGTAACCAGCACACCCCGGCTGAATCGGCTGCTCTTGCCTTAAACAACGGCTGCGATCTGAACTGTGGAAACACTTATCTTCATATTTTGAAAGCTTATGAAAAAGGGCTGATTTCAGAAGAAACTATCACAGAATCTGCGATCCGTCTTTTCACAACCAGATATATGCTGGGATTATTTGAAGAAACAGAATATGACAAGATTCCATATTCAGAGGTAGAATCCCCGGAGCATCTGGCACTTTCCAGAAAAGCCGCCGAAGAAAGCTTCGTGCTTCTGAAAAACCAACGGAATCCTGCCATTACAGAAAGAGAAGATCAAAACCATTGGAATCGTGGGACCAAATGCAGACAGCCGCGCGGCACTGGTAGGAAACTATCACGGTACCGCATCCCGTTATTGTACCATTCAGGAAGGCATTCAGGATTATCTTAGCGCTGCCGGAAGCGATGTCCGGGTGCTTGCTTCCGTGGGCTGTGATCTTTTCCGCGACCGTACTGAGCATCTGGCACTTACCCAGGACCGACTGGCCGAGGCCAAGATTGTTGCCGCAAACAGTGATGTGGTAATCCTCTGTGTAGGACTTGATGAAACACTGGAGGGTGAAGAAGGAGATACCGGAAACAGCTATGCTTCCGGTGACAAAGAGACCTTGCAGCTTCCACAGGTTCAGCTGGATCTGATGGAAGCCATGGCTGAATCCGGCAAACCGGTTGTTCTTTGCTTGATGGCAGGAAGTGACATTGATCTTTCTTATGCAGAAGAACATTTTGATGCAGTGATGGTTCTGTGGTACCCAGGTGCTGAAGGTGGAAAAGCCGCCGCAAGAGTACTGTTCGGAGATGTCTCCCCATCCGGCAAATTACCAGTGACCTTCTACAATACCCTGGAAGAGCTTCCGGATTTTACAGATTATGCCATGAAGGGACGTACTTACCGCTATATGGAGAATAAGGCGCAGTTCCCATTTGGATATGGATTGACTTATGGGAAGGTAGTAGTGACAGATGCAGTTGTCAGTGAAAACAGCGCAGCCGACACAAATGGTACAAGTGTTTCCGGCAAGGCAGGTTTCGAAAGCGGCACTAATACCACAGCAGCACCAGTTACAATCCAGGCCACTGTCACCAACCAGGGCGCAATTGATACCCGGGATGTGGTTCAGGTTTACATAAAGAATGCAGATTCTTCTCTGGCCGTTCCAAACCCAGAGCTTGCCGCTTTCACGCCTGTTTTTCTGAAAGCAGGCGAAACAAAAACCGTCACACTTTCCATTGCTCCAAAGGCCTTCACCGTAGTAGATGAAACCGGCGCAAGAACAGAGGACGGCAGCCACTTCCATATTTACGTTGGCTGTACACAGCCGGACAAGAGAAGTGTGGAACTTACAGGTGTGGAACCAGTGGAAATTGAATATAGTAAATGATCTTTATAAGGCGAACTACTATCTTAGTCGTTCGTCTTATATTTTTACTCCTTTAAAAGCATCGAATATTAAGTAACCGCCATTCATACCTATCTCAAAGTACAAACAGCGGTCACGCAATTCATCTCAGTTTTCACTCAATATTTTCCTGTCCGTAATAAGCATTTGCACCATGTTTTCTATAGTAATGCTTATCCTGAAGCTCCTGCGGAGCAGGTTTCACATTCGGATTAATCAGCTCGCAACGGGAAGCCATCTTGGCAACCTCTTCCAGAACTACTGCATTATGCACTGCCTCGTGCGCATCCTTGCCCCATGTGAAAGGACCATGATTCTTGCAAAGAACAGCCGGAACAGCCTCATAATCTCTCTTCTTGAAATAGTCGGCAATGAGAATACCAGTATTCTTCTCATAAGCTTCCGCTATCTCACTCTTATCCAGATTACGGACACATGGAACCTCACCGTAAATATAATCAGCATGAGTAGTTCCATAGCATGGAATTGCGCGGCCGGCCTGTGCCCAGCTGGTAGCCCAGGAGGAATGCGTATGTACGATTCCACCGATCTTCGGGAAAGCATTGTACAGAACTACATGAGTCGGAGTATCAGATGATGGGTTATATTTACCTTCTACTTTATTACCTTCCAGGTCTACAACTACCATGTCTTCCGGTGTCAGTTTCTCATATTCCACACCACTTGGCTTGATTACGAAAAGACCTTTTTCACGATCAATTCCACTTACATTTCCCCAGGTAAAAGTAACCAGACCGTATTTCGGCAGGTCCATATTTGCTTTGTAAACTTCTTCTTTTAATTTTTCAAGCATAGCTGTATCCTCCTTTTTATACATGCAAATATCTTATATTTTTCATAAAAAACTTGTATCTTATAGTTTTCATAAAAATTTCATCACTCATAAAGCGGAATCTCATAGCCCCAGGATTTCCTGATTCCATCCATGATCTCCATCACACGCACAGTCTCATCATGAGGCATTTCCGGGCATTCCTTTTCGCCCTGTGCGATTGCTCTGGCGCAGGCCTCAACCTCATACTCATAGCCTGTGATCTGTGCCGGAGGCAAATAAGCTGCAACCTCCTTATGCTCCTTGTCAAACACTGTGATTTTCTCCGGATTATTAATATTCTGCACCTGAATATAACCTTTGGTTCCAAAAATACTTCCCATTCTGTCAGAAATTTCACGGGCACCACACTGCAAGGTAGCCATGCGGTCGCCTTCAAATACCATAGCAATCGTATCCAGCATATCCACACCTTCACGGAAAATAGCAGTTGCCTGTACATCCTTCAACTTATCCCCAAGAACCATGCTTGCGAAATTAATGGTATAAACACCAACATCCAGAAGCGCACCGCCTGCCAGCTCCGGCTTACGGATACGTTCCACCTCACTGATGGCATAGTTCAGATTGGCTGTAACAGCTGTCACCTCACCGATCACACCGCTTGAAATAATATCATCGATCATCTTTCTGGATGGCATATATCTGGTCCAGATTGCCTCTGTGATCAGCAGGTTTTTCTCTTTCGCCAGGGCAAAAAGCTTTCTTGCCTGGTCTGCATTTACAGTAAACGCCTTTTCACAAAGCACAATTTTTTCCTGCCTCCAGGCACATCTTTGCATGAAGATAATGATGGGAATGAGGGGTTGCAATATAAACCAGATCCACCTGCGGGTCTGCAAGCATTTCCTCATAAGAGCCATAAGCCTTGGAAAAACCGTATTTCTCGGCAAAAGCCTGCGCCCGTTCAAAGCTTCTGGCTGCCACTGCGTAATTCTCCACATCCCTCATTCCAGCTACTGTTTTCGCCATCTGAACTGCAATTCCTCCAGCTCCAAGTATTCCAATTTTCATTTATGTAAACCGCCTTTCTAATAAAATTTCCTGTTTCGCCATTCTCAACTGACCTCCCTGTATGGAGATATCTCTAAAGCGATACAGTTATTTCGCTCACATGATATTCATATAGTCTCATCTCATGCAGACATAAACTCTACAATCGCATAAGGTTCGCCATTCTCCGTGGAAAGCGCAACCGTAACCTTTCCCATTTCCAGCTTCACTGCCGGATAAAAAACGTCTCCAAGCAGTGCCTGCTTCTTATATTCTGCCCTCATCTGGCGGATTTCAAAGCCTTCTGGCAGATAGTCTGCCCCCATGCGGATATACTGACAATTATTAACATGGTGATGGGTGTCCAGATGATGTTTCTGTATTGCAAAAGACTCCTGAGCTTCCATCCCTTCCGGAAGGGCAATCTTACGTGGCGCATAATCCATCTCCAGCTTTTCATCCAGTTCGTATCCTCTGGTGTCTTCGTCTGTAAGTCTGGCCGGCAGACCAGTCTTTGTATCAATATTGGTCCAGATACTGTTTGCATAGGATAAAAGCTCTCCATCTTCTGTTTTCAGAGTGAAGTTACGCATTCCAAGAAAGCCTTTGAAGCCATATGGCGCCGTTGATGCCACAATCGTCTCTCCCAATCCCGGATATCGGTTCACCACAATCTGCCAGGATGACAACACCCAGGCTCTCTGGCGTTCCTCCAGCGCCTTCATTCCCTGCCCTATATTCTCAGATTGAAAGGTGCAGCAATCCTGATAATAATTCTGAATTCCAGGAAGAGTCAGGCAACCATCTTCGCCTATTTCACTGTATCTGACACGGCCTTTAAAACTGTAACTCATGTTATGTCAATCTCCATTCTAGAGCCTGTTTGAAAAATCATTCCCGCAATCTGCACGCCCCACTTTGTGGGAGATTTTGCAGAAAGCCTTTTTCAAACACGCTCTAATTTCTTGTCCGCAAATTTTACTTCATTATATAACAAATCCAGCAATAAAGATATGAAAATGTAGATTTTTTTTGTGAAAATCCCCTTGATTCTGCACCCTTTACCATGTACAATAAAGGTATAAAATAAAAACAGCAAACGCTTATATATGTCCATAATCTGGTTGGACGTTTCTACCAACTACCGTAATAGTTGTCTATAAGCTGCATGCGAAGAGGTATGCAGGTATGGCATTTTCCGGGTGGTTTTTTTTAATTGCTGAATCAGCCCGAAATCACATTTTTGCATGTTCCCGGCAGTACGTTCTCAGCCGCAAACTATCCCGGAGTTTTACTTTGCCTCGCCTCTGGCAGAAAGGATGGTCTGATATGAAAAAAGATTTGTTTGCTTTGAAAGGTACAATTTGTTACAGCAAGAATCAGAAAGAACTTGTTTTTTCATGAAAACTCTTATGTAGTCTGTGAAAACAGTCTCTGTGCTGGTATTTTTTCCCAGCTTCCGGCAGAATATAAGGACATTCCGGTAGAAGACATGGGTGATCAACTGATCATCCCAGGATTCACTGACCTTCATCTGCACGCTCCCCAGTACGCTTACCGCGGAACCGGCATGGATCTGGAGCTGCTGGACTGGCTGAACACCATCACTTTCCCACAGGAAGCCAAGTACGCTGACCTGTCCTATGCGAAAAAGGCTTACTCCATTTTCGTGGATGACTTAAAGCACAGCTTCACCACCAGAGCCTGCATTTTCGCCACCTTGCACCGTCCGGCAACGGAGCTTCTCATGGACATGCTGGAGGAAAGCGGTCTGACAACTATGGTTGGAAAAGTAAATATGGATCGCAATGGAGCACTGGAGCTTCAGGAGAAAAGCGCACAGGCTTCTGCACAGGATACACGCCAGTGGCTGGAAGAGATCAAGGGACGTTACGACCACACCTACCCAATCCTAACCCCACGTTTTACCCCATCCTGTACGGATGAACTGATGACCGAGCTGGGAAAAATCCAGCGGGAATACCACATTCCAATTCAGTCTCATCTGTCTGAAAATTTCGGGGAAATTGCATGGGTAAAGGAGCTTTGTCCCACAAGCAGATTTTATGGGGATGCGTATGATATGTTTGGATTGTTTGGAACGAAACCTGCAGCAAACGAAGAAGTCTCCAATCCTGCTTCTGCAAGCAGCAATACATGCCCTACTATCATGGCCCACTGTGTTCATTCCACAGATGAGGAAATCCAGATGATCAAAGACCAGGGTGTTTACATCGCCCATTGCCCGGAATCCAACACCGACATTGCTTCCGGAATCGCTCCCATCCGCCGTTATCTTGACATGGGACTTCACGTAGGTCTTGGAACTGATGTTGCCGGTGGATTTTCCCTTTCCATGTTCCGCGCAATTGCCGATGCCATCCAGGTTTCCAAGCTCCGCTGGCGCCTGATGGACCAGACCCAGACCCCGGTTACTCTGGAAGAAGCCTTCTACATGGCTACGATCGGTGGTGGTTCCTTCTTCGGAAAAGTCGGCACCTTCGAAAAAGGCTATGAATTCGACGCCATGATCCTGGACGACAGCAATATCCGTCATCCCCAGGAAATCTCCACCCGTGACAGACTAGAAAGGCTTGTTTATCTGTCCGACGACCGCAATTTGGTTGGGAAATATGTACAGGGACGGAAAGTAATTTAAATTTCAGATTTTCAAAATTACGCTTTGATATTTTCTTAAATAATGGTAATCTAGAGCGTATTTGAAAAAGGCTTTCTGCAAGATGTGCGTCACAATTTGTGGGAGATTTCGCTCGGATGAGGGCGCCGTAGCGGGCTACGGCAACCGAATTCGGGTGAAATCTCCCGCAAAGTGGGGCGTACAGATTGCGGGAATGATTTTTCAAACACGCTCTAGTCAATATGGCGGTTACTTAATATTCGCTGTCCCCAGATACTCCCGTATCCGCGCCTCATTCATATTCTCCCCGATCACGATCACGACTTCCTGGCCTGCGGAAATGGGCCTTAGGGAAAATTCTTTACGGGTGGCGTTTAATTCCAGCCAGTTATTGTCGGCGGACACTTTCTGAGCGGAGCCCGAATTCATTTTTTCATTTTCGGTTACCACAGCAGCGCTTTCTACTAATTTTACAAAGCCCTTAATTCGGAAAACATCCCCACATTCCGGATCATCCAGAATCTGATGCGCTGCTTTCTCCAACTGTGTCTCGGAAATCTTCAGCTCCATAAAATACAATGACTGGAACCCTTCTTTCTCATCAAAACACTGTTTCTCGAAATCTTCCATCACATACCCACTGTTGAAAATCTTCTGAAAATCCTCATCTGTAAACTTTTCCCAATTCTTATTCAGTATCTCATTTTCCGTAAAACGTCGTTTGCATTTCACGCTTTCCAGTGCGCAATTCAGATGTTTCACAGTTCCACTAATCTCTTCCTCAGATGCCTCCTGGCTCTTGCTCAGAACAATACAACCTGCATCAGCCGCCTCTGAAGCCAGAATATACTCTGCCTGTGGCTGCAGCTTCTCCTCCAGTCTGGCATCCAGAATGGTAATCACATTTCCAATCTGATACCACTTATCCAACGGCTCTTCATAAAGGGCATCGAAAACTCATCCACATCAAAAATTCCCGGAAGGCTCAATGAGAACTCTGTCATATCCGCACATTCCCCATTGCGATCAGCTTGGTCTTGAAACGTCTTCTGTGGCAGTCCGCATCACATCCACCTGAAACCATTTCCAGCTCGCAGTTCTCACCTTCCAGATCATGAAGCAGCATCATGTCCACATTCACTGCACCAAAATCATTCTCCAGAACTCCAATATTCTGCCCCTGACTCATCAGCCATGCAGCATATTTCTTTATGAAAGTCGTTTTTCCTGAACCAAGAAAACCTGTAATTAAATCTACCTTTACCACGGTATATCACCTCTTATTTTCTCAAAATTATTCTTACATTTTTAATAACAATAGGATTAAAACTGAGCAGGTACTCTTTTTTCAAGATATACCTGCTCCGTTATTTTTAACCGTTCAATCCATTTCATTTTCGCTCTGGTATTTGTTTGAAACAGGCTCTAGCGCCTATTTATCCAATAATGTCTCAAACTCCTCCTGCGGCATAGGCTTCGCAAAATAATATCCCTGGAAATAATCACAGCCGTAATTCTTCAGGAAGTCCGCCTGCTCCTTCGTCTCCACGCCTTCCGCAATCACCTTCAGATCCATTCGGGAAAGGTTCACACCGATATCTACATTCCGCTTGCCATCCCTCTAGCGTTTTTCCAGGAATCCATAAACGCTCTGGTAAACATAAGAATCCAACTTGGCAATATAACCGCTCTCTTCCAGGATCGGAATAAATTTCGCCGGGGAAATATTGCCGAACTCACAGCTGAACCATCTGGTCAGCGCCTCTGCCAGAACCACGTTTCCTGTCCAGGCATCATAAATCGGCTAATAAAAGACCTTGATCTCGCCATTCTGGATGGCATCGTCCAGATGAAGAAGAGCAATACTCCGCTGCTCGTAATCCTCCCGCATCTGCTCATTAAAAACAGCGTACGGCTGGACAAACTGGTTGGTAATACTGGACTTGGCAAGCTTGGCCCTGTCACTGAATCCGTTTCCATAATTTTCGCTTTTATCGTCATTTTTTTTCACTTAGCCTAGCCATCTTCACGTCCCCCAACACATTCTCCAGAACCAGACATTTCCTTTCTTCCTCACATTTCCTATACTGCTTATTCTACTATTGTTTTCTGGTTTTGAAAAGCAAATATTCCGTTTATTTTCCTTTTGCCGCAAGTAGCTCTTTTCAAACGTGCAATTTCCTGCTGTTGAGCCTCGATTTCTTTTTTTCTGCTCATCAATCCTGTTCTGCATCTGATCAACCATATAGTCCACTGTGTTCCGGTCTAATATACGCAACTCCTCTGAAAACATATCCATCACCCTTTCCACATTTAAGCAAATATAATACACATGCTCATACATAGCTTTAAAATCCGGATATTGTTTTATTAATTCAATTACCTTTTCCGGAGAATCTGCACTAAAAAATGTCAGCCATGCTTCAAGCCGATTACTGATATTTTTATTGTGCGTAATATTTTCAAAAATGTCAAGTGGGATAAAAATGAAGTTTTGAAGCAGAAAAATCGTTCGACAAATTATGCCATTAACTATTATGAAATTACAGCTCACTCCCAATGACCTTTACTAAAAAAATTGCCTTTAGGAGTGAGCTGCGCTGATTACAAATATAATATTTCAAACATAGTTTAGTAAATCCCTAAAACTCTGAATCCTCTTATCTGCTTTCTCATATCCGGCGGCGTCCCCGATTCCTACAGCCTGCATGCCTGCATTCTTAGCAGCATCAATTCCAGCATAAGCGTCTTCTACCACAAAACAGTCCTCCGGCTTCTCTCCCAGGAACTCTGCCGCTTTCAAAAATACCTCCGGATCCGGTTTGGACTTCGTGATATTCGTGCCATCGGAAATTGCATCAAATGCATCCAGCAGATCAACCTTTTCCAGTATAAATTTCGCATTCTTACTGGAAGAACCAAGTGCCAGCTTATAGCCTCTCTTATGCAATTCAGCGAGAGTTTCTCTTACCTCATCCGCTACATCTGCCGGTGTCATAGATGCAAGAAGCTCCCTGTATGTATGATTTTTGCTTTCCATCAGTTCTGCCTTTTTCTCCTGGGAAAGAGCCGGGCCTTCATATCTTTCCAGAATGATTTCCAGGCTTTCTGCCCTGCTTACACCGCGAAGACGGTTATTAATGGTTTCATCGAAATAGATTCCCATTTCATCTGCCATCTTTTTCCACGCCTGATAATGAAATTTATCTGTAAAAACAATAACACCATCCAAGTCAAAAATAAATGCTTTCATCTGTTTTCTCCAATCTATTATCTTACAACATCCAAATGCATAAGCTCCGCGGCCGCGCTTTGTACCATCTCCGGGTTAAATCCCAGAAAAACATATACTGTAATTCATTCAGGCTTAAATTTAGGTTCTCTGGATCCTGGCTGTTGATCTTGTCCACTGCAAGTGGCAATTTACGCGCCAGGATTTCCATTGCACGGGGATCATTCTGCATTTCTTCCAGGCGGGAATTCATGGTGTACGCTTTTCTGTAGTCCCTGTTTGTTCTATAGCAGAATTCATAGATACCTGCAGAAAGCTGGATCTCCTCCTGCAAATTCTGTGGGTTTTCCTTACTTCCGTTTTCCTTTCCGTCAGTTCCGCTTCTTTCGTTTTCTCTCTTTTCATCCTTCAGTTCCGTAAACGATTTCATCTCCGCCACATCCGGGCAGCACCGCCACCGCGCTGCAGCCAAAATGGAACCTCAAACCGAACTGTCACCGTGCCGTCTTCGTTTATTTTCCATGCAGAAGTATATTTTCCACTTACAGAATCATAGCTGTATGTGACATAGCCAAGCTTGTTATTTAACTGCGGTGCAAAACGAACCGTTTTTAAATCCCGGCTCTGCTTCCTGGATTCCTGCCATGTAACGGTACACATATTCCATTACAGAGCCATAGGAATAATGGTTCAGGGAATTCATATCCGTTCCGCTGATGGTGCCATCATCCAGAATGGAATTCCATCTTTCCCAGATCGTGGTGGCTCCTAGATTTACACAATGCATCCAGCCAGGGAAGCCCTCCTGGAACCAAAAATATAGCTTGCTACATCTTCAAGTCCATTCTGGGCAAGTACCTGACAAAGCATGGTTGCGCCCACGAACCCGCCTTTAATTTTATAACAATCTTTTCTTAATCTCTCTTTTAATTCAGAAATAAGCTTATTTTTATCACGATATACACCAAAATTCAAGCACATAAGATATGCCGTCTGTGTATCTATCGCCAGTCTTCCATTTACAGCAAAGAACTCGTCCAGAATTGCGCCGCGGATTTTCTCAGCTTTCTCATGGTAGTACTCTGCTTCCAGCTTGTACCCCAGGATTTCTGCGGCTTCTGCCACTTTTCCTGTTGAAGCATAATAGTACAGGGATGCTAC
>ENA-OQBL01001189-OQBL01001189.1-human-gut-metagenome-genome-assembly--contig:-NODE-1189-length-10729-cov-2.136012_pt1 | contig 10729 bp, 13 predicted proteins | sample MGYA00242747_ERZ504553 | MGnify/ENA primary metagenome ERZ504553 (study PRJEB26092, sample SAMD00036240) | human gut metagenome | host: Homo sapiens | study: EMG produced TPA metagenomics assembly of...
CTTCACGCTGTAGATAATTTTCATATGAAAATTGAGAAAGGCGAGCTGTACGGCCTGATCGGACCAAACGGTGCCGGAAAAACAACGGTATTCAACCTTCTCACAGGTGTATACAAGCCTAATGAGGGAATCATTAAGCTGGACGGACAGGACATTACAGGAAAAAGCATTATCGACATCAACAAGGCAGGAATTGCCCGTACCTTCCAGAATATCCGTCTTTTCAAGGATATGACAGTGCTGGACAATGTTAAGGCAGGCCTGCACAACCATCATAAATATTCCACCCTTACCGGAATCTTAAGACTTCCAAAGTACTTCAAGGTGGAAAAAGAAATGAACGAGCGTGCCATGGAGATCCTGAAGGTGTTTAACCTGGATCAGGAAGCAGAGCTTCTTGCGGGAAACCTCCCTTATGGTAAACAGCGTAAGCTGGAGATCGCCAGAGCACTTGCCACAGATCCCAAGCTTCTTCTTCTGGATGAGCCTGCAGCAGGTATGAACCCCAATGAGACACAGGAGCTGATGGATACCATTCGCTTTGTAAGAGACCATTTTAACATGACGATCCTGCTGATCGAGCATGATATGAAGCTGGTTGGCGGTATCTGCGAGGAGCTGACCGTACTGAACTTCGGACAGGTTCTCTGTCAGGGCGAGACCTCTAAGGTTCTCAAAGACCCGACTGTTGTTACTGCATATCTGGGCGAATAAGGAGGAAAAAGAAATGGCAATGTTGGAAGTAAAAGATTTACACGTATATTATGGTGTAATCCAGGCATTAAAAGGAATCTCCTTTGAGGTAAACCAGGGCGAGGTTATTGCTTTGATCGGTGCCAATGGTGCAGGAAAAAACCACTACACTGCAGACACTTACAGGTCTTCTTTCAGCAAAAGAAGGTTCCGTTGTTTTTGAAGGAAAAGATATTACCAGGGTTCCGGCCCATAAGATTGTTGAAATGGGAATTGCACATGTTCCGGAGGGACGTCGTGTTTTTTCAGATTTAAGTGTATATGAGAACCTGATCATGGGTGCTTATACGAGAAAAGATAAAGCTGAGATCCAGGAAAGCCTTGCAGGAGTCTATAAAAGGTTTCCGCGTCTGGAAGAGCGTAAAGGACAGCGTGCCGGTACACTTTCTGGTGGTGAGCAGCAGATGCTTGCCATGGGTCGTGCCCTTATGAGTAAACCCAGACTGATCGTAATGGATGAGCCATCCATGGGACTTTCCCCAATCTTTGTAAATGAGATCTTCGATATTATCCGTGTGGTAAGTGAAAGCGGTACCACGGTACTTCTTGTAGAGCAGAATGCGAAGAAAGCCCTCTCTATCGCAGATCGTGCATACGTTCTTGAGACTGGTAAGATCACAATGAGTGGAAATGCAAGCGACCTGCTGAACGATGAAGCGGTACAGAAGGCTTATCTGGGTGAATAAAATTTGCAGATCTGACAGCTGACAGGCGACATGTCCGTTTTGTGAACAAAATGCACAGAAATCTCGGGAATCTGGTGCATCACGAAGCGGTTACTGGACAGGTCGTGAACAGTAAGGTCTTTGGGAAAATAATCTGGTCAGGTGATTTTTATTGTTGTCGGAAAGAATGGAAAAAACAACGCTTTAGAAAGCTGACCAGTGTAATAAGGAGGAGAGAAATGGACAATTTCGTAATTACAATTGCAAGACAGTACGGAAGCGGTGGACGTACCGTTGGTGAAATGCTTGCGAAGAAATTAGGGATTGGATATTACGACAAGGATATTATCCGCATGGCATCTGAGGACAGTGGAATTCATGAAACTCTTTTTGGAAGAGTAGATGAGTATTCCAGCGCAAAAAAACCGCTTTTCGGGAAGAATGGAATTTACAGCGGTGAGCTGATCTCGCCTCAGAGTAAGGACTTCACCTCTGATGAGAACCTGTTTAATTATCAGGCAAAGATCATCCGTGAACTGGCAGGGAAGGAGTCCTGCGTGATCATCGGAAGATGCTCCAACTATATTTTGAAGGATTATCCAAATGTGCTTCGTGTATTTATCCACGCTGATTGGGATTTCCGAATGGAAAAGGCTGCCGAGAAGTTGAGTATGAGCCAGAAGGAAATCGGAAAAATTCCTTCAGAAGGATGACAAACGTAAGGATGAGTATTACCGCAGATTCACAGGTGAGGAATGGAAGGATGCCACTCAGTATGACCTGTGTCTGGATAGCAGCAAGCTTGGATATGAGAAATGTATCGAAGAAATTGAAAATCAGCTGAAGCTGCTGAAATAATAACAGGCTGTGCCACATAGCAGCATATCATGTGAAAACAAAAAGGAAGAGCACTGGTGATTTTGAAAGAGATTGCCAGTGCCTTTTTAATGTAACAGGAAATTCCGTTTGGATTTCCTGTTACATTAAAAGCCCTACCGGGCAGGATCGCACTGCGGCGGAAAGGTAGTTGTCGCTCGAGGTGACCAGCCGCAGGCGGAGAATCCTGCAAGCAGGATTCTTTTTTACATTTCATAAACATATATTATCAGGAAAGACAGATGTCAGGCGGCGGGATATGAAGGAAAAAAGACATCTGGTGATGTGGGTAGAAGTTATAGCGTTGGCGGTGCTGCTGGCAAGGCTGGAAACTGTGAGAATCCGGGAGAATGCAAAAGAAGTGCAGGAATATACCTGTGCCGGGCGGGAACAGGAAGGTGCGCAGAAGGGGAACGGAAAAAGAGAGGAAAAAACTGTCAGTGACAAAGTGATAGGGGCTAGGAATAGAAGGTCAGAAAAGAAGCTGGAAGATACTTTGGAAAAGAATGTGACGGAAAAGAAAAAAGCAGCTCTGACTTTTGATGACGGTCCTAACAGTAAATATACGCCGCTGCTTCTGAAAGGGCTGAAGGAGAGAGGGGTTCATGCTACTTTTTTTCTCATGGGGAAGAATATTGAGGGAAAAGAGGCCTTGGTGAAGCAAATACAGGAGGAAGGTCATCTGATCGGGAATCATACATACAATCATGTACAGCTGGATAAGATTTCAAAGGAGGCAGCAAAAGAAGAAATTGAGACGACCAACCAGAAAATCTTTGAAATCACAGGTGTGTACCCGGCATGGTTAAGACCGCCCTATGGGGAGTGGCGAAAAAATCTGGATTTTTATGTGGAGATGTTTCCTGTACTCTGGGATGTGGATACTTTGGACTGGAAGAGTAAAAATGTAGATTCGATTATGAAAATTGTGCGGTCGGAAGTGTCAGACGGGGCAGTGATCTTGATGCATGATGCTTACCAAAGCTCAGTAGATGCAGCGCTTCAGATTGTGGATCTTCTGATGGCAGAAGAATATGAATTCGTGACTGTAGAGGAGCTGATATTGCCGTAAAAGATCGTTAAAGATGTTCATTGGTAATGTGTTACTGTTCACTCCGTTCACAGTAACGCGCTTCGCGATGCACAGAAATCATGCATTCGCATGATTTCGCGCCGCAATTCTCGGGTTTTCTGTGAACTTTGTTCACAAAAAATCACCTCGCGGAACGTTACCAGTGAACAGTAATGTAATGCTCCGCGAACAGTTAAAAAATAGCTTTATAAACTTGCCTAAATGAGAAATATAGATTATAATTAGAACAAAATGTACGGAAAATTACATTTTGAACTTGGAGAGAAATACATGGATTTATTTGAATATGCGAAATCCAGGACAATGGAGAATGAATCCCCACTTGCCTCACGTCTTCGCCCTACGAAACTGGAGGAAGTAGTGGGACAGCAGCACATTGTGGGAAAAGATAAATTACTTTACAGAGCCATCAAGGCAGATAAGCTGACTTCCGTTAGTTTTTTACGGTCCTCCAGGAACCGGAAAGACCACCTTGGCTAAAGTCATTGCCAATACTACAAGCGCAGACTTTACCCAGATCAATGCCACCGTAGCTGGCAAGAAAGATATGGAAGAAGTGGTAAAACAGGCTCAGAATGCCCTTGGAATGTATGGGCGAAAGACGATTTTGTTTATTGACGAGATTCATCGCTTTAATAAAGGACAGCAGGATTATCTTTTGCCTTTTGTGGAGGACGGAACCATCATCCTTATTGGGGCCACTACAGAGAATCCCTATTTTGAGGTAAACGGTGCTCTCCTTTCACGTTCTATTGTATTTGAGTTGAAGGCGCTGGAGATTCCGGAGATTAAAGAACTGCTCCTGCGGGCAGTGAACGATAAGGAAAAGGGCATGGGAAGCTATAATGCGGTTCTGGATGAAGATGCCCTGGAGTTTCTGGCAGATATGGCAGGGGGAGATGCCAGAAGCGCTCTGAATGCCATAGAGCTTGGCATTCTTACTACGCCAAGAGCTTCAGACGGTAAGATTCATATTACTCTGGATGTGGCTTCTGAGTGTATCCAGAAGCGCGTGGTGCGCTATGATAAAGATGGAGATAACCATTATGATATTATTTCTGCATTTATCAAGAGTATGCGCGGCTCCGATCCGGATGCTGCAGTTTATTATCTGGCGAAGATGCTGTATGCAGGTGAAGATGTGAAATTCATTGCAAGACGTATGATGATCCTTGCTTCTGAAGATATTGGAAATGCAGATCCCCAGGCCCTGGTAGTGGCAACAGCAGCAGCCCAGGCAGTTGAGCGGGTGGGAATGCCGGAATCCCAGATCATTCTTTCCCAGGCTGCCGCATATATGGCGTGTGCACCTAAGAGCAATGCTGCGGTGAATGCTATTTTTGCAGCAATGGACAGTGTGAAGCGTACTAGGACGACTGTGCCGGTTCATCTTCAGGATGCCCATTATGGAGGGCATGAGAAGCTTGGACATGGAATGGGCTACAAGTATGCCCACGATTATCCAAATCATTATGTAAAGCAGCAGTATCTGCCAGATGAGATTCGTGGAGAGAAATTCTATGAGCTGTCAGATATGGGATATGAGAAGAAACTAAAGGAACACATGAAATTTATAAAAGACCATGCAGATTGAAGGAATGATTTTTCGAACACGGTTTGGAATAAATATTGAGTAATTATCAGCAAGTGCTGTTTTGCGAAGCGTGCAGCTGTGAAGGTACTGAACAATTACAATATCTGAAATAAAAAGTGGAGGAGCTTTATAAAAGCCCCTCCATTATTTTTGCATAAATTTCTTCATATTTCTTGGGCCACTGCCTGCACATGGCCTTGGCAGCGGAAAGAGATGGCGCTGCAAGAGAAAGATCGATCACAGAAGCACCCTTCTGCAAAAGCTGAAGGTGAACCACATATTCTCCCTGATTATTAATGTAATAATCGGCTTGAGCTTTCACCTGATTCTTTGTAGAGGCACCTCTGGCTGCAAGGTACTGGAGCACTTCAGTACGGATGTCCTGGGAAATATCATTCTCGAAATAGGTGAGCGTGTTTTTTCCATCTTCAGTAAGATAATAGTAGGAAGTATTGGAAATGGTACGCTTCTCAATCAGCTCTGTTTCCTCAAGCTCGGAAAGGGCCTGTTGCAAATGGAAATAATTTGTGTACTCGTGGTCCAGAATAAATTCTGAAATTTCTGAATTAGTGATGGGGACGAAGAATTCCGAAGCATATATAGGATGATCAGTTTGTAAACAGTAAATGGTGTAGCCATTTTCCAGCCTCCCTTCTGGTGAAATATTTGCGTAAATTCTAAATTCGAGTGTGTTTTGAAAAAGGCTTTTCTGCAAGATGTGTTATTTACACATTTTGCAGGAGATTGCGGGAATAATATTTTCAAACAGACTCTGATGCTTTGCCCTGAAAACTCTGACGCTCTTTCAAACGGTGGTGGAGCAGATTCAGCACTTCTCTTTTTTCTGCTGGCCCATAGAGGGGCGATCAGCAGATCTTTCGGCCCATCGCCGGTAACCCGGTGGATCACAATGGATGGATCCAGATGTTCCAGGCAGTCTGCTACAAGGTCAATATATTCGGTGCGTTCCAGCACTTTAAATTTCCCGGCAAGATAATCATATGCAAGGTCAGTGCCTTTCAGAACGTGGAGCAGCTGAAGCTTGATTCCCTGAATATCCCGGGCATTTAAATAATCCATAGTAGCCAGCATATCTTCCCTGGATTCGCCGGGAAGCCCGAGAATGGTATGAACTACTACTTCCAGACCAGCTGTGCGGAGTCTCTTAAGGGAGTCTTCAAAGCAGGATAGAGGGTAACCTCGCCTGATATAAGCTGCGGTAGATTCATGAATGGTTTGAAGTCCCAGTTCTACCCAGACTGGTTTAACCATGTTTAGCCGGGAAAGAAGTTCTACTACATCGTCCTCCAGGCAATCCGGCCTTGTACCAATAGAAAGTGCCACAATCCCCGGATGGGAAATAGCTTCCTGAAAATTTTTTCCAGATAAGGCACAGGAGCATAAGTATTGGTGTAAGCCTGAAAATAGGCGATGTATCGTGAATAGGTCTTTTGGCGGAAAGCATGGCAATTTGGCTGTCTATCTGTTCATGGATAGAGAGGGCTGCACTGGCGGCAAAATCACCGCTGCCACCTTCGCTGCAGAAGATGCAGCCGCGTGTCCTATTGTACCATCGCGGTTGGGACAGCTCATGCCGCCGTTTAAGGTGACTTTATAAACCTTTTCCCCGAAGCGCTCCTTTAGCATATAGTCAAGGGAGTGATAGGGCTTTCCATTCCAGCTGGTGATCATAAATTCTTATTGTCGGAATCAAGACTGTGGTCTACTACACTGTCAGGATTCGGCTCAGAGGTTTCTTCCGGAATATATTTGTCAAAAATTTTCACAAAGAAATGGGAATTGATGTATGCAATTCCGGAAAATCCAATGAGCACCAGCAGCAGGATGACCATGGACTGTACCTGGGCACTTGGAATAAAAAATACAAGAACCGGGGCAGCAGTGACAAGGATCATAAGTGCTGTATATGGAAGATGGCGGATGGACATCAAAAATGCGTTGGTAAAAGTATTCTTGATGGTATTGTAAAATTTCGCAAGAACCGGGTAGATGTACAGGAAGATCATCAGGTAAACGACCAGGATCATCATAAATAATACCATAAGAACCTTACCGATGGTGCCAGGTGTGCTGCGGCAGATGCTAATGTCAAAGTACAGCAAAAGAGCAGCCGCAAGCATGATCAGATTGATCACAATACCCTGTTTCAGATTCTGTTTAAAGGATTTAAAAAATCCGCGGACGATATAAGACTCTTCATTACGAACCATTTTCAAAGTGACGTAGAACATGGCGGCAATGGAAGGTCCAATGGTCACCACCGGAATGCAGCAGACAATGCAAAAGCAGATTCAGAATGATAAGATCTGCCACCCTGCTCATGAAGGTGAAAAAATTTGTTATCCATGTTGCAAAAAAACGATCCATTTCAAAAATTCCTCTTTTCTAATTTTGTATATAGCATTAATGAGCTTATCACATAGTATAACGAATCTGTGAAAAAAAAGCAATTTGAAAATAAAAAAGAACATAAAAACTATATAATCTTCACAAAAATATTTGTAGAAAGTCCTTGCTTATCACACGTCAGAGTGTTAAAATAGTAATCATTGAAAAGAGAATAATAAACATTAAATATAGAAAAAGGAGTAGCGAAATGAGTAAAAATATCAGAACTGAGGCAGTTGACCATCTTTTTGAGGCCATACTTTGTCTGAAGGATAAGGAAGAGTGCTACACTTTCTTTGAGGATGTGTGTACCATTAACGAACTTCTTTCTTTATCTCAGAGATTTGAAGTGGCCAAAATGCTGATGGATAAGAGAACTTACCTTGACATTTCTGAGAAGACCGGTGCTTCCACAGCCACGATCAGCCGTGTAAACCGTTCTCTGAATTATGGCAATGACGGTTATGATATGGTATTTAAGAGAATGGAAGAGAAAAAAAGAGCAGAACCGTTCTCTGGATCAGAAGGACGAATAAGCGTCAGAGGATCTGAATCCGAAATAGAATAAAATATACGAAAGAAAACCCGCGAAATTGTGCTATGAGATAATTTCGCGGGTTTTGTACTGTTATTTGTCTTTATTCTTCTTATGTTTGTCCCTGGGCTCAGATGGGGAAATGTCGTCGATCATTTTCTCAATGATCATCTTCTTAATGTAGACATCAAAGCTCATGAGACAGATAAAACTGAATCGCTTCAGAAATTCCTGATCTTCCTCGTCTGCATCCTGGAAAGTAGCGCTGGAGAAACGATAATCCTTCAGAAGATTCTTGATCAACTGGTCAATCTTGCGGTTCTCCATTCCAAAAACTTCATTATATACATAGGTCATGTCCTTGCCTGGCTCCCCTTTAAAGTATTTCGCTGTGATGGGACCGAGAAGCTTCTGGATGTCTGTGATGGACAGAATATTCTTAAAATAATAAATGAAGATCAGCATGAGCAGATGATCTTTGGAATAGCGCTTCTTCTCAGGGGAAGGGAGCAGGTTATTCTTGGCGTAGTTATTGATCATGGTCTTTGTCAGGATCTTGTCATCATCGTGACGCTTTGTGGACGCAAGCTGATCCTCCATAAACGTGGTGACCTGATCCATGTACAGGTCGATGTTTGGAAGATCTTCTGGTTTTATATAATCCATTCCGGAAATGTGCTCCAGAATGCTCTTTAATATGGATTTATCATCAGCTGTCATTTTTATCACCTCTGCTCCTTATTATATAGTTTTTAAAACTACTTGTAAACTGATTTTTTTCAGATCTTGTGAAAAACAGAAAAAAACCAGAACTTTGTTTACAAAAAACACCTCGCGGAATGTTACTGGTAAACAGTAAAAACCCGAATCTATGTTTGGATTTTCTGCACGTTCGGGGTTGTGGGAGATAAGGATTTCATGTATAATGAGATTTAACTATTTGAAAAATCATTCCCGCAATCTGCATGCCCCATTTGACGGTATATTTCGTCCGAATTCAGTTGTCGCAGTCCGCTGTGACGCCCTCATCAGGGCGGAAGCTCCTACAAATTGTGGCGCACATCCTGCAGAAAGCTTTTTTCAAACATGCGTTAGCGAAAAAAGGAGAACATAAATGAGCATATATGATACATTAAATCCCCCTCAGCGCGAGGCGGTAGCACAGACAGAGGGACCAGTCCTGATCCTGGCGGGAGCTGGTTCCGGCAAGACAAGAGTGCTGACACACAGGATTGCCTATCTGATGGATGAAAAGGGAGTAAATCCGTGGAATATTCTGGCTATTACTTTTACCAATAAGGCTGCTCAGGAGATGAGAGAGCGTGTGGATAAGCTGGTGGGCTTTGGTTCTGAGAGTATCTGGGTGTCTACTTTCCACTCAGCCTGCGTAAGAATCCTTCGGAGACATATTGATAATCTGGGATATGACACGAATTTTACAATCTATGATACAGATGACCAGAAGTCTCTTATGAAAGATGTGTGCAGGAAGATGAACATTGACACCAAGATTTATAAAGAGCGTTCCCTTCTTGCCCAGATTTCCCATGCCAAGGACGAGCTGCTTACACCAGATGATATGGAGATGAAAGCTGCCGGAGATTACAATATGAAGAAAGTGGCTTCTGTTTACCGTGAATACCAGGCTGCTCTTCGCAAGAATAATGCACTGGACTTTGATGATCTGATCGTAAAGACGGTGGAGCTTTTTGAAAAATGCGGTGCAGTGCTGGAGTACTATCAGGGAGCGGTTTAAATACATTATGGTGGATGAGTATCAGGATACCAATACTGCACAGTTTAAGTTTATCAGTCTTCTGGCCCAGCGGTATCAGAATCTTTGTGTGGTAGGTGATGATGACCAGTCCATTTATAAATTCCGTGGGGCTAATATTGGAAATATTCTTGGATTTGAGCATGTTTTTCCAGATGCCAGGGTAATCCGTCTGGAGCAGAACTACCGCTCTACCAGGAATATTCTGAATGCAGCGAACCAGGTGATCGCGAATAATACTGAGCGTAAGGCAAAAACCCTGTGGACAGAGAACGAAGAAGGCAGCAAGGTGCATTTTCGCCAGTTTTTGAATGCTTATGAGGAGGCAGAGTATGTGGCAGGAGAAATCGGCAAGTTAAAAAGAAACGGTCTTGGGAACTACCGTGATTGCGCTATTCTTTATCGTACCAATGCCCAGTCTCGTATTTTCGAGGAGAAATTTATTGCAGCCAATATTCCATATAAACTGGTAGGAGGCGTTAATTTCTATGCACGTAAGGAAATCAAGGATCTTCTCTGTTATCTGAAAACGATTAATAATGCCAGAGATGATCTTGCTGTGCAGAGAATCATAAATGTGCCAAAGCGTGGAATCGGTGCAACGACACTTGGACGTGTTCAGGATTATGCGGACAATATGGGAATCAGTCTGTATGAGGCATTGCGCGTGGCTGAAGAGGTTCCTTCTATTGGAAGAAGCTTGTCAAAGATCGATGGCTTTGTAACTTTTATACAGATGCTGAAAAGCAAGGCAGATGTGATGACTGTGGAGGAAATCCTGCAGGAGGTAATTGATTCCACAGGTTATGTGGCAGAGCTGGAAGCTGAGGATACAGAAGAATCGAGAGCAAGAATTGAGAATATTGATGAGTTGATTTCCAAGACTGTAGCTTATCAGGAGGCTATGGAGGAGCAGAATCAGTCGGCTACGCTTTCAGGCTTTCTGGAAGAGGTGGCTCTGGTAGCAGATATTGATACTGTAGATCCGGATCAGGATTATGTGCTCCTTATGACTTTACATAGTGCCAAG
>ENA-OQBL01001190-OQBL01001190.1-human-gut-metagenome-genome-assembly--contig:-NODE-1190-length-10723-cov-4.493866_pt1 | contig 10723 bp, 11 predicted proteins | sample MGYA00242747_ERZ504553 | MGnify/ENA primary metagenome ERZ504553 (study PRJEB26092, sample SAMD00036240) | human gut metagenome | host: Homo sapiens | study: EMG produced TPA metagenomics assembly of...
CAGGTCAGCCGGTTGGAAAAAAGGCGCACTGCAGGCCAGTTTACCGCACCCGGGACTGAACCTGAAAAAAGGCGGCACAGCTTCCGTTTTGTTCGGAAGTGTGCCGTCTTTTATCTGCGGCTGTATTTGCGCCGGGTGGCCGCACCGCCGCGCAGATGCCGCTCTGCCTTATTGCAGGCCAGAACCGCCCGCACCTGCCGGAACAGCTCCGGCTGCAGCGTCCGCAGCCGCACCGCAACATCCTTGTGCACGGTGGACTTGCTGCACCCGAACACCGCTGCCGCCGCACGCACTGTGGCCCGGTTGGCCGCGATATATTCGCCCAGCTGTACCGCCCTCTGTTCGGGGTCTCCCTTCATATCCAGACTCCTCCCATTGTGAACTTATGGTACAGCCTATGCACAGGCCGGGGCAGATATGTTCCGCCGGGGCTTGACTTTTGCGCCGGACGCGCTATACTTTTGCATGGACATAAAAACAGGGGTGCCGAAAGGCTGAGATCCGCGTTTTGCGGAGTACCCTTTTACCTGACCGGACAATGCCGGCGTGGGAGTTTGCAGAACTGTCCGTTCTTTCACAAAACCCCGTGCGCCTGCTGGAAAGCGGGCGCATTTTGCTTTTTTGTGTACTATCGTTCTGAGAAGAGGAATCCCTATGACCAAAACCTATTCCAAAACCCGCATTCTGGTGGAGGGCGCGCTGATGATCGCCCTGTCCACCGTTTTGAGCATGATCCAGATCCCGCTCATGCCCCACGGCGGTTCCATCACCCTGTTCAGCATGGTGCCCATTCTGGTAATGAGCTACCGCCACGGCGCAAAGTGGGGCATCATGACCGCTTTCGTCAACAGCCTGATCCAGCTTGTGCAGGGCCTTGGCAACCTGGCATACTGCCAGACCCTCACGGCACAGGTGGGCTGCGTGCTGCTGGACTACCTTCTGGCCTTCACGGTTCTGGGCTTTGCCTGCCTGATCGCAAAGCCGTTCCGCAGCCGCACCGTGGGTGTCGGTGTCAGCGCCTTTGTGGTGTGCCTGCTGCGCTTTTTTGTGCAGCTTTCTGTCCGGTTACATCGTCTGGAAGGACTACGACTACGCTTTCAGCTGGATGACCGAAATCGGCTTTCCCGGCATCTCCAACATGAGCGTGGACGGTCTGTGCTGGCTGTACAGTGCCGTGTACAACGCCACCTACATGCTGCCCGAAGCCATTCTGACCACGGTCCTTGTGGTGATCCTGATCCGTGTCGCACCGCAGATCTTCGACCCGCAGAACGCAAGAGCGTAAGTTTTTTTCGCAGTCATTTTTTCCCGCCGGGAAGGGCATTTCCCCGGCGGGAATTTTTTTTGCAGAAAATCCCAAAAAAGCTGTTGACAATCCGGCAAAGCGCTGGTATAATTACTTCTGTCGTCAGGCACGGCACGAACATCTGGGGGATTAGCTCAGCTGGGAGGCGCTTGCATGGCATGCAAGAGGTCACCGGTTCGATCCCGGTATTCTCCACCAGAAGGAAAAGCACCGCACGGAAACGTGTGGTGTTTTTTGTTATTACCGACCAAAGGAGAAACTATGAGCTACGCGATCGTATTCAGCAGTAAAACAGGCAACACAAAATTATTGGCAGACACGCTGCACGCCTGTCTGCCACAGGAAAACTGCTGCTATTTTGGCACCCCGGACCCTGCTGCCATGGAAGCGGACGACCTCTATGTGGGCTTCTGGACAGACAAGGGAAACGCCGACGAAAGCACTTTGGACTTTTTGAAGCAGCTGCACAGCAAAAATATCTTCCTTTTTGGCACCGCCGGCTTTGGCGGCAGTGAGGAGTATTTCAACAAGATCCTGAAAAAGGTGGAGCGTTCGCTGGACAGGAGCAACACGGTCTTCGGCCATTATATGTGTCAGGGCAAGATGCCGCTTTCGGTACGCCAGCGGTATGAGGGCATGAAAAAGCAGCCGATCCATCTGCCCAATCTGGATGCACTGATCGAGAATTTTGACAACGCCCTTTCTCACCCGGATGCAGAAGATCTGGAACGGTTAAAGCAGGCGGTAAAATGATCAAAAGGCAGCGGTTTTCCTCAAACAGAGGAAGCCGTTGCCTTTTTGCTTAGCGGATGATCCTACGCTCCTGCCTGCGGCTCCGCGGTTCTTATCCCACGCTTCTTTTATAAAAGAACAGGTACTGCTGCACGATGCCTGCTTCCAGCCCGAACTGCGGGAACGGGTCCTGCCCGGCAAACTCGTCCCGGATGAGCCGTTCGATCCAGACATCCACCGGCACACGGCCCACACGGCCATAGCCGAACAGACACACGCAGTTTGCCACCTTTTTTCCCACACCGTCCAGTTCCATCAAACGGGCAAAAAGTGCTTCATCGGGCAGGGAAGCCAGCTTCTTCAGGTCCAGTGTGCCCTCTGCCGCCTGCTGCGCCGCATGCAGCACGTAGCGGGTGCGGTAGCCAAGACCGCACTCCTGCAGCGCCTGCTCCCCGGCACAGCAGAGCGCTTCTGCCGTCGGGAACGCATACACCGGCCCTTCGCTATCGCTGCCCAGCCGCTCGCCAAACCGCTCCGAAAGCAGCTCTACCGCCCTGCGGATAGCCGGGATGCTCTTTCGCTGCGAGATGATGAAGCTGACCAGCATCTCCCACTCATCCTGACGCAGCACCCGGATGCCCCGGCCATATTCCATGGCACGCTGCAGAAAGTCGTCCCGGCTGTCCAGCTTTCCGCGCAGGGCGGCATAGCTGCGGCCAAGGTCGAAGTAACCGTGCCAGAAGGTTTCCCATGCGCCCGGCTCACACCGCACCGTGTAGGTTCCGCTGCGCAGCGGTCTGAGGTAAAGCAGCTGTCTCCCGGAAACAAACCGATACCAGCCCTCCGCCTGCTTCCGGGGGCGAAAGCACTGGCCGCTTTCCAGAATTTTGTCCGGGTCGAAATCATCCCGGATCTGAACCGTTTTCTCTTCCAGCTCCATTGCCCCCATCACAGCTCCAGCTCCCGGTACACTTCGCCTTCCAGTGTTTTCCAAAGGAAAGTCTCCCCTTCCAGTGTCATATAGCTATGTGCACTCCCCTCCTTCGGGATGCTCACAGAACCGGGGTTCAGGTAGAGATTGCCTTCGCCGAACTCTGCCCACGCCGGAATGTGGGTGTGGCCATGCAGCAGGACATCCCCCGGAACCAGCGGTGGCAGGTTTTTCAGGTTGTGCACATGACCGTGGGTAGCGTAAACGAGCCGCCTGCCCACCGGCAGCACCGCATAGTCGGCCAGAATGGGAAAATCCAGCACCATCTGATCCACCTCAGCGTCACAGTTGCCCCGCACGCACAAAAGCGCCGGCTTCAGCCCCGTTCAGGAGCGGGATGACCTCCTTCGGGGCATAGCCCTCCGGCAGGTCGTTGCGGGGGCCGTGATACAAAAGATCCCCCAGCAAAAGCAGCCGGTCTGCTCTCTCCCGCTCAAACCGCTTTGATCATTTTTTTGCAATAAAACGCCGACCCGTGCAGGTCGGATGCGATCATTCCATTTCATGGCAGGATTCTCCTTATTTTATAAAGTATCTATTTTTATTTTAGCCTCCCGGTGCAAAAATGGTCAAGTCTATAAAAGTCATACTTTATCCGTTTGACCTCTTGACATCTGCCGGAAGCCGTGTTATCCTACAGTTAATAAAATTCGTGTGGATTTTTACAGCAGTATGCTACTTTTCGCCACACAATGACTTCAAAAAAGCCATTGTGTGGCATTTTTTTGCGTCTGCGTTTGTTTTCGAGCAGTCTCGCCCTGACGATTCCGCGGCTGCAATAATTCATTTCTTTTCTCTACAGGAGCAATGCAAACACTATGAACGAGACCTTTATGAAAGAAAAACCTGTGCTGCCGCTGTTGGTATCCATGGCGCTGCCCAATGTTATTTCCATGCTGGTGAACAGTCTGTACAACATTGTAGACAGCCTGTTCGTGGCCCGCATCAGCGAAGACGCCATGACTGCGTTGTCGCTGGTGTTCCCGATCCAGAATTTTGCCAACGCCATCGCCATCGGCTTCGGCATCGGCATCAATGCCATGATCGCACTGTACCTTGGCGCGGGCGACCACAAAAAGGCCGAGACTGCCGCCACCCACGGTATGGCGCTGAGCCTGATGCACGGCATTCTCATCACCATTGTCAGCATTGTCATCATGCCGGGCTTTTTGCGCCGGTTCACCAGCGACGCAGGCCTGATCGCATCCGGCATCACCTACTCCACCATCGTATTCCTGTTTGCCACCATCAACATGGCGGCACTGGCCTTTGAAAAGATGTTTCAGGCCGTGGGCCGCATGAAGGTGACTATGGCGGCGCTGATCTTTGGCTGTGTGTGCAACATCCTTCTGGACCCCATCCTGATCTTCGGCCTTGGCCCGGTGCCTGCCATGGGCATTGCGGGTGCGGCCCTTGCCACCGGCATCGGCCAGCTGCTGAGCCTGTGCGTTTACCTCTTCGTTTACGTCCGTACTGAGCTGCCTATCCGACTGCGCCGCAGCTGCCTGCGCCCGGATGCCGCACTGGACGGCAAACTGTATGCCATCGGCGTGCCGGCCATCCTCAATCTGGCCCTGCCCTCTCTGCTGGTCACCTTCCTGAACGGCCTGCTGGCGGGCTTTTCCCAGAGCTACGTGGTGGTGCTGGGCATTTACTACAAGCTGCAGACCTTCCTGTATCTGCCCGCCAACGGCATCGTGCAGGGTATGCGCCCGCTCATTGGCTACAATTACGGTGCCAAACAGCACGCCCGCGTGAAAAAGCTCTACGAACTCACCCTCATCATGAGTGCTGCCATCATGGCTGCGGGCACGGTCATCTGCCTGTTCGCTTCCCGCCCGCTGATGCAGCTGTTCACCTCCAACCCCGAAACCGTCGCCATCGGCCAGACTGCCCTGCGCATCATCTGTCTGGGCTTTGTGGTTTCTGCCGTATCCACCACCTCTTCCGGTGCACTGGAAGGCCTTGGCAAGGGCGCAGAATCGCTGGTCATCTCGCTGTGCCGCTACATCGTATTCATCATGCCGCTGGCCGCTGTGCTGTGCCATTTCCTTGGTGCCAACGGCGTGTGGCATGCATTCTGGATCACCGAAGTGCTGTCCGCCATCGTGGCTTACCCGGTGTACCGCAAGGCAGTTGGAAAGTGCTGAGCCTTCTTGAAAGCGCTGGACGGCGAAGGCCAAGTAAAATAAAATAGTTTCAAGCAGTTGAGGGAGAGTTTGCCAAAAACCCTCCCTCTTTTTTGTGCATTTTATTTGACAGTACGCAAAAACTGCGGTAGAATAAGATGTTTGTTTTCCGGCATTTCGGCTGGAAAAGCGCAATTTAACAGAGGATGTGGGAAAAATATGATCGAGACGATCACGGCCGTCAATCAGGCGGTCAACCAATTCATCTGGGGCGTGCCCGCCATGGTGTGCATCATCGGCGTAGGCCTGCTCCTGAGCGTTCGCACGGGCTTTTTGCAGATCCGCAAATTTCCCTACGCCATCAAGACTACCATCGGACGCATGTTCCACAAAAAAGACGCTTCCGATGGCGCCATGACCCCCTTTCAGGCGGTGTGCACCGCGCTGGCCGGCACCGTGGGCACCGGCAACATTGCCGGTGTGGCAGGCGCAATCGCCATTGGCGGACCGGGTGCCGTGTTCTGGATGTGGTGTTCTGCCCTGCTTGGCATGTGCACCAAGTTTGCCGAGGTCACGCTGGCGGTGCACTACCGTGAGCGCAGCGAGACTGGCGAATGGGTAGGCGGCCCCATGTACTACATTAAAAACGGCCTGAGCAAGCATTGGCAGTTTCTTGCTGTGCTGTATTCCCTGTTTGGCGTGCTGACCGTGTTTGGCACTGGCAATGCCACACAGGTAAATACCATCGTTGCCGCTATCGATACCGCTCTGCTGGAGTACGGCGTGGTGGGCGGCGGTGCGCTTTCTACCCTGAACCTCGTGGTTGGCATCGCAGTGGCCATGCTGGTGGCCATGGTGCTGCTGGGCGGCATCAAGCGCATTGGCAGCGTGAGCGAAAAGCTGGTGCCCTTTATGGCTCTGTTCTACATCGTGCTGTCCGTGGGCGTTATGGTGCTGAACTTTGAGCGCCTGCCCTATGTGTTCGAGTCCATCATTGCGGGTGCGTTCAACCCGGCAGCGTTCACCGGCGGCACCATCGGCAGCCTGTTCGTCAGTATGCAGAAGGGTGTGTCCCGCGGCATTTTCTCCAACGAGGCCGGCCTTGGCACCGGTTCCATTGCCCACGCCTGCGCCGACACCAAAAAGCCGGTCAAGCAGGGCATGTTCGGCATCTTTGAAGTGTTTGCCGATACCATCGTCATCTGCACCCTGACTGCCATGGTCATTCTGTGCAGCGGTACCACCGTGAACTACGGCACCGCAGCCGGTGCAGAGCTGACCATCAGCGGCTTTACCACCACCTACGGCGGCTGGGCTTCCATCTTTACCGCCGTGGCCCTGTGCTGCTTTGCTTTTTCCACCATCATCGGCTGGGGCCTGTATGGTTCCCGGTTCCTGGTGTTCCTGTGCCGCAGCGATAAGGTGGCAAAGCCCTTCTTTCTGGTCTACTCCTTTGTGTCCATTCTGGGCGCAACGATGGATCTGGGCCTGCTGTGGAGCATCGCCGATACCTTCAACGGCCTGATGAGCATTCCGAACCTGCTCGCGTTGCTGCTGCTTTCCGGCACGGTGGTCAGGCTGACCAAAGAATTTTTTGCATCGGAGGGCTGATGCCCACACAAAAAGAGGCTGTTGCAAGACAGCTCTCCAAAAACATTGTACGAAACCCGGAACTTTTTCAGGGCCAAAACGGCTCCAAAAGGTTCCGGGTCTTTGATTTTTCGCAATTTCCCTGCGCAGGCTGCTACCGCATTTTTTCAATCCCCTTATTCTGCCCGCGTCCGGCTCTTTTCAACCCGGACAGTTCATGTTACAATATACATTAGAAATAAAAAATGAATCGAGGGAATGAACCTTGGATTTTTATGGTACCATCGGCCCGGCCTGCGCACAGCCGGCGATCTTGCAGCACATGGTGGAAGCCGGCATGACCGGCATTCGCATGAACCTTTCCCACGGGCCGCTGGCGGCGCACACCGACTGGCTGGCCATGATCCGCGCAGCCGGCATCCGTCAGCTGCTGATCGACCTGCAGGGGCCGGAACTGCGCATCGGCACGCTGGCAGAGCCTGTTGCTCTGGTTGAGGGCAGCTCTATACGCCTTGGCGCAGACGGCGTACCTTGCCCGGCAGCTCTGGTACAGGCGGCTGCGCCCGGACAGCAGCTTCTGCTGGACGACGGCAAGCTTCTGGTGCAGGTCACACAGGCATTGCCGGAAGCCCTTGTGTGCACCGTGGTGCGCGGCGGCACCCTGCAGAGCCGCAAAAGCATTGCTGCACCGGGCCTTGCGGTGCCCTCGCCTACCCTGACGGAGGAAGACCTGCAGAACCTGAAAATTGCAAAGCAGTGCGGTGTTACCGGTGTGATGCTGCCTTTTGTGCGCGGCAAAGCAGATATTCTGGCCCTGCGCCATGCACTGGAAGAAGCCGGGGCTGCGGATATCCGTATCTTTGCCAAAATTGAAAACATGACCGGTGTGCGTGCCCTGCCGGAATTCATCCACCTTGTGGATGAGGTGGTGATCGCCCGCGGAGACCTTGGCAATGCCATGCCGCTGTGGGAGCTGCCCCGCTGCCAGAAGCAGCTTTCCGCCGCCTGCCTGGCTGCAGGCGTGCCCTTTATGGTAGTGACCCAGATGCTGGACAGCATGTGCACCCGCGCGGTGCCCACCCGTGCCGAGGTGAGTGACATTTACAACGCCGTGCTGGACGGCGCGTCCAGCGTGATGCTGACCGGTGAGACTGCCGCCGGGCAGTACCCGATGCAGGCCATGGAATATCTGGTGCGCACAGCGCAGACAGCCCTTGCCTGACCTTTTGCGGAGTTTTTTGCGCAAAAGGGATGGCGCATTGTGTCAGAATACGGTATAATAGATGTAAATATTTCTTGTTCAGAAAGGTTTTTTGCTATGGGAATCGTTGTGCTCGGTGCTGTTTTTGTGGATATCAAAGGCTATACCCCTTTCCGCCTATATTCCGGGCGGGCGCAATGCCGGCCGCATTGAGCAGGTACACGGCGGAGTGAGCCGCAACGTGGTGGAGGATATCGCCAATGTAGAGCTGCGCCCTACCTTTGTCAGTCTGGTGGACGACACCGGCATGGGACAGGATGTGATCAACAAGCTGGAGAACCACAAGGTGAACACCAAGTACATCCAGCGCGTGCCAGACGGCATGGGCACCTGGCTGGCCATCTTTGACAACGACGGCGATGTGCATGCAGCCATTTCCAAGCGGCCGGACACCACTCCCCTCACCGGCCTTTTAAAGGAAAAGGGTGACGAGATCTTTGCCGACTGCGATGCCATTGCGCTGGAGCTGGATCTGGAAAAAGATACTGTAAAACAGGTGCTGCACTACGCCAAAAAGTACAACAAAAAGGTTTTTGCGGCCATTTCCAACATGAGTATTGCCATGGAACGCCGGGATTTCCTGCAGCAGATCGATTGCTTTGTGTGCAACCAACAGGAAGCCGGGCTGCTGTTCTCCGATGATTACGGCCATCTGGCCCCGGACGAGATGTGCAGGGTTCTGGCCGCCAATGTGCACAGCGCCAACATTCCCAGTATGGTGATCACCATGGGCGGTCAGGGTGCCGTATATGCCCGCGCCAACGGCGAGTGCGGCGTGGTGCCTGCCAAGAAGGTGGATGTGATCGACACCACCGGCGCAGGCGATGCCTTCTTTGCCGGCACCACCATCGGCCTGACCTACGGCAAAACGCTGGCCGAGTCCTGCGAGATCGGCAGCCGACTGGCCGCATCGGTCATCTGCATCACCGAGAACGTCTGCCCCCGCTTCCGCCCGCTGGAATTCGGGCTGAACATTCCGGTGGTGGATTAAAGTAATATCAGAAAGCCGGGCAGACTGCGGTCTGCCCGGCTTTCTTTTTAGGATTCGGGGAAGAGGTTTATATCATGCTTCCAGCACCTTTTTGCCGGTAACTGGATCAGGGATATCAAGCAATGCCAGAATGATGGCCATGCGGATATACACGCCATTGTGCACTTGATCAAAGTAGGCGGCACGCGGGTCGTCATCCACATCCTTTTTGATCTCGTCGATGCGGGGCAGCGGATGCAGCACCGGCATATCCTGCGGTGCCTTCTGCAGCAGCGCTTCGTCCAGCTGGTAGCAGCCTTTCAAGCGCAGGTATTCTTCCTCGTTGAAAAAGCGCTCCTGCTGGATACGAGTCATGTACAGCACATCCAGATGCGGCAGCTCGGCTTCAAGGTCAGCCGTTTCCTTATAGATCTGATGGGTCGGCTCCAGCGATTCATTCTTCACATACTGCGGCAGGCGCAGATCTTCCGGCGAGATGAACACGAACCGGTTGCCCTCAAACTGGCTCAGCGCAGCGGTCAGGGAGTGGACCGTGCGGCCAAACTTGAGGTCGCCGCAGAAGCCGATAGTCAAATGATCCAGCCGCCCCTTGCGCTGGCGGATCGTCATGAGGTCGATCATGGTCTGGCTGGGATGCGCGTGCCCGCCGTCGCCTGCATTGATCACCGGCACACGTGCAGAAAGGGATGCCCGCAGCGGTGCGCCCTCTTTGGGGTGGCGCATGGCGATCACATCGGCGTAGTTGCTCACCACGCGGGCGGTGTCCTCCACCGTCTCGCCCTTGCTGGCGGAAGAAAGCTGTGCCCCTGCAAAGCCCAGTGTCTTTCCGCCCAGCCGCAGCATGGCCGATTCAAACGAAAGGCGGGTGCGGGTGGAAGGCTCATAGAACAGGGTGGCCAGAATGCGCCCATCGCACAGGTGGGCATAGGGTGCCGGGTCGGCCTCCATTCGGTCGGCAAGATCCAGAAGGGCCAGCTGCTCTTCCAGAGAAAAGCTGTTGGGCTCAATAAAGTGTCTCACAGCCATTCTCCTTTCAGCACGAACTTCTCGCGCTCGGCTCCGGTAGAGACGAACTGGATCTCATGGCCCAGCTGCTTTTCCAGAAATTCCACGTAAGACTTGGCCTCTTTGGGCAGCTCATCCCAGCTCTTGCAGCCGGAGATATCCTTGTTCCAGCCTGGCAGCGTAGTGACCACCGGCTTTACACGGTCAAGGTCGGACAGCGGGTCGAAGCTGGGGACTTGCACGCCATCCAATGTGTAACCGGTGATCACCGGGATCTCTTTCATGCTGCTGAGCACATCCAGCTTCGTCAGGGCGATCTTGTCTGCGCCCTGACAGGTAAGGCCGTAGCGGCTGGCCACACAGTCGAAGGGGCCGACACGGCGCGGACGGCCGGTGGCCGCACCATACTCGCCGCCTGCCTTGCGCAGCTGTTCATTCCAGTCCTCGCTCATGGCGTTCTCGGCGGCAAAGGGGCCTGCACCCACGCAGGTGGAGTAGGCTTTCAGCACGCCCACCACATGGTCAAGACGGCAGTTCGGAATGCCTGCGCCCAGCGGCGCATAGGCAGCCAGCGTGTTGGAGCTGGAAGTGAACGGGAAGATACCGTAATCGATATCGCGCATGGCACCCAGCTGGGCTTCCAGCACGATGGCGCTTGCCGCTGTCGTGAGCCTGCTGCAAAAATGCACCACATCAGCAGATATACGGTGCAAACTGT
>ENA-OQBL01001193-OQBL01001193.1-human-gut-metagenome-genome-assembly--contig:-NODE-1193-length-10689-cov-4.150729_pt1 | contig 10689 bp, 11 predicted proteins | sample MGYA00242747_ERZ504553 | MGnify/ENA primary metagenome ERZ504553 (study PRJEB26092, sample SAMD00036240) | human gut metagenome | host: Homo sapiens | study: EMG produced TPA metagenomics assembly of...
TATGAAAAAAAAGTGTGTATATTTGCACCATATATAATAACGAAACCTTATAAATAACTCGTATGAAGAATATTTTGGTAATTGGAGCTACCGGACAGAATTGGATCGGAACTCACACTGGAGTTGCGCAAACGTTATGGCGATGACCATGTTGTGGCAGGATACATTCCGAGTGCTATGCCCAAGGGAGAATTGAAAGCATCCGGTCCTTCGGCTATTGCCGATGTGACAGACCGTCAGTCCATCGAGGTGGTGGCGCGTCAGTTCAAGATTGATACAATCTACAACCTGGCTGCCTTGCTCTCGGTAGTTGCCGAAAGCCGTCCGGCCATGGCTTGGAAAATCGGTATCGACGGGTTGTGGAATGTACTTGAAGTGGCGCGCGAGTACAATTGTGCCGTGTTTACCCCGAGTTCCATCGGTTCGTTCGGCGAAGCTACGCCTCACGTGAAGACACCACAGGACACTATCCAGCGTCCGCGTACCATGTATGGCGTGACTAAAGTGACGACTGAATTGTTGAGTGACTATTACTATACAAAATATGGTGTGGATACACGCTCGGTACGTTTTCCGGGAATCATTTCGAACGTGACCCCTCCGGGTGGCGGCACTACGGACTATGCGGTAGATATTTTCTACTCTGCCGTGAAGGGAGAAAAATTCGTATGTCCGGTGAAGGCCGGTACGTATATGGATATGATGTATATGCCTGATGCACTGAATGCGGCCATCTCACTGATGGAAGCGGCACCGGCAAGGCTGAAGCACCGCAACGCCTTCAACATCGCCTCCATGAGTTTTGACCCTGAACAGATTTATCAGGAAATCAAGAAGCATGTGCCTGATTTTGAGATGGTATACGAGATTGATCCGCTGAAGCAGGCCATTGCTGATAGCTGGCCCGACTCTCTGGATGACTCTTGTGCACGCGAGGAATGGGACTGGATGCCGCAGTATGACTTGGAGTCCATGACCGTAGACATGCTTGAGAAATTGAAGGCTAAATTAAATAGGTGACCGTAAGCGGTCCGCAAAGAATGAAAAAACTTTTATTGGGTTTTGTTACTCGCCTTTTTGATTTCGTGTGGAAACAAAAAGGCGAAAATGGATCCCTTTGCTACCATTGCGGAAATGGTGGATTCGGCCGGTTACAAGGCCGATACGCTGCAGGAAGCAGAAGTGAAGGAAGAACCGAAGCCGATGGTGGCAGACGAGCTGTTTGATGATTTTATCTTCAATTATGCTTCGGATGATGCCCTGCAAAGGCAGAGGACGGTATTTCCTTTGCCCTATTATGACCGTGATACTCCGCTGAAGATAGAGGCGGACTTCTGGAAGCACGATTATCTGTTTACCAAGGAGAACTGTTACACCTTGCTTTTTGATAAGGAAGAGGATATGGACATGGTGGGTGATACTACGCTGACATCGGTACAAGTGGAGTGGATTTTCTTGAAAACGCGTATGGTGAAGCGTTATTATTTTGAGCGGAAGCGGGGAATGTGGATGCTCGAGGCCATCAACCTGCGCGAGATGGAGAAAGGTGAAAATGAGGACTTCGTGGAATTCTATACCCGTTTTGTGAGGGACAGTGTCTATCAAAGCAAGCATATCAGCCATCCGCTACAATTCATCACCATAGACCCTGATGACGAGTTTTCTATCCTGGAAACTACTTTGGATGTGGACCAGTGGTATGCCTTCCGTCCGGTAATGCCTACCGACAGATTGTCTAATATCAATTACGGACAGAAGAATGAGGACTTGTCGGATACCAAGATACTGAAGGTAAATGGTATAGGCAACGGGTACTCCAATATCTTCTATTTCCGCAAACGCGGTAAGGGATGGGAGCTGTACAAATATGAAGACACGAGCATTTAAAATAGAGGAGGAAAGGTTTGAGGAAAATACCCAATACATTTGGAATTGACGTTACTGCTGCAAGATTTCTGGAATACGGTTCGGAGGATGAACTGCGGGAATTGATTGCGGCAGGACATGTTGTTGCACCTTGGCTACATATCGGTGGAGGGAGCAACCTGCTCTTTATCAAGGATTATGAAGGCACGGTGCTGCATTCACGCATCGGTGGCCTGGAGGTGACGTCAGAGGATGAGGAGCACGTGTCGGTGCGTGTGGGCGCCGGTGTGATATGGGACGATTTTGTGGCCTACTGTGTGGAGCGGCGTTGGTATGGTGCCGAGAACCTTTCGCTGATACCGGGTGAGGTAGGGGCGAGTGCAGTACAGAATATCGGTGCCTATGGTGTGGAAGTAAAGGACCTGATAACATCCGTGGAAACCATAAACATGGCAGGGGAGAAGCGTATCTACGGAGTGGACGAGTGCGGCTACTCTTACAGAAAGAGCTTGTTTAAGCAACCGGAGATGAAGACCGTGTTTGTGACTTATGTGAACTTCTGCCTGGGTAAACGGGAACATTATACATTGGGTTACGGTACTATCCGGCAGGAGCTGGAGAAATATCCGGTGCTGAATTTGGAAACTTTGCGCCGGGTGATTATAGACATCCGTCAAAGCAAATTGCCCGATCCGAAGGTGCTGGGCAATGCGGGTAGTTTTTTTTATGAACCCCATTGTGCCGCGTCGGCAGTTGGAGTCCTTGCAACGGGAATATCCGGACATGCCCCACTATGATGTGGATGCCGGCCGGGTAAAGATACCGGCTGCCTGGATGATAGACCGGTGTGGCTGGAAAGGTAAAGCGCTGGGGCCTGCTGCGGTGCACGATCGGCAGGCGTTGGTATTGGTGAATTCGGGTGGTGCCACGGGAGCGGATATTGTCGCTCTTTCGGATGCCGTGCGCGCTTCTGTCCGCGAGAAATTCGGCATTGATATTCACCCGGAAGTTTGTTTGATAAAATAGTAAGAGAGTTTTGACACACCCAAACATCGTTGTATATAACCTGATTTTAGAAATTTATTTGATTTAGTCAATGGGGAAACTCAGAATATTAGGAAGCGGGACTTCGACCGGTGTGCCTGAGATAGGCTGTACTTGTCCGGTCTGTACTTCCACTGACCCGCGGGACAACCGCTTGCGTGCGTCATCCCTGCTGCATACGGATGATGCGGTGATATTGATAGATTGTGGTCCTGACTTCAGGGAACAGATGCTGTGCGCCTCTTCTTTTGAGAAGATAGACGGCGTACTGGTGACACACGAACATTATGACCATGTGGGCGGTCTGGATGATTTGCGCCCGTTCGGTCGTTTTGCCGATATTCCTATCTACTCCGATGCCTACACTGCTGCCCATCTGCGGACAAGGATGCCTTACTGTTTTGTCGATAAAGTATATCCGGGAGTTCCGCGTATTTATCTGCAGGAAGTGGAGGCGGGGCAAGTGTTTCACATCAACAGGACGGAGGTGCTGCCTTTACGGGTGATGCACGGCAGGCTTCCCATCCTGGGCTACCGCATTGGCGGCCGCTTGGGATATATCACGGATATGCACACAATGCCTGAGGAATCTTATGAACAATTGAAAGGCTTGGACGTTTTGGTAATGAATGCTTTACGGCCAAAGCCGCATCCTACGCACCAGAGTATTTCGGAGGCGTTGGAGGCTGCCGGACGTATTGGTGCCAAAGAGACCTATTTTATCCATATGAGCCATCATGCAGGGCTTCATACTGACATCGAAAAGCGGCTGCCACCCATGTACACTTTGCTACGATGGACTTGAAATAGATTTCTAAACTTTTTGAAACATTTGTTTTTGTTTTATTAGTAGAAAATGTTATTTTTGCCAAAAAGTTGATGAATAAATGCCATGAAACTCCGACTCCTCATACAGATAGCTGTCGTTGTGTCCATAGTGCTGCTATGTACCGGCTTTGGCGTGTATTCTTTCCTGCGGTTGAATTCGGTGGAGAACCGGCAGGATTTCAATCTTTATACTTTGGTGCCGCAAGATGCCACAGCCATACTCGAAACCGACCGTATGGCAGACCTCGTGGAAGATATCAATGAGTTGAATTGCAGCAAAGACAATCATTTTCTATACGTATCGGAGCTTTTTGTTTACTTGAAGAAGTATTTGTATACTTTGGTGGAAGATACTCCACATGGACTGAGTAAACAGATGAACAAGATGCTGATTAGCTTTCACGAGCCAGATACACCGATGAACCAAGTATTGTATTGCAGTTTGGGTTCGGGTGATTATGAGTTAGTGGAGTCTTTTGTGGAGAAGTACTGCTCCAGTTCGTTCCCTTCCAAGTATTTCGATTACAAGGGAGAGGAGATACGTATCTATCCCATGGCAGACGGTCGTTTTCTGGCTGCCTACTTCACTCCCGATTTTCTGGTTGTAAGTTTCCAGAAGCGTTTGATAGAACATGTGATTGATGCGCGGCGCAGCAAAAAGTCCCTGATGAACCTCCCTTCTTTCCGTACTATGCACGCGGGCAAACACAACAATGTAGCTGCCACAGTCTATGTGCGTATGAAAGGAGTGGGTATGGGGAAAACTACGGACGGTATTCGTTCGCAGACGCAGCTGGGCAGTTGGGCGGAGTTTGACATGAAGTTCAATGAAGATGCCATCTATTGTTCCGGCGTCAGCCACGGATCGGATTCCACACAGACGTTTATCAATGCCTTGCGGGTACAGCAGCCGGTAGAGGACGGATTTTCCGGGTCTCTGCTTCCGTCTTCCACTTTCTTTTACGATCGCTGGGCAATGTCTGACAGAGATGCCTGGTTTGGCTTCACTGCCAGTCAGGAGTATGCCAAGGCCACCTATTCAGACTATATCAAGCAGCGCGACGAAGAGTGGATTGCTTACTTGAATGAGCATGCGGGGGAGAACGTGATGTCTTGCTTGTTCCAGTCGAAAGACACGTTGGACAAGCTGCCTTGCGCCGTGATGTGTATTCCCCTCAAGGATGAGCTGGCAGCGGAACGCTGCTTGCAGTCTTTGCTTTACAGTACTCCCAAGGAAGAGGATGCTCCGCTTATGCCGAAGGTGGTTTCAAATAATTCGTTGTATCCCAAAGCAAGGAGGTTTTCTAAATATGTGCTGCCCCGTAACACGCTGCTTACCCAGTTGACGGGTATCACGGAGTCTGCCCTTTATACCTTTGCCTGTTTCTATCGGGGTAGTCTGTTGCTGGCTCCTGATGCACTGAGCCTTTCTGCCTATATTGAAGCGGTGGAGAGTGGAGATGTATTGGACGGAACACCGATGTATGAAGAGGGTATCGGCAGTCTTTCACCCATATATAATTTTGTAATGATGGTGGATATGGAGATGATGCTGAGTCAGCCGGAAACGTATGTGCGTCTGATACCGAACTTCTTCTTCCGCCAATCCAACTTCTTCCGTCACTTCATGCTTGCAGTACAGTTCACTTGTACAGAAGGGGTGGTTTATCCGAATATTGTATTGCTTTATAAGGGGGATGATTAATCAGTCGTGCTGTAGTGTGCTGAGGGATAATAGGCACAAGGAAAGTCAAAATATACATTCACCACAGAATTACACAGATTGCTGCAATTGAAGATGTCGATTATCAATGTTTTAGGGTAATATGCGTTAATCTGTACAATTTTGTGGTGAGTTATAACTTAGTTTTAGAACGGCAAGTCATCCTTTGCATCCCCTGCGAGGAATTCCGGTGCGGCAGTGGGAGCTGGCGGCGGAACGGGAGCGCCCGGAGTGGGTGCGGCAGTGCTTACGCGTTCTATCTTCCATGCGCGAATACTGTTGAACCAACGGTCTTGCCATTGGCGTGCGTCTATATCAAAAGATACTGTCAACTCTTCACCCATCTGAATATTGAACTGTTCTATTTTGTCTGCTCCAAACACGTCAAAACACATTTTACGCGGGTATTGACCATGATCTTCAATCACATATTCCTGTGCTTTCCATTCGTTACCCGACTTGGAAACTCCGCCTCTGGGCTGGAGTATAGCGATGATTTTTCCTGTAAATTCCATTGTTTTCTTTTTAAATGATGCGGCGAAGTTACAATTTTTTAGGAATATGAGACGAATATTCGGCTGTTTTTTCTTGCTATTTCTTTGTCGTAGGGAATTCTTTTTTAACTTTGTCCGTCAGTTTGAAAAATATAAAAACGGTTTCTAAGACGTTAGCAAAATAAAAAACTTAAATATACAGAAGATATGAAATTTATCGTTTCGAGTACTGCGCTCTCCAGTCATTTGCAGGCTATCAGCCGTGTGATTAATTCGAAGAATGCGTTGCCTATTTTGGATTGTTTCCTCTTTGAACTGCAAGACGGAACCTTGTCTGCAACTGTTTCCGACAGTGAAACGACGATGGTCACTACGGTCGAAGTGAATGAAAGTGATATGGACGGCCGTTTTGCCGTTACAGCCAAAAACCCTTTTGGACGCTTTGAAGGAAAATTCCCGAACAACCGTTGACTTTTGAAATCAATACGGATTCCCTTGAAATCACGGTACAGTATCAGAACGGTAAATACAGCCTGATGGGCAGAATGCGGACGAGTTCCCGCAGTCTGCCATGTTGGGTGACAATGCCGTACGTGTGGAAATGGATGCACAAGTGTTGCTGGGTGGTATCAACCGTGCCGTGTTTGCTACGGCTGATGACGAGCTTCGTCCCGTGATGAACGGTATCTATTTCGATATCACAACGGAGGACATCACGATGGTGGCATCAGACGGTCATAAGCTGGTGCGCTGCAAGACACTGGCCGCCAAAGGTAACGAACGTGCCGCCTTTATCCTGCCCAAGAAGCCGGCTTCGCTGATGAAGAATCTGCTGCCGAAAGAGCAAGGCATGGTGACTATCGAGTTCGACGAACGCAACGCTGTGTTCACACTGGAAAGCTACCGCATGGTGTGCCGTCTTATCGAAGGTCGCTATCCCAACTACAACTCTGTGATTCCGCAGAACAACCCTTATAAAGTGACGGTAGACCGCCTGCAACTGCTCGGTGCTTTGCGCCGCGTGTCCATCTTCTCTTCGCAGGCAAGCAGCCTTATCAAGCTCCGTATGCAGGAGAATCTGATTGTCATCTCCGCACAGGACATCGACTTCTCTACATCGGCCGAAGAAACACTGGTTTGCCAATATGCGGGCAATCCGATGAGCATCGGTTTCAAGTCCACTTTCCTGATTGACATTCTGAATAACATTTCTGCCGATGAAATCGTTATCGAACTGGCAGATCCTTCACGTGCAGGTGTCATTATTCCGGTAGAGCAGGAAGAGAACGAAGACTTGCTGATGCTGCTGATGCCGATGATGCTGAATGACTGATGAATATTAGCAATCGGATTATGAGCTACGAGCTACAAGTGGCTGCGCAATTATGCCGCACGGTACTTGTAGCTCGTGGCTTGTAAGTTAAACTTATAATTTATAGCTCATAGCCAGAGCTTATAAAACGAAAAAACAATGAAATTGAATCTGAAAAATCCGATAGTCTTTTTTGATTTGGAGACTACGGGTACCAATATCAACTCAGACCGAATTGTCGAAATTTGTTACCTCAAGGTATATCCCAACGGGAATGAGGAGTCCAAAACCATGCGTATCAACCCCGAAATGCCCATTCCTGCCGAAGCATCTGCCGTTCATGGCATCTACGATGCCGATATAGCCGACTGCCCCACATTCAAGGAAGTGGCGCGCAACATTGCCAATGACATTGAAGGATGCGACTTGGCGGGCTTCAACTCCAACCGTTTTGATATCCCCGTCCTGGCGGAAGAGTTCCTTCGTGCCGGTGTGGACATTGACATGAGCCGCCGCAAGTTTGTAGACGTGCAGGTCATCTTCCACAAGATGGAGCAACGCACGCTGTCTGCTGCCTATAAATTCTATTGCGGCAAGAATTTGGAAGACGCCCATACGGCAGAGGCTGATACACGTGCCACCTACGAGGTGCTGATGTCGCAGTTGGACCGCTATCCGGAGTTGCAGAATGACGTGGCTTTCCTTGCCGACTATTCCAGCTTCAACAAGAATGTGGACTTTGCCGGTCGTATGGTTTACGATGACAAAGGTGTGGAAGTATTCAACTTCGGCAAGTACAAGGGCATGTCGGTATCCGATGTCCTGAAGCGCGATCCCGGCTATTACAGTTGGATTCTGAACAGTGATTTTACTTTGAATACCAAAGCCACGCTGACCAAGATACGTCTGCGTGAAATGACTCAGAAATAAATGGCAAATATACTGAAAGGGAAGAAAATAGTATTGGGCATTACTGGCAGCATTGCAGCCTATAAAGCATGTTATATTATTCGCGGACTGATTAAGCGTGGTGCAGAGGTGCAGGTGGTCATTACGCCTGCCGGTAAGGAATTTATTACCCCCATCACGCTCTCTGCTCTGACTAGCAAACCGGTTATCAGTGAGTTCTTTGCACAACGTGATGGCACCTGGAACAGTCATGTGAACCTCGGTCTGTGGGCAGATGCCATGCTGATAGCCCCGGCTACGGCTTCCACCATCGGCAAGATGGCGAATGGCGTGGCAGACAATATGCTGATTACCACCTATCTTTCCGCCAAAGCTCCGGTGTTTGTGGCGCCTGCCATGGACCTGGACATGTATGCCCATCCTTCCACCCAAAAGAATCTGGATATACTCCGTTCTTATGGAAACCACATCATAGAACCCGCTACGGGAGAACTCGCCAGCCATCTGGTGGGGAAAGGCCGTATGGAGGAACCGGAGAATATCATTTGCCATCTGGAAATGTACTTTGCTGCCAAAGAGGGAGACCTGGTGGGGAAGACAGTGATGATAACCGCAGGACCTACTTATGAGAAGATAGACCCGGTGCGCTTCATCGGCAACTATTCTTCCGGTAAGATGGGATTTGCCTTGGCAGACGAATGCGCTGCAAGGGGAGCCAAGGTGATACTGATTGCCGGTCCGGTGCAGCAGACCACTTATTTTCCGATGCATCAATACCATGCGGTAGAGTCGGCGCAGGAGATGTTCGATGCTGCATCCGCAGCCTTTGTCCATGCCGATGCCGCCATCTTGACGGCTGCTGTGGCAGACTATACTCCCGAACAAGTTGCCGATGAGAAAATCAAACGTGAAAAGACCGGGGAGATGAGTTTGAACTTGAAACCTACCCGCGACATAGCCGCTTTCTTAGGCAATCTGAAGAACGATACAGAGCACCAACGGCGCCTCCTCGTAGGCTTTGCCCTTGAGACTCATAACGAGCAGATGAATGCGGAAGACAAGCTCAACCGCAAGAATCTGGACTTCATCGTGCTGAACTCCCTGAACGACAAGGGAGCCGGTTTTCGTTGCGATACCAATAAAATCAGTATCATAGACCACCAGGGAAAGACGGACTACCCCTTGAAGTCCAAAGCCGAAGTGGCTACCGACATCGTAGACCGTCTGGTGAAAGATTTAAATAGTAAATAGTAAATCGTCAATATCCTTATGTTGCGTTCGCTTTACATACAGAATTATGCGCTTATTGAAAAGCTCGATATCAGCTTCAGCAGCGGTTTCTCGGTGATAACGGGTGAGACCGGTGCTGGAAAATCCATTATTCTGGGTGCCATCGGTCTGCTGCTGGGACAGCGTGCCGATGTGAAAGCCATTCGTGTAGGAGCTTCGAAGTGCATTATCGAGGCCCGTTTTGATATTTCCGCTTACGGTATGCAGCCTTTCTTTGAGGAGAATGAGTTGGAGTACGAGGAAGAATGCATCCTGCGCCGCGAGGTGTCCGCTTCGGGCAAGAGCCGGGCATTCATCAATGACACGCCTGCTTCATTGGCTCAGATGAAGGAGCTGGGAGAACAGCTGATTGACGTGCATTCCCAGCATCAGAACCTATTGCTGAACAAGGAAGGATTTCAGTTGAATGTACTGGACATCTTGTCGCATAACGAAGATGCCTTGTCTGCTTACCAGCATATCTTCGGAGCATGGAAGCAGGCACAGCAGGATTTGGAGGCCCTTGTTGCCCGTGCCAATCAGGATAAGTCGGACGAAGACTATATCCGTTTCCAACTGGAACAGTTGGAAGAGGCACACTTGTCTGCCGGTGAGCAGGAGGAGCTGGAGCAAGAGGCGGATACGCTGAGCCATGCGGAAGAGATAAAGGCCGGACTCTATCGGGTGGGGCAGACGCTCTACTCGGACGAAGGAGGCTTGTTGTCCGGGCTGAAGGAATGCTTGAACACGATGCTCGGCCTGCAGAGGGTTTATCCGGTTGCCGGAGAACTTGCCGAACGCATGGAAAGCACTTATATCGAGTTGAAGGATATTTCGCAGGAAGTGTCGGGTAAGGAGGATGAAATAGAGTTCAACCCCGAACGTCTGGAAGAAGTGAACGAACGTCTGAACTTGATTTATATGCTCCAACAGAAGCACCGCGTTTCCACTGTCGGCGAACTTCTGGCGTTGACGGATGAATACGCCGCCAAACTCTCTGCTATCACTTCGTCCGACGAGCACATAGAGGAACTGAAAGCGCGTTGCGACGCCTTTATATAATAAGGTGAAAAAGCAGGCTGCTGTCCTCACCAAGGCGCGTACTGCCGCTGCCCGTGAAGTGGAGAAGCAGATGGCTGCGCGGCTGATTCCGTTGGGCATGCCCAATGTCCGTTTCCAGGTAGAGATAGGTGTCCGCAAAGAGCCGGGCATACACGGGGCGGATACTGTGAACTTCTTGTTTT
>ENA-OQBL01001194-OQBL01001194.1-human-gut-metagenome-genome-assembly--contig:-NODE-1194-length-10687-cov-2.233996_pt1 | contig 10687 bp, 9 predicted proteins | sample MGYA00242747_ERZ504553 | MGnify/ENA primary metagenome ERZ504553 (study PRJEB26092, sample SAMD00036240) | human gut metagenome | host: Homo sapiens | study: EMG produced TPA metagenomics assembly of...
GGCTGAAAACATCGTACACTTCATCAGAAACATTTACAATCCTGAAGCCTTCCTTGCCTGCCATCTTCTTATAAGCGGCAATTACCAGACGAAGTCCGGCGGAAGAGATATATTCCAGGTTTGCAAAGTCAAATACCAGGCTTGTTGTGCCAGGATCAAGTGCTGACAGCTCCTTTTCCAGCTGCGGTGCAGTCTGGTGTCAAGCCATCCTGTAATCTCCATAGTTACCTTGCTGCCCTCTGTCTTACTTACAATTTCCATTACAATTTCCTCCTTTAAGTTGCGTAAATCAATCAAAGAATGCAAGTCTGTCAAGTGCCTCAATAGCGCTTTCCAGATATCTGTCATCTGTAACCGGCCATTTGTAAATCCAGTCTGTAAAGAACCTGTGCTGTAAACCGGTTGCTATAATCCAGGGTATAGATCTCATTTTCATTATGAGCTGTATACGCGATCAGTCCGGAACAACATCCGAGTCATCACTGTTCTTTAATCATTCTTACCGCGGCCTCAAACTCTTCATCACTTACAATGTCAATGTCAAATCCATGGCTCCGCATTGCATAGATCAGATCCGCCATATAGATATGGTGGCTGTTGCAGGCGTGGAATACGGTAAATCTCCGGTCTGTCTGTACCAGTCTCAATACTGCAAGTGCAGTAGAATCAATTGGTGAAAATTCTGTAACTTCGTGCATAGCCCCAATTGGGAATTTCCCAACAGCCTTATAGCCTCTCAGGCTTCGCAGGAATCCGTTTGTAATAAAGTTGATCTGGAATTCACCATCTGAATTTCGGCTCATGAGATTTCCTACACGGATAACCTTTCCGTCAAGCCCACTGGAAACAGCTTCCAGTACGGCTCTCTCTGCAAGGAATTTTGTGCGGATGTATTCATTTGTGATGTTCTGTCCAATATACAGATCGTTTTCATTAAAGACTCTGGACATTGGCGGAACACCATCGGAACCCTCTCCGGCAACAGAAACAGTAGAAATCTGGATCAGTCTGCGTCCACTATTTTTACAGAATTCAATCAGATTTTCCACTCCGTGTACATTGATCTTCTCCAGTACATCACCAGCTGCAAAATGCTTTACGCAGGCTGCGCAGTTAATAATGGTGTTAAATTTGTAATCTGCAAATTTCTCAACCTGTTCTTTCGAGGTAATATCGCCGTCCACACAGATAATACGCTCTCCAAACAGTTCCTGGCATGGATTATCGAAGTAATACATCAGCATATGCATCATTCGTTTCTCCATGGACTCATATTTACCCTTACGTACCAGACAGTAAACCTTACCGTCATAATTATCCAGGTAAGCCTTCAGAACATGAATTCCCAGGAAGCCGGTTGCACCTGTGATCATGATATCACCAATTTCTTCCTTTGTCACCTGGTTTACGTTTTCTTCCACATTTCCGCTGATCACGCTCTGGATCCGGTTATAATTGTAGCTGGAGAATTCATTCTCACTCTGCGGATTTTCAAATGCCTCACTGTTATCCACGATTGCAGAAAGCTCACGGATGGTCGGATATTTGAAAAATGTCCGCATATACAATGGAAATATTCTTGGAAAGGCACATAACAGCAACTTTTGATGCAGTAAGTGAGGAGCCTCCAAGTTCGAAGAAGTTGTCCTCAATTCCTACTTTTTCAATGCCAAGTGCTTTTTCAAATATCTCGCAAAGTGCAATCTGGACAGCGGTAACAGGCTCCACATAGGCTGTGCTGGCTGTGGTGGTTACTTCTGGTACCGGAAGTGCCTTTTTGTCGATCTTTCCGCCAGGAGTCACCGGCATTTTCTCAAGATGGACAAAGAAGGACGGCATCATGTAATCCGGAATCAGCGGGTTCAGGAACAGCTTCAGCTCATCTTCCGGAATGGTTTCACCAGTATAATAAGCTGTGATATATTTGTTTCCACCTTTTTGCAATTACAATAACAGCCGCATTCTTCACCAGATCATGCTTCAGAAGGGCACCCTCGATCTCACCAAGCTCGATACGATATCCTCTGATTTTTACCTGAGAATCGATTCTTCCGATATATTCAATATTTCCGTCACCTTTCATGCGGACCATATCACCGGTTCTGTAAAGACGTTTGTCCTCTTTCGCATACGGAGAACGGATTTTCCACAAATACGGAAGCCGTCTTCTCAGGAAGATTGTGATATCCTCTTGCGATCTGACGTCCGGCATGGCAAAGCTCACCAGACGCGCCTACCGGAAGCCGTTTCATATTTTCGTCCACAATGTAGCTGCGGATATTCCGCTGTGACTTACCGATCGGGATGTTGTCGTACTGTTTGTCAACCCAGAACTCTGTGGAGGAAACAGTATTCTCCGTTGGACCGTAGCCATTGATCATCTGGTAAGTTCTATCCCGGTAATATTTGAACTTCTCACCACCCAGGGTGACAAATTTCAGGCTCGGAGCATCGTCAAGAAGCTCTGCAACCAACTCGCCCATCTGAGTTGGGAAGGTAGCTGTGGTAATTTTTTCTTCTTTTATGAATTTTCCAACAGCAACCGCATCTTTTCGTATGCTCTCTGGCAAAATGTACAGTACTGCGCCTGCAGTAAGCGGAGCAAACAGGTCGATCACGGATGCATCGAAGCAGAAGCTTTGCAAACTCTGCCACAATATCATCTGGTGTCAGTTTTCTTGTCATAAGGATATACTCGATCAGGTTCAGCAGGTTCCGCTGTTCAAGCATAACACCTTTTGGTTTTTCCGGTGGAACCGGATGTGTAGATCATATAAGCCAGGTTCTCTGGTTTCGGAGCTGTGAGCTCTACAGAAAGTGCAAAGTCTTTGGATTCTGCTGCCACGTCATCCAGGCTGATCACATTCTGGTCGTAGAAGCCTACCAGACTGCGGTAACGGTCTATTACAAGCAGGTTTTCTGCCTCGGAATCCTTCAGCATGTACTCAATTCTACTCTGCGGATATTCCGGATCCAATGGAACATACGCACCGCCGGCTTTCATAACACCGATATAAGCTACGGCATATTCCTTTGTTCTTCCGCACAGAATACCTGCAACCTTTTCCCTGCCAAAGCCATTTTCCGTAAGCTTCTGAGCAACATAATCTGACATATGGTCCAGTTCTTTATAGGTAAGCTCGCCCATTCCGTCTTTTACCGCCGGTCTGTCCGGATATTTTGCAACAGCTTCCCTGAACAGGTCTACAAAGGTCTTTCCGGCATGGGAAGGATCATCTTCCATTTTGGTTTCTTCCTCAAACATCAGTCTGATGTCTGCCGGCTCGTATTCTCTCAGGATTCCATCTGCCGTTGTTTCCAGGTTATCTGCAAGGTATTTGATGGTTTCCTCGTTGTACATGTCGCCTCTGTACTCAATCTCAAAGACAAACTTATTTCTCTCAATTGAAATACTGATGGAAACAGGTGCCTTTGCCGCATTCAGCTGAACAGGTTCTTCCTGCGCATATTCCCCGCCGATATTATCAAAGGCGAAGTTGTCGCCCTGATAGATCACCATGGCATCTGCCTTGATGTTGAACTCATGGCTGATCTGGGAGAACGGATAAATATCGTTGTTCATGGAATTAATCAGCTGCTGGACAGCATTCAGGCAATCCGCAGTGCTTCCTGAGAAATCACAGTAAACGGGAAGAGTCTTTACCAGCATACCCACGGTATCGGAAAGTCTGGAATCGTTTCTGCCGTGGTAAATAGTGGTAAATACCGCATCCTTCCTGAAATTGTATTTTCCAAGAGTAATACCAAAAGCAGAGATAAAGAATACATTCTCTGTAATTCCGTGCTTCTTACAGAATGCCTTCACGTCCTGTACGGAGAACTCACTGGTCTCACGATGATACATCTCTGCGGTTGGAGCTGCTCCGCTCTTGTCTGGATAGAAGTTGATGCTTCCGCCCGCATTTCAAAAACGGATTTATAGTAGTTCTCTGCATTCTTATAAGCATCACTTGCCAGAGCATCCTGTTATCAAGGGCCAGATCATAGGAAGTATACTCTTCCACTTCCAGCTTTTCTCCGCTGTAAGCCCTGTTAATGTCGTTCAGGATAATGACCCAGGGAGGTACCATCTGCAACAATATGATGAATGTCAAGGAACAGATAATTTCCATCACAGGTTCTGTGAATCTCTAAAGCGGAAAAGCTGTTCATTAAACAGCATGTACGGACGAACCAGAGTTTCCCGGTTCATTCCATTTATAATCTGCGTCTTATAAGTGAAAGCATCATTACGTTTCTGAAGGACTTCTCCTTCGTCGCTCATAAAGAGACGGGTTTTCAGGTAAGGATGAGCTGCAACGGTGCTGTCAATTGCTTCTGCCAGCTTATCCAGGTCAACCTTTTTGTCAAGCTTCAGAAGATATGGAATGTTGTAAATGGTGGATCCCATATTGGCTGTACACTCGATGAAAATTCCCTCCTGAGTATTGGTGAGAGGATAATTTTCCTGGATTTCCCTCTTGGTTTCTTTTCCGGCAGTCTTCACAAAGCCCTCTAACATCTGAATAGTTGGGTGATCCTTGATGTCAGATGTTTTTATCACAATGTCAAAAGCTTTAGAAATAAGGATATTCAGCTTAATAGCAGTGATAGAGGTCAGTCCTGCCTCGTAAATATCTGTGGTAATGCCGAATTCGGTATAGCCAAGAACCTCAGCAATACAGTCAAACAGCTTCTGCTGAGTCTCATTCTCCGGTTTCACGATCTCTTCCACTTTTCGCTCTGGCAGTGGAAGGGCTTTTTTGTTTACCTTCTGATTCTGGTTCAGCGGAATCTTGTCGATCTGCATGGTAACTGCCGGAACCATGTATGGAGGCTTGGTTTCTTTGATGAAATCATTTAACTTATTTATGTCAACCTGACTGTCAGATACTACATAAGCTGCAATGTATTTTCCACCGCCATTAGGATCATCAAAAGCTACTACGGTCGCATCCTTTATACCTTCATATCTTCTTATGACCTCCTCAACCTCGGAAAGCTCAATTCGAAAGCCTCTGACCTTAACCGGGAGTCTTTTCTTCCAATGATCTGGATATTTCCATCTGGAAGATATCTGGCAACATCACCGGAATGATACAGGACTTCATAGCCTTCTGCATCGTCATAAACATTTTTTGTATAAACTTCCGAAGTTTTCTCCGGTTTATTCAGATAGCCTCTGGAAACCTGCCATCCGGATATCATCAGTTCACCGCAAGCACCGTATGGAAGCAAATGGCCAAACTTATCGGCTATATAAAGCTTAAAGTTATCAAGTGCCTTTCCAATTGGAATGTTGGAGTAGTACTTATCTACTTCAAATATAGTTGTAAAAAATTGTACACTCTGTAGGGCCATAAGCATTAAAGAATCTATAATCCTTCGGCGGCTCCATAGGAACAAGCTTCTCTCCGCCTATGGAAAGATATTGCAGGCTCTCGCAGCTCATTTCCATTGCAAACTGTCTTCCCACCTGTGTAGTCATAAAGGAATGGGTAACGCCATTCTCTTCAAAATAACGCTGAAGTGCAATAAAATCAAGACGGATTTCTTCCGGAATAATGTGAAGCTCTGCACCGTTTGCAATTGCACCGTAAATATCCATCATGGAAGCACCAAATCCAAAGGACGCATAAGCTGCTATTTTGGAGCTGTGATCTACCTGGTAATACTTTTTGTACCAGTGGCAGAATGCAGTGATATTTCCATATTCCAGCATACAGCCTTTCGGCACGCCGGTGGAGCCGGAAGTGTACAGTAAAATAAACAGATCATGAAGCTCTGGCTTCTTAAGTTCCACATCACGCTCTTCCAGCTGTGGGATCTCATCTGTAAATAAAACAGGTCCCTGATAGCCGTCTACCAGCGGCAGAAGCTCTCTGTCTGCGATCAAAAGCTTAGCAGCAGAATCCTCCAGCATGTACATCAGGCGGTCTTTCGGGTAAGTAGGGTCAAGAGGCTGGTATGCCGCACCGGCTTTGATCACGCCCATTGGTGCGATGGCCATGTATTCGCAGCGGGGGATCAGAATGGAGACTACATCCTCCCTGCCGATTCCCTGGGATGCAATATATTTTCCAAGTCTGTTGCTGAGCTCGTCCAGTTCTTTGTATGTATATTTCCGGTCTTTAAATACCACTGCGGTGTGGTCTGGAATGGTCTCTGCCAATTCAGCGAACATGTCAGAAATGGTTTTGCTTCTGTCAAATTCGTTTTCTGTATGATTGAATTCTGCGATCTTGTTTACCCCACTCTGAGAGATCACAGAGATTTCAGAAACATATTTTGTTTTCAGCATGGAGCTCATGGCAGCTTCATAGGAATCCAGGATTCCGTCAATAAAGGCCTGGCTGTACATGTCGCTGCGGTATTCTGCTGTAAGCACATAAGTGTGGTTGTACTCTCTTACCTGGATCAGCAGAGGCATTTTGGCCATATCCAGGGAAAGGTCGTGGCCTCTGGCAATGGTGTCTCCAATTGGATAATCGTCGCTTAACTCTGCCTGGTATGCAAAGGTAAGATCCGAATTCAGCCCGTATTTTGCACAAATATCGGAAAATGGGAAAATATCGTTTGCCATGGAGGACAGCATCTGCTCGGAAAGCTCTGCCATATACGCCTGTACGGTGGTCTTCGGGTCGAATTTGCAATAAACAGGAAGGGTTTTTACCAGCATGCAGACTGTGTTTTCAAGCCTGGAATCGTTTCGTCCATTATAAATAGTAGACAACAGACTGTCCTCTGCATTGGAGTATTTTGCCATAAGGATGCCGAACAGACCTGTAAATAAAATATTCGGGGTACACCCAGCTTCTCGCAATAGGAAAGAATGGCCTCTTCTTTCAGGCCCATGGTCTTCTCCAGATAACCTTTTTCAGGAGCTTTTCCATTCAGGTCTGGCATAGGGAGGATTCCGTTTCAATTCCTTCAAAATACTGTCATAATATTTCTCAGCTTTTTTCGTATTTGCCCTCTTTCATCTGCTGTTCTTCGTCAAGGGCCGCATCAAATCCGGTATAGGACTCTTTTTCCCAGTTTTTCACCCATATAGGCCTTATTGATATCCTCGAAAATGATATCATAGGAGTTGCCGTCAGCAATAATATGGTGGAAATCAGTAAAGAGGTATTTCTTATCTTCTGTCACATAAATTGCCACACGAAGGAGACGTCCCTTTTCCAGCTTAAACGGACGTACAAGGCTTTCCTTCTGGCTGGCAAATTTCTCATTTGTGGTCTCGATCACTTCCGGCACAAATGTCTCATTTCCAGGGCGCTGTACCATCTCCCCCATTATCGTCAAGATATACCTGTGTGAGCAGATAGGAATGGGCGCTTACCATTCTGGCAATTGCATCGGATAATTTCCGGGTATCCACTGTTGGATCCAGTTCAAAAAGGAGGGGATATTGTATACGGTACTCTCAGGATTTTTGCTGCATTCTGCAAAAATACCCTTCTGGGAACCGGTAAGAGGATAAACCTCTCTCTTTTCGTAGGTTCTGAGCTTCGGCGCCAGCATTACATATTTTTCCAGCTTCTCCACGGTATTGTTCTCGTGGATATCGCTTGTTTTTACGGTAACACCAAATTCCTCTGAGATCAGAACACAGAGCTTCATTGCACTGATGGAGGAAAGGCCGGCCTTATAAAAGCTGGTGTCGATTCCGAAGAAGTCGTTTTCTACTACTTGGGCCACAATGTCAAAGATCTTCTTCTGCATTGGAGTTTCCGGCTCTTTCAGATTTCTGGGCTGCGCCACAGGCTTGGGCAATGCTTTTTTGTCAATTTTCCATTCTGTGTTAAAGGCATTTTTTCCAGCTGGATGAAAACATCCGGAACCATGTAATGAGCCAGGGATTCTGACGCATAAGCGGTAAGCGCTTCAACATCGATCTCACGGTCTGCCATAAAGTAGCAGCAAAGATATTTATTATCCGCCGGTACTGTAATACTGGTGATAATTCCTTCGAAGCTGTTAACAATCTCCTCGATCTCACCAAGCTCGATTCTGAGACCACGAAGCTTGATCTGATTGTCAATTCTTCCGAAAAATTCGATCTCGCCATCTGGAGTGATCTTTGCAAGATCGCCTGTTTTATAGGCTCTTTCTCCGTTGAGAGTGATGAAAACTTCTGCTGTTTTCTCCGGCAGATTGATGTAGCCACGACCTACTCCAAGACCTGCAATTACAAGCTCTCCGGTCTCTCCGTCCGGAAGGATCCTGTTCTCTTTGTCAACCACATAAACCTGAACATTGCCGTTTGGCTTTCCGATGGTAATGTTTTTGCTGTCGGTGATTACCTTCATGGTACAGCTGATGGTAGTCTCGGTTGGTCCATAGCCGTTCATAATATAAGCATCCGGGTTTACTGCGTGAATCTTGTCAAAAAGTGCAGGCGGGAATGCTTCTGCTCCTACGTCAAATACCTTGATCTGGGCAGCTGCTTCCTGAAGCTGGGGCAGATCGATCATATTGGAAAGATAGGTAGGAGTTGTGGTCATAATATCCACTTTATTTTTTACAATTAAATCTCCGAGCATAATGGGATTCAGGATCTCTTCATCGCTTGCGATCACTGCGGTCATTCCATTGGTGAGAGGGAGAAATTCCTCCAATACCGAAACATCAAATGTCATGGCTGCCATGGAAAGGGAAACGCTTCCCCTGCTTACATAGCCATAGGTTTCTGCATTCTTTGGATTGGGATTTACAAAATTGGCAAGGTTGATATGCTCGATCATAACACCTTTTGGTTTTCCAGTGGAACCGGAGGTGTAAATACAGTAGCAAAGATCATGTTCCTTAATCCTGGTATCCGGGTTTCCGGCATTTGGATTTTCCAGCAGTTCTTCAAGCAGAAGCACCTTACAGGAAAGCCTGGAAAACAGCTCCTGGCGCTCCTTCGCGATCTCCTCTGTGGTGATAATAAAGGGAACTCCTGCATCTTCAAAAATGAACTGCACACGGTCATCGGGATAATCCGGAGCTGCAACAGCAAATGCACCACCAGCCTTCAAAATACCCTGACGGACTGCGTAAAAGTCACAACAGCGCTCCAGTACCACACCTACGATTTTTTCACAGCCAACGCCTTTTTCAATAAGAGAATTCGCAATTCTGTTTGCTCTTTCATTCAGCTGTGCGTAGGTAAAGCTTTCCTTGCTGGAAGCTACAGCACATTTGTCAGGATGAAGCCGCACCTGCTCTTCAAACAGCTTTGTCACAGGCTGAAATTCAAAAACAAAATTGCTCTTTTCGTTAATGTCAGACATTTCCTGCACCTCCTAAAATGATATTATAGTATTATTCATATCAATTGCGCGGATATAATCCATTGATTTTGAAATCTTTTTCACCAGCTCAATTCCATGGATATCAAACTCCTCATGGTCATAGCTGTATTCCAACGGATTAAAATTCACTCCGTTGTCTCTTATCCTTAACTGGCAAATGTCATCCCCCAGGCAAAGATTGATGTCGATCCAGTTGGAAGTTTTTCCACCAAATTTAATGATATTCACAGTCATTTCTTCTGCACACACGGCAGCAAGATTGGCTCTGTTTCCGGATACACCGTTTTCCTTGCAGAACTCCAGGATTTTTCTGTTAACCGCGCCAGCTTCTTCCATGGTGCTCTTAATGGAAAAATCAAAATTGATTCCGGGAATTTTGGTCCGGAACAATATAAAAAGTAGAAATTTTTTGTGTTTGATCTTTCGGAAAATCCAGGCTGCGATCAAGGTTATGATCTCTGTGGCAACAAATGCAGCACCAATTCCATTTGTACCGATTCCATCAATCTGTTTCCAGATAGAAATTCCTATAAATGTTGCAGGAAGAACTGCCACTGCGTTTTCAAGGAAGGTAACAAAGCTTGCAATTGCAGTCTCTTCAATAGATTCATAATAGCTTACGGTAAATTTATTCCAGAGATAAGGCACTACACATAAAGCAAAAATACGCAGTGCATGAACCATCTCCCGTCCCAGCTCTCCGCCGCCTCCGAACATAATGGTGATCTGTTCTGTAAACAGCATGATCAGAACGAATATGACTGCCAGCACGATGTAGCTGTATTTCAGCATTTTTTTCGCACAGGACACGGATTCCCACATAGTCTTTTTCTCCAAAAAGGAATTCCTGCAACATTAGGAATTACGCCAATGATTCCGCCTGTAAGCATTTCCACGATCAGCAAAACATTGTCGCAGACCGTAAATACTGCCATTCCGTCTTCCCCGATCTGATTCATAATGATGGTGTTCAGGCCAAGGGCTTTTACAAAATTGGTTGCCATGAAAACAAGCATGGGCACACCCGTAATCACTGCCTCCTTCACGATTCCGAAATCCTTTGCATTCAGCCGCACGAAACTGATATTCCTCTTATCTGAGCGAATATAGAAAAGGAAAACCACCATGGCAAAAAGAAAGCCAAGTACCGTTGATAAGGATGCACCTGTAACTCCAAGTGGTGTAAATCTAAGAAATATGTAATCCAGCACAAGATTTATCACATTGGCTGCGATCAGATAAACAGAAGCAAGCTCCGGATGATGGTTTTCCACCCCAAGGTAGTTTACCATCATCAGACCGATTCCGATTACCGGTGCACCTAACATGCTAATGCGGATATAGTCTCTTGTATAAGTTGTCAAAACTCCGTCTCCGGATACCAGAAA
>ENA-OQBL01001195-OQBL01001195.1-human-gut-metagenome-genome-assembly--contig:-NODE-1195-length-10676-cov-3.624799_pt1 | contig 10676 bp, 11 predicted proteins | sample MGYA00242747_ERZ504553 | MGnify/ENA primary metagenome ERZ504553 (study PRJEB26092, sample SAMD00036240) | human gut metagenome | host: Homo sapiens | study: EMG produced TPA metagenomics assembly of...
CGCAAAAGTCGAGGACGAGACGTTTCGGCTAATAAGATGTTTAAGGTGGTCAGAAGTGCACCAATGGAGGTAATAGCCAAAGACATTGATAAACCCGTATGACTTTTGATCAATTTTAATTTTATGAATGATCAAAAGGGTAATGATGATGACTAGATCTATCCAAATAATGATATCGCTGGGATGAAGCAGGGCAACGGTACTTTTACCTAATCCCTGTGATACTTTGCCAGCATTGGTCATTGTTTTGATGGTTAGGAAATCCGTGAATTGCCGGTAGTAAATGATGTTGGCAAATAATAATGCAGTATTGGCAAAATCCATCACCAGCATTGCAATGTATGACACGATTGGTCTTGGAAAATAAAAACCGATACTGATAAGGATGATTGCTGTTCCGATAGGACTGAGCCACATGATAATGTGCTGATAAGGATCAGTTAGTCCTAAATTAAAGTCGAAATAAGCAGCAAAAATGTATTTTACCCAAAAGCAGAAAACTAGCAGTGCTAAAAAGCCAGGTCTAGTTTGGATAAAAGCGATGATTTTCTTTTTCTTCATATAATTAACTCCTTAACAAACATTAATTTTAAAGGTTAAGCTGGGTTAAAACAATCTTTTGCTAATAGTTATCTCTTTTTTAATAATTTAGTTATTAAAAAGGTGGGTATAATTTTTATAGGAATAACTTGGAAAGAGGCAGAGCATGCTATTTTTTGGCCCAATATATAATTTTCTAGCAAAACAATATGCGACCAGTATCAATCATTTCGCTTTAGTTAAGTTGACTTTAATGGCATTAGATAAAACAGTTTTTTATTTTTTGATTTTTGCTGTTTTACGCTTAATCTGGCTTCTTTTTATTCGCAGAAGACGTTCACTTAAATCAGAAGCTAGTGTTTGGATATTTGCATTTTATATGATTCTGGTTTTGATGTTAACGACTTTCCGAGATACGTATTTCCCTTGGCAGCTCGTTTTTAATTTCAACAGGCCACTTAGCGATGTTAATTTAGTCTTTATGAAAGAAACCTGGAAATTAGTGTATGCTCCTAGCAGGCTGGACTTCTTTTATAATTCATTCGGCAATATTCTTTGCCTTGTACCATTTGGTATCCTGTTTCCAATTGTATTTTCCAAGAAGCAGTCGTTTGTTAAGACTGTGTTAATAGGGATGCTCTTTTCAATTAGTATTGAAACTTTGCAGTTTTTATTGGAAACCGGCGTAAGCGATATTGATGATGTCTTCTTTAATACCTGCGGTGCCATTTTAGGCTATTTAATTTATCGTTTGTTTCGAAAAAAATGAATGCGCTTGTACTTTGAGACTGGTATTCATTAAATAAGATTGTTAAAATAGGGTTGTAAAAGTTTTTTTATAGTTAGGAAGCAGATTTATGAGTTTAATTAAATTTGATAGTAGTAAATTAACTCCATTTGTTCACGAAAATGAATTAAGTGAAATGCAAGCAATGGTAAACGCTGCTAACACTGAACTCCGTGAAGGTACTGGTGCTGGTAACGATTTCCGTGGTTGGCTTAATTTGCCAGTAGATTACGACAAGGATGAATTCGCTCGTATCAAGAAGGCTGCCAAGAAGATTCAAAACGATTCAGATGTTTTAATTTGTATCGGTATTGGTGGTTCATACCTTGGTGCACAAGCTGCAATTGAATTCTTGAACAGCAACTTCTACGGCAAGGTTGACAGTGATATGCCAACTGTTGTCTTCTGTGGTAACTCACTTTCAGGTTCATACCTTTACGACTTAATCGAATGGTTAGGCGACAAGGACTTCAGCGTTAACGTAATTTCTAAGTCAGGTACTACTACTGAACCATCAGTAGCATTCAGAATCTTCAAAGACAAGTTAATCAAGAAGTACGGTAAAGAAGAAGCTGCCAAGAGAATTTACGCAACTACTGACCGTCAAAAGGGTGCTTTGAAGACTGAAGCTGACGCAGAAGGTTACGAAGAATTCGTAGTTCCAGATGACGTTGGTGGTCGTTACAGTGTTCTTTCAGCTGTTGGTTTACTTCCAATCGCTGCTTCAGGTGCTGACATTGACGAATTAATGAAGGGTGCTGCAGACGCTCGTGCTGACTACACTGACACTGATTTGTCAAAGAACTCACCATACCAATACGCAGCACTTCGTAACATCCTTTACCGTAAGGGTTACACTACTGAAATTGTTGAAAACTATGAACCAAGCCTTAGAATGTTTGGTGAATGGTGCAAGCAATTAATGGGTGAATCAGAAGGTAAGGACCAAAAGGGTATTTACCCATCAAGTGCTAACTTCACTACTGACCTTCACTCACTTGGCCAATACATCCAAGAAGGTTTACGTAACTTGTTCGAAACTGTTATCCGTGTTGAAAACCCACGCCACGACGTTAAGATCCCAGGCGATGAAAAGAACCTTGACCAACTTAACTTCTTGGAAGGCAAGAGCTTGAACTACGTAAACGACCGTGCTTACGAAGGTGTTGTTTTGGCTCACACTGACGGTGGTGTTCCAGTTATGACTGTTAACATTCCAGACCAATCAGCACATACTTTAGGTTACATGATTTACTTCTTCGAATTAGCTATTGCTATTTCAGGTTACTTGAACGGTATCAACCCATTCAACCAACCAGGTGTTGAAGCTTACAAGCGTAACATGTTTGGTCTTCTTAACAAGCCAGGTTACGAAAACTTACACGACGATTTAGCTAAGCGTCTTTAATAATTAGCTTTACTCAGCATATTTGATAGTATGCGTTTTAATATAATTGGTTTTACCAATTAAAGAAAGAGTAGAAACCCGATTAGTTTCTACTCTTTTTGTTTGATTATTTATGAAGGAAGAGATTATGAAGAAGAGCACAAAAAATATTTTGGCTGTTTTATCCGCGGCTTTTATGTCTTTTGTAGGAATTTTGACGGAAACAAGTTTAAACGTTACATTTCCGACCATGATGAAAGAATTCAAAGTGTCGCTTGATACTATTCAGTGGACGACAACAGGCTATTTATTGATGATCGCCATTATTATGATTTGTTCATCCTATTTAAATGACCGTTTTACTGCTAGACAGTTATTTATCATTGCCTGTGTTGGCTTTATGGTAGGTAGCGTTATTAGTGCGATTGCACCTAACTTTCCAATTTTGCTTTTGGGCAGACTGATTTCCGCATTAGGTGCTGGCTTAAGTACGCCACTAATGTTCAACTTGATAACGGAGATTATGCCACGATCTAAGTGGGGCGTTTATATGGGAATCGCTGGTTTAGTTGTCGCAATGGCACCAACCTTAGGGCCTGCCTTTGGTGGTATTACTACCTTCTATTTAAACTGGCGTTGGATCTTTGTTTTCGTTACTATTTTTGCTCTGATTGTATTTGTTGCTGGAACACCAGTAATAGGGAAATATCATGATCAAGTTAAGAGTAGTTTTGATTATCTCTCATTTATTACATTAGCTGCAGCATTCATCACCTTAACATTGGGCGTTAACCAAATTAGCTATGGCATGGCTAATCCACTATTATGGATTTTGTTAGTAGTTACCGCCTTATTAGTATGGGCTTTTGTAAAATTATCACAAAAATCATCCAAAAAATTATTGGATTTAGCAGTATTTAAACAAAAAGCCTTTGTTTTTGGAGCACTAGCATACTTTCTTTTGCAATTTAACAATATTGGTATCGGTTTCGTTTTGCCTAACTATATCCAAATTGTAGGTAAACAAAGTTCACTGGTTGGTGGCTTGGTATTACTTCCAGGAAGTATTATTGCTGGTTTACTTAATCCATATTTTGGTAGCTTATATGATAAACGTGGTGCTAAATTACCATTGTATCTAGGTGGCTTTTTTATGGCTCTTAGTTGTTTATTATTTGCTATTTTTGGTTTGAACCTAAGTGCAATGATGATCATAATTTTCTATGGCATTATGATGATGGGTCACAGAATGTCTTTCAGTAATACTATGGCAGAAGCTTTAAAGGTAGAAACAGGTAAGTTGCGTGCTGACGCCACCGCTGTTTGTCAAACTAGTCAACAGCTTGCCGGTTCAGTTGGTACGACCATCCTTGCTTCAATTATGTCAGTTTGGCAAAAACAAGGTCATGGTTCTTATACAATGGCTACAGCTCAAGGTAGTCAAGCAGCCTTTTGCTTTACTTTGCTGATGAGTTTGATCATTATGTTTAGTTATTGGAAAATGTTTAGAGCAGAAAAAGCTAAATAAATTGGGCTAGATAAAGAAAATAAGTTATAATAATAGACGAATGATGAAATTTTAGTGAGAGATAAAAATGACGGCTGACACACAGTCGTCTTTTTTTCTATGCTTTGGAATTTTCTGTGAGGAAACTACGGATAATTTTTTCGCGCATGGCCAGGAAGATAGTGTTATGACCAGTGGGATGCACGCGGTTAGTTAGCAAAATCAAACCTGTTTGTTTTAGTCGATCGAGAATGATCAAAGTACCGGTAAAACCAGTATGTAAAATGATGGGGTAATTTTGTTTAGGATCAAAGCGTAGGTCCCAGCCCCATGAACGTGACTTAACACCTCTAGGTGTTTTGTCATCGAATAATTGGCTGACAGTATCTTGGCTAAAAGGAAGAACATCTCGCTTAAGACCTAAGTATCCTTGACTAAAGGTGACTAGATCACGCATGTTGGAGAAAAGTCCAGCGGAGCCGCAATCACTGCCTAGTTGCCTTGCTTTTGGATCATGAGGGATGCCTTGCAACACCGTACCATCAACAATGGCAGTAGGTACGCAATCTTCTTTTTTTGGAGAAAAAGTCGTGTTAACAAGTGGCATTTGATCTAATACCTCTTGAGTAGCCACTTCTTGTACTGGTTTGCCATAAATGCTTTTGATTACCAAGCCGAGTAGAATGAAGTTAGTGTCAGCATAGCGCATCTTGTGTTCAAATTCATCGGTAACAGGCAAATTAATCAATGCTTTTAATAGTTCATCATGATTTAACTCATCGCGATGAGGAATCCAGCCGCGAATACCGCTGGTGTGAGTTAATAGATGGTAAAGTCGAATTTGTGGATCTTTGAATTCAGGAATGAATTGTTGCAAGGGCTCAGTGAAATTGAGTTTGCCTTGATCATAAAGCTTAAGCAGTACATTTTCTGTGGCTAACACCTTAGTTAGACTAGCAAGATCATATTCTGCGAAGGGGCTAAGTTGTGTAACCTCAGGATAAATGCTAGCAAAGCCCGTTGTCGAGGTGAATATTTGCTTTTTATTAATAAAGGTATAATTAACTCCAGGAACAACGCGATCAAACACCATTGACTCGATAAAATGTTGCGTTTTATTGTAATTGATCATTTGTATTTTTCACCGTCCATTACCACTAATTATAGACAAAATTGACTTGACAAGCCTAGCAGAAAAAACGCATAATTATGAGTGTTGATTCGCCCGTTGGTCAAATGGTTAAGACGCCACCCTCTCAAGGTGGAGTTATGAGTTCAATTCTCGTACGGGTGATTTACTGGGATATAGCCAAATTGGTAAGGCACAGGATTCTGGTTCCTGGATGTTTGGGTTCGAGCCCCAATATCCCAATAAGGATGAATGAATAATCAAAGGCTGGATCGATTTGATCCAGCTTTTTTTGATACAAAAAAATCGATCCATAAACATTATGGATCGTTTAGTTTTACATACCAGCTTTGATAATTTTCTTTTCAGCCATGGTCTTACGTAAGGCAAGCATAGCAGTATAAGTGGAAAGAATGTAAACTTTCTTAGTTGGTAATTTCTTAATTTCTTCAATCAAGCTGTCATCGTCAGGATTGATGTTCATTGCACCAGGATCAAATCCAGCAATTTCAAGTCTAAAGCCCATGTCGTGCCAACGTTGACCACCAACAAGTACTTTCTTGATCTTGCTACAATCTAAATCCTTCGAAATCAGCATCCCAAATCCAAGAAGTATCAATACCATCCGCATGGTTGGCATTAAGTAAAGCGACTAATGAGTAGTCATCTTTTTCGGTATTAAGCATATGCAAAACTTCATCAAGACCAACAGGGTTTTTAACTAAGATCAAGTCGATGTCTTTACCACCATAGTGGATTAATTCTTGACGACCGAAGATACGCTTGTTTTCTGCAAAGGCTTGTGCAACCTCAGCTTCAGTCAAACCAAAGTGACGAGCAACTGAGTAAGCAGCTAAAGCATTGTAGATGTTGTAAGTACCACCGATGTTGATTGAGTAGTCTTTGTTGCCCATTTGGAACTTTAGGCTGTTAGGCGTTTGCTCAATAATCTTGTTAACTGTAAAGGTTAAATCAGGACGATGGTAGCCACAGTTAGGGCAGAAGAAATCGCCTAAGTTAGCGTAAATTCTTTCATGGTAGTGCAAGATGTGATCGCATTTAGGACAAAGCACACCATCTGTGTTAACAGCTGCCTTAAAGTCATTTTCTGGCTTGTCATCAGGCAACTTGAAACCATAGAAAATCCTTTTTGTTAGGCAACTTAACTGATGAAAAGATGCTGGCATCACCGTTAGCAATAATTGTTGCATCTGGTGCTAACTTAATCCCATTTACGATCTTTTCATAAGTAGTATAAATTTCACCATAACGGTCCATTTGATCACGGAAAATATTGGTCAAAACAAAGACGCTAGGGTGAAGCAGCTTGGTTACCATCTTAACGTTTGCTTCGTCTACTTCAAGCACAGCAATCTTGCGCTTAACGCGTTTGTGCTTATGTGCTAAAAATGCTGTGACGATTCCTTGTTGCATGTTGGAACCAGATGGGTTGGTTAAAACATCACCATATTTTTTCTTCAAGGCTTCAACGATCAAAGCTGTGGTCATGGTCTTGCCATTAGTACCAGTAACAATGACGGTTTCATAGCCTTTAGCTAAAGAATTCAGCACGTTTGGATCGATTTTCATCGCTAATTTTCCAGGAAAACTAGTACCGCCTTTCATGACGTTATGCAAAAACCAGTAACTAGATTTTCCGGCGACTTTAGCGACTCCTGATTTAAAACTCATGTACATCCCTCACTTTAAAACTATGTTTTAGTTTAGCATAGAAAACGAGTTTTACCATCTATTTGAATGCACAAATTTTATTTTTCCACTATACTATTAAAGCAAAGACTTTTTTGAGCAAAGGGGAGGACAGAAGTGGCGCAATTATTTTTTCGTTATGGTGCAATGAGCAGTGGCAAGACGATTGAAATATTAAAGGTAGCGCACAATTATGAAGCACAAGGACGTAGGATTGCTTTAATGACTAGCGGCCTGGATAATCGTAGCGGCGTTGGTACGGTTGCTTCAAGAATTGGCCTTCATCGAAAAGCAATTCCAATTACCAGTGAAATGAATTTGTTCGAATATATCAAAAAAATTGAACGATCATGACTTAGCTGATGGTGATGGAAAACTAGCTTGCGTTTTAATTGATGAAGCTCAGTTTTTAAAGAGACATCATGTCTTAGAATGCGCTAAAATTGTTGATGATTTCAATATACCTGTGATGACTTTTGGTCTTAAGAATGATTTCCAAAATCATTTGTTCGAAGGCAGCGAGAATTTATTGATTTTTGCTGATAAAATAGAGGAAATGAAGACTATTTGTCATTATTGCGGGCATAAGGCAACAATGAATTTGAGAGTAAATAATGGCAAACCTGTATATGAAGGTGAACAAGTACAAATCGGTGGTGACGAGAGTTACTATCCTGTTTGTCGTTATCACTATTTTCACCCAGGTAGCAAGAGATAGAGAGGAAAATTAGTTTATGGATAACGTTATGGCTCAATTAGAGGGTTTAGTAGCCCACTATGAAGAACTGCAAGAAATGATGGCCGATCCTGAAGTTATTAACGATACTAAGCGTTACATGGAAATTTCCAAGGAAGAAGCCGACTTGCGTGAAGTTGTACAAAAATACAAGAAGTATAAGCAAGATAAAAAGGAATTAGAAGACAACAAGAAGATCATCGCTAATGAATCTGATGAAGATTTGATCGAAATGGCTAAAGAAGAAAATTCAGAAATCGAAAAAGAAATTCCTGAATTGGAAGATCAAATCAAGATTTTGATGCTGCCTAAAGATCCTAATGATGATAAGGATATTATCATGGAAATTCGTGGTGCAGCCGGTGGTGACGAAGCTTCATTGTTTGCAGGCGATCTTCTTAGAATGTATGAAAAATACGCTGAAAGACAAGGCTGGAAGGTTTCATTGATTGATTCTGAACCAACTGAAGTTGGTGGTTATAAGCGTGTAGCTATTATGATCACTGGTGACAAAGTTTACTCAAAATTAAAGTATGAAAATGGTGCACACCGTGTTCAACGTATCCCAGTAACCGAATCACAAGGTCGTGTTCATACTTCAACTGCTACTGTTGCTGTTATGCCTGAATACGAGCAAGTAGATATTGATATCGATCCAAAGGATATTCGTGTCGATGTTTACCGTTCAAGTGGTGCCGGTGGTCAGCACATTAACAAGACTTCAAGTGCCGTTCGTATGACTCACCTTCCAACTGGTATCGTAGTTGCCATGCAGGATCAACGTAGTCAGCAACAAAACCGTGAAAAAGCTATGCAAATTTTGAAATCACGTGTTTATGACTACTACGAAAGTCAAAACCAAGCTAAATATGATGCAAAACGTAAGAATGCTGTAGGTACTGGTGACCGTTCAGAAAGAATTAGAACCTACAACTACCCACAAAACAGAGTTACCGACCACCGTATTGGTTTGACTATTAATAAGCTTGACCGTGTAATGAACGGTGAACTTGACGAAATTATCGATGCATTGATTCTTTACAATCAAACTAAGCAATTGGAGGAGTTGGCTGATAAAAATGCCTAAGTTGACTTTAAAGCAAATCAGAATTAAGGCAGGAGAGGCTGCCGAAGATGTTCGACCAGAGGATATTGATTTTGTTTTGGCTGAGCGTCTTAATTTGACTCCTAGCGAGTTTGAATTAAAGCAAGACATGGTTTTGTCAGAAGATCAAGTCAATGCAAGCCAATAAAGACATTAAGAAGCTGGCTAGAGGCGTTTCACCACAATACATTTTGGGTTACGCTTGGTTTTTAGGCTACAAAATCATGGTGCAGCGCGGCGTATTGATTCCTCGTTTTGAAACCGAAGAGTTGGTTGAATGGGCATTAAAGTCACTTAAAAGTGGTGATAAGGTGCTTGATTTAGGTACCGGCTCTGGTTGCATTACCGTTGCTCTTGCTAAAGAAGCAGAAAAGAAGGGAATCAAGGATCTGACCCTTTATGCTAGTGATATTACTGATAGTGCTTTAAGAACAAGTGAAGAAACTTTTTAAACTATGATCTTGACGTCACTACCCGTAAAGCTAATGTATTAATTGGTCTTGAAAAGTTCGACAAAATCATTTCTAATCCACCATATATCAAGACAAATGAGAAGAAAGACATGGATAAGAATGTCTTGCAAAATGAGCCTAAAGAAGCTCTGTTTGCTGGTAAAGATGGATTAGACTTTTACAAGAAGTTTGCCAAACAAGTTCGTGACCACTTAAATAGTCACGGTGAATTTTTCTTAGAATTTGGCTTTAATGAAGAAGAACAATTGAAAGAATTATTTGCCAAAGAATTGCCTGATTTTGAGATTGAATTTAGAAAAGATATGGCCGGCAAGCCACGCATGGTTCATGGAAGGTGGCAAAAATAGAAATGGAAACAAAGATTTTTAAAAAGGATCAACTTGATGAAGCCGTTAAGCTATTGGCCAAGGGTGAATTAGTTGCTTTCCCTACAGAAACTGTTTATGGCTTAGGTGCGATTGCAACCAATGAAAAATCAGTTAAAGGTGTTTATGCAGCTAAGGGTCGTCCTAGCGATAATCCTTTGATTGTAACGATTTCTGATGAAAAGATGATGGAACGCTACGCTAAAGAGGTTCCAGAACGGGCTAAAACGCTAATTAAGCACTTCTGGCCAGGTCCTTTGACTCTTCTTTTGTTTGTAAAACCAGGTACACTTCCTGATGCTGTAACCGGCGGTCTTAAGACCGTTGCTTTTCGTTGCCCAGACGATCAATTGACTCACGATTTGATTGCTAAATTGGGTTACCCAATTGTAGGACCTTCTGCTAACACGTCAACTAAGCCAAGTCCTACTACGGCTGAACACGTATATCATGATTTAAAGGGTAAAATTGCCGGTATTATCGATGGCGGTCCCACTCGTGTTGGACTTGAATCAACGATTATCGATTTGTCTGTTAAAACACCAATCGTGCTTCGTCCTGGTGAAATTACGCCAGAAGAATTGAGCAAAGTTTTAGGCGAAAAAAGTTTTAATCAACACAGGCAAGGTTTACAGATAAAAGATGTGCCGAAAGCACCAGGCATGAAGTATCGTCACTATGCTCCAAGTGAACCTGTAATCGTAGTTGATAATCCAGCTGATTTTGCCAAAATTGATTTTAACGAAAAAAACTGGTGTAGCTGCTTTAGGTTCAATTTTAGCTAAAATCGATTTAAGCGATGACAATAAATTTGATTAGGTGAAAACTTAGTTGACGCTGATCATAATTTATTTGGTGCATTGCGCTATTTCGATGACAAAGACAACATTGAAACCATTTATGTACAAGGCTTCAATGAAGGTGAAGAAAGTTTAGC
>ENA-OQBL01001197-OQBL01001197.1-human-gut-metagenome-genome-assembly--contig:-NODE-1197-length-10672-cov-3.820389_pt1 | contig 10672 bp, 8 predicted proteins | sample MGYA00242747_ERZ504553 | MGnify/ENA primary metagenome ERZ504553 (study PRJEB26092, sample SAMD00036240) | human gut metagenome | host: Homo sapiens | study: EMG produced TPA metagenomics assembly of...
GCGTTACATATAAAATTAAATAATACTCAAATTAGGGATTAGGATTAGCGGTAGTTACTAACGAACCTTATCCCTAACCCTTAATCGCTAATTCCCTAATTCTTCATTCCTAATGCTGTATTGATACGCAAAAATCAAATCCTTATAATGATATCTAGTGGCTATATCCGATGTACCCAAACGGCTCTGAAGCAGTTCCTTGATGCGGAGCAACTCACCACGCTTCACTGAAATGACATCAGATACGCGGGTTTATCTGCGAACCGTAGAAGTTCAGTTCGCGGTGCCGCCCATACGGTCGGCATCCAAAGTCTTACCAACATGCTCGTCACAACTGCAAAGGGCAGTCTGGTGGTCCAGCAAGAAGTGGTTGTCCATCAGTTTTTGTTTATTTTCACTCCTTCGCTTTCGGCAGCTGCCGTAATCAGCGCATCTACGAAATTCTTCTGCAAGGCACGTGTCATGACGTCCGGCAAAGCACCGCGTTCCGTAGTGGCAAAGATGTTGCGATGCAGGCCATCCATCAGCTCTACCACCGTGAAAGCCTTTTTGCCGTTCACCGATTCGTTCTCCAACATACGCATCAGGCGGTTGTTGCCCAGCAAATCCCAAAGGATATAGGATTGGGCATTCTTCAACACCTGTGTCGGTGCATTCTCCACTACGCCCAGCGGAGTGTTGCGCAGCAAGTAGGTGTACTCTCCCACTTCCGTGTCGAACAGCCATTTGGGATAGGTCAGCACTTCGTCCAGCAGGAACTTCAAGGCTGCTTGCTGCTTTTCTTTTTCTACGAAGGTATAGGTTTTCTGTCCGTCGCCCACAACGGTGTTTTCTATATAGATACCACCGATGTTTGCCAATACATGATAGAGGTAATTGTTCCATTGGTTGATAACCGCATAGTATAGGCGGGAAGCTTCTTCATAAGTCTGTCCTTTCTCGCCAGTGGTAGTCCATTGGATGATTTGAGGAACAATACGCTTCAAGTTCTCAATACCCAGCAGAGATGAGCGGACAGCATCATCGCCCAAATCTTCATTCTGTGCACGCGGGTCTACGGCATCACGCACATCCTGCGCCTCACTATATTTATATAAACGGTCTGCATGACGGCTCAGGAAGTCGGCAAGCAAATCCTTCTCCGCCTCTGGGGTTTCTTTACCATACCAACGATAGCCGTATTCTATGGCAAACATATCATACGGACCGATATGGGGAGAAAGCGCCGTAACACCGTCACCCGGCTGTGCCACATAGTTGAAACGTGCATAGTCCATGATAGAGGAAGAAGTGGTATTCATACAATCCGTAAATGTTTTGGAACGCAGGGAATCTGTCGGAAAAGTCCAGGAAGCAATCATATTGTGACGCAAACCCAACGAGTGCCCCACCTCATGGCATGCCACAAAACGCATGGCATCACCCATCAGTTCATCCGGCAGCTTTACTCCTCTTGCTTCAGGACGTACGACACCGGTTTGCACTGTAATCCATTCCTGGAGCATACCCAGCACATTATGCCACCACATGATGTCCGCTTCCAATATCTCGCCAGAACGTGGGTCAAGGATAGAAGGTCCCATGGCATTGGCTTTGGTGGAGGCCGCATAGGTCAGCACAGAGTAGTTCACGTCATCCTTATCCACATTCATACTGTCCGTTAACTCCCTTGCGACGATGGCATTCTTGAATCCGGCACGTTCAAAAGCAGCCTGCCAATCCTCAATTCCCTGCTTGATATATTTCCGCCAACGACGGGGAGTGGAGTTCTCGATATAGAACACGATTGGTTTGACCGGTTCCACCAATTCACCACGAAGATAACGCTCCCGGTCTTCCGGTTTCGGTTCCAGACGCCAGCGGGTGATGAAGGGTTTCTTGTCTACACGCTGCTGACCGTCACTGTAATTCAATAACGGATTGGTAAAGTAACCTACACGCGGACTATCCAGACGTCCCATCATCGGTTTCTCCGGCAACAGCAACAGAGAGGAACTGACTTCGACCGTAACAAACACAGTCGTTGTTCCCTCAGTCACCTTAGTTGTCAACTCGGAAGTAGCTACCACATTGTTCTCAAAAGCTTTGATAGATAAAATGCGGGAGAGATTTTTGATGGCCGAAGTTCCCAGGTTGATATTTGTAAAGACATTATTGATGCTCGTCTCCGTACCATCATAAATATCGTTGACCTTGACCACTATCATGGTAGAGTCATTATTGAATGCTTCTATCTTGAAACCGGCTATCAGCGGAGAAATATAATTATCCAGTACGGACTGCCGTATGGCATCCTCATCCGGCGCCAATGGAAGAGGACGGCTCTGACGTACCAACAGCTTGTTGGCAGCCTTGTCCAATTCAAAACGCACCATCTGATTTTCGTAATTCGTACCACGGTTCACACCCGCCTCATTCAGTTCGGAAGGAACACGCTGTAATTTATTTACTACCAGCATATCACGTCCCAGCAGCCTTGCCGGCACTTCAAAGTAATAATCGCTCTTCTTCTGGTAAACATTGAACATTCCCTTGCAGGCAATAGCACCTGAACCCGTCAATTTCTCGTAGTCGCTCTTGGATTGAACGCTGTCCTTGGCTTCACTCTTCTTTTTCTTACGGAACCATCCCATAGCTTCGGAAGAAGCAAAATCAGATGTACCGGCATGCAACAATACGGCAGGCTCACACATGAGTACTCCCGCAACTGCCACGACTGGCAGGATTGTCTTCAATTTCATCAATTCAAACTCTAACTTTAATGCAACAATTACTCCGTTAACTCTCTCTCTTTGACGTATGTTAATAAATACCAACCGCCAGTTTGTTCTACCTCCATAGAACGGTAAACGGGGCGCAAAGATACAAAAAGTATATTTTAAAAGTCACTAAACAACGCTCATTTATGTTTTTTCCATAAACAATATGAAGACTTTTATATATTATTATTTTTTCTCCAATCCTTTATCATTGCTTCTTCACATGAAATTTTGTACCACTGACACCAAATTAATCTTCCCCAATTGGCGGCAAAACAATGATAATATTGTATCTTTGCACCGTTTTTAACTTAGAAAATTAAATAAGATAACAACGATATGATAGCTAAAATCAATCAGCTTCTGCAGGAAGTAGAGGCACTGAAAGCCGCTAACCCCGAAGGAATTAGAGGCACTCCGCATCAAATACCTCAGCAAAAAAGGAGCCATCAATGACTTGATGGCAGATTTCCGCAATGTAGCCGCCGAACAGAAAAAAGAAGTGGGTATGCGCTTGAACGAACTGAAAAACAAAGCACAAGAAAAGATTGCCGCCTTGAAGGAACAGTTCGAAAGCCAGGATACTGGTTGTGACGATATTGACTTGACTCGTTCAGCCTACCCGATAGAATTAGGAACCCGCCATCCGCTTTCCATCGTGAGAAACGAAATCATCGATATATTTGCCCGTATGGGATTCAATATCGCCGATGGACCGGAAATGGAAGACGACTGGCACGTATTCTCCTCCATGAATTTTGCCGAAGACCATCCGGCACGCGACATGCAGGATACATTCTTCATCGAAAATGATACAGAAAACGTATCGCACAGCATCATTCTTCGCACACACACATCCAGCGTGCAAAGCCGTGTTATGGAGACCACGCAGCCTCCTATCCGCGTACTTTGTCCGGGACGTGTATACCGTAATGAGGCCATCAGCTACCGTGCACACGCATTCTTCCACCAGGTAGAAGCCTTATACGTAGATCGCAATGTGTCTTTCACTGACTTGAAACAGGCCTTATTGCTCTTTGCTCAAGAGATGTTCGGCAGTGACACCAAGATTCGTCTACGTCCTTCCTACTTCCCTTTCACCGAACCGAGTGCCGAAATGGACATCAGCTGTAATATCTGCGGCGGTAAGGGCTGTCCTTTCTGCAAGCATACGGGTTGGGTAGAAATTCTGGGATGCGGTATGGTAGATCCGAATGTATTGGAGCTGAACGGAATAGACAGCAAAGTGTATAGCGGATATGCCCTGGGTATGGGTATAGAACGCATCACCAACTTGAAATACCAGGTGAAAGACCTTCGTATGTTCTCTGAAAATGACACACGCTTTCTGAAAGAATTCGAGAGCGCTTACTAAATATAGTGAATAACGGCTAGTGATTAGTGATTAATAAGTTGCGCATTTTCAGCATATCATTAATCACTCATCACTAACCACTCATCGCTAACCACTATTTTTCGCTATGGCAAAAGACAAACTTGTAACTTCCGGCTATTGCCTTATCCTGGCTGCCAATTTCCTTTTGTATTTTGCCTTTTATCTGATACTACCGGTTCTTCCATTCTACCTGACTGAGGTATTCCATACCGGAAATGCAGCAGTGGGTGTCATCTTGTCATGCTACACCATTGCCTCGCTCTGCATACGCCCGTTCTCGGGATACCTGCTCGACACGCTAGCCCGCAAGCCTCTTTATCTGGTGGCATACTTCATCTTTATCACCATTTTCGCAGGTTACATGTTAGCGGGAGTCCTATCTTTATTCATCATGTTGCGGGTTGTCCACGGCCTTGCATTTGGAATGGTGACCGTAGCGGGAAATACAATTGTGATTGACATTACCCCTTCGTCCCGTCGCGGCGAAGCCGTAGGATATTATGGACTGATGAACAATACAGCCATGAGCTTCGGCCCGATGATTGGTCTTTTCATGCATGACATATATTCCTTTGAAACGATTTTTGCCTGCTCGCTCATATCAGGAACTATCGGTTTTGTTGCCGCATGCCTCGTCAAGACCCCACCCAAACAACCTGTCAAACGAGAACCTATCTCATTGGACCGCTTTGTGCTGCTGAAAGGTATCCCGGCAGGAATCGCACTGCTACTGCTCTCCATACCATATGGCATGACAAGCACTTATGTAGCCATGTATGCCAAAGAAATAGGAATTACCTTGAATTCCGGATTGTTTTTTACTTTTATGGCCGTCGGCATGGCAGTGTCCCGTATGTTCTCCGGCAAACAAGTGGATAAAGGACGTATCACCCAAGTCATAACTTTAGGACTATATCTGGTATGTAGCTGTTTCTTCATATTATCCGCTTGCGGACTACTGATGAAGACCGTCCCGGAACTGACAAACATATTGTTTTTTATGGTTGCCCTCCTATTGGGAGTAGGCTTCGGGACGATGTTCCCCGCCTTCAATACGCTGTTCGTAAACCTGGCCCCCAACAACCAGCGCGGAACAGCCACCTCTACCTACCTGACTTCATGGGATGTAGGCATTGGTATAGGTCTGACAGCAGGAGGTTATATCGCACAGATTACCTCATTCGATATGGCATATTTTTTCGGAGCCTGCCTCACGGTTATCTCCATCTTCTATTTCAATCTGAAAGTATCTCCTCACTATCATAAAAACAAATTAAGATGAGAAAGAAAGAGCGTTATGAAAAAATCCTTGCTTGGTTTAGGGAGAACGTTCCCGTAGCCGAAACAGAGTTGCATTATGACAATCCGTTCGAGCTGTTGATAGCAGTTATTCTCTCTGCACAATGTACGGACAAACGCGTCAATATGATTACCCCCGCCCTTTACCGGGACTTCCCTACTCCCGAAGCACTCGCCGCTGCTACTCCCGACGTGGTATACGAATATATCCGCAGCGTCTCCTATCCCAACAACAAAGCCAAACATCTTGTAGGCATGGCACAGATGTTGGTGAAAGAATTCAACAGTGAGGTACCCGATACCCTTGAAGAACTGGTAAAACTGCCCGGCGTAGGCCGCAAAACAGCCAATGTCATCCAATCCGTTGTTTTCAATAAAGCGGCTATGGCGGTAGACACACACGTGTTCCGCGTCAGCCATCGCCTGGGCCTGGTATCAGATAAATGTACAACTCCGTTCAGTGTCGAAAAAGAATTGGTAAAACATATACCGGAAGCAGATATCCCCATAGCTCACCACTGGCTTATCCTGCACGGTCGCTATGTATGCCAGGCACGTACTCCACAATGTGATACCTGCGGTTTGCAATTAATGTGCAAATATTACTGCCAGAAATATAAAGTTAGCAAAGAGAACGGCAAAGACAAAGAATAAACAACGGTTTCATAGCAAAAAAAATGAAATAAATGCTAACTTTGCGCTCACTAAAAAGAATTTAATAACACTTTTAAATAAAATAGAGTATTATGACAATTGATCAATTTAACTTTGCCGGAAAAAAAGGCATTCGTTCGTGTGGACTTCAACGTACCCTTGGACGAAAACTTCAACATTACAGATGATACCCGTATGCGTGCCGCTCTTCCTACACTGAAGAAGATTTTGGCCGATGGCGGCAGTGTAATTATCGGTTCTCACCTCGGTCGTCCGAAAGGCCCGGCTGACAAGTTCTCTTTGAAGCACATTCTGAAGCATCTCGAAGAGTTGTTGGGTGTTGAGGTGCAATTTGCTAACGACTGCATGGGCGAAGAAGCTGCCGTAAAGGCTGCCGCTCTGCAACCGGGTGAAGTGTTGTTGCTCGAGAACCTCCGTTTCTACGCTGAAGAGGAAGGCAAACCCCGCGGTTTGGCTGAAGATGCTACAGACGAAGAAAAGAAGGCTGCCAAAGCTGCTGTTAAGGAAAGCCAGAAAGAATTCACCAAGAAATTGGCTTCTTATGCAGATTGCTATGTAAACGACGCTTTCGGTACCGCTCACCGTGCACACGCTTCTACTGCATTGATCGCTAAATATTTCGACAAGGACAACAAGATGTTCGGTTACCTGATGGAAAAAGAAGTAAAGGCTGTTGATAAAGTTTTGAACGATATCCAACGTCCGTTTACCGCCATCATGGGTGGTTCCAAGGTTTCTTCTAAGATTGAGATCATTGAAAACCTGCTGAACAAGGTAGACAACCTGATTATTGCCGGCGGTATGACTTATACTTTCACTAAAGCTATGGGCGGCAAAATCGGTATTTCTATCTGCGAAGATGACAAACTGGATTTGGCTCTTGACCTGATGAAGAAAGCAAAAGAAAAAGGCGTAAACCTTGTTTTAGCTGTTGATGCCAAGATTGCAGATTCTTTCTCCAACGATGCCAACACCAAGTTCTGCCCGGTTGACGAAATTCCTGACGGTTGGGAAGGTCTTGATATCGGTCCTGAGACTGAAAAGATCTTTGCAGATGTCATCAAGAACTCCAAGACTATCCTTTGGAACGGTCCGACGGGTGTATTCGAATTCGAGAACTTCACTCACGGTTCACGTGCTGTAGGCGAAGCTATCGTAGAAGCTACCAAGAACGGTGCTTTCTCACTCGTAGGTGGCGGTGACTCTGTAGCTTGTGTCAACAAGTTCGGCTTGGCAAGCGGCGTGTCTTACGTATCTACCGGTGGTGGTGCATTGCTTGAGGCAATCGAAGGAAAGATTCTTCCGGGTATCGCTGCTATCAACGAATAAAAACAAGTAAAATAACATCCAAAGGCAGCTCTTTGAAAAAAAGGGGTTGCCTTTTTTATACTATCCTTATCCCTAATAATGAGACGAATTCTACTATCCTGCATCCTTTTATCAGCCACATGCATCCTGAAAGCACAAAATGCTTGTCTGAATGATGTAGTCAACACTTTAAAAGACCGCATTTCCCTCTCCGGCTATGCCCAAGTGGGATATACATACGATGATGCGGGCGAAGGTACCAGCAATACTTTTGATATAAAGAGAGTTATCTTTATGGCACGCGGTAAAATCACCGATAAATGGTCGGCTTACTTCATGTACAGCTTTGCCAATACCGGGAAAATCTTGGAAGCCTACACGGAATACCGTTTTCTCCCTCAACTCACAGCACGTATCGGACAGTTCAAAACCATGTATACCATTGAGAACCCAATGTCTCCCTGCTTTGTCGAATTAATAAACTGTTATTCTCAAGCTGTCAATTACCTGGCCGGTATCAATGGCAGTGATCCCTTGTATGGCTCTGCAAGCGGTCGTGATATGGGATTACTAATTTATGGAAGACTTGTTTAACTCTTTGATGACTTATAACCTTGCCATCATGAACGGACAAGGCATCAACCTAAAAGACAAAAACAATCAAAAAGACATTGTAGGCAGCCTTATGGTACATCCATTGAAATGGTTGTCCGTCGGCGGTTCTTTTGTTAAAGGAAAAGGATGCGCCGTAGCCGTTTCTTCCATTAATCCGGATATAGCCATAGGAGAGAATTACGCCCGAAACCGCTGGTCGGCAGGTGCTACCATCAAAACAAAATCCGTAGATGTACGTACAGAATACTTGGCTGGAAAAGACGGACACGTTAAAAGTGATGGTTACTATGCAACCGTATCTGCCCATGTGCTTCCCAAATTTGACGTAATAGCCTCTTATGACTATTTCAACAAAAATAAAACTATTTCCGATAAACAGACCAATTATGTAGCAGGTGTACAGTATTGGTTCTATCCCAAATGCCGTCTGCAAGCCCAATACACATACTGTAACCGCCATAAAGGAGAGAATTCAAACCTGCTTCAAGCCCAGTTGCAAGTTCGTTTCTAAAAATGAAAAATGAGAAATTCCGAACTTTTTGGCATTCTTTTTGTAGTTTTGTAGAATACATACCTCAAAAGATACTGATTTATGAACGAACAAGCCATACAAGAGCAATATCAGCATATTGTCGCTCTACTCAAGCAGCAACGGCTGAAGGAAGCGCAATCCCAACTGGAAGCCTTTCTTTGGAACAGCGGTGACTGGCCACTCCGTAACCGTTTGGAACAAGCACAAACATCCTATCAGTATATGCTGCAATACATGCGCCAAGGAATCGACGATCCTGAACGTCAGAAACTATATCGTCAAATTCTGACCGAAACTTGGGAAGTCGCTGACCAGGCACGTCTGTCTCTCCTTGACGGAGTTTCCACGCACTATTACCATTCCCTGCGCAATAACCGGGAACGCCTCCCCAAAGAATACAATATTGCCGCACTACAGAAGGTATTGGAATCTTTCCCTGATGACTTGGCCGTTTGTCAGCTGATGCCGGACAACCAAGGTCTGGACGCCCTACTTCAACGGCACGAACAAACCGCCCAGGTCCTTTTTCTTTCCACATGGAGCAACAGCGACTGGTCTACAGAAGACGAACAGCAAGCTAAAGGATTACTGGAATCAGAAATGCTTCCCGTCAATGATTTGTGCCTGTTCACCAGTGCCGTCATGCTCAGTCTGATGGAGTGCTTTGATACCCGTAAATTCTCATGGTTGCTGGACGCCGTAACGCATGCAAATACGCAAGTAAACCAACGGGCTTTGGTAGGTATCGCTTTCGCACTTCTTTTTCATCCCACCCGTCTGTCGCTTTATCCCGAATTGACAGCCCGCCTTTCCCTGCTCAATGAAGACAGCAGTTTCGGCAAGCAACTGAACCGTATTTATATCGAGCTGCTCCGTAGCCAGGAAACGGAAAAGATAGACAAGAAGATGCGTGAAGAAATCATTCCGGAAATGATGAGGAATGTGAACATCATGCGCAACATGAAATTCGGTTTTGAAGAGAACCCTGAGGAAAACGATCTTAATCCAGATTGGGAGAAAGCTTTTGAAAGTTCCGGACTGGGAGACAAGATACGAGAGATGAACGAATTACAGCTGGAAGGCGCTGACGTCTATATGAGTACGTTTGCACAACTCAAGACTTATCCGTTCTTTAAGGAACCGTACAACTGGTTCTATCCGTTCGACATGCATCACTCCAGCATCATCAAGGAATTCGGATTCAAGCCTACCGGAGACAATGCCATCCTCTCCCTTATCCTCCAATCCGGTTTCTTCTGCAATAGTGACAAATATTCCCTTTGCTTTACAATGGCACATATACCACAGTCACAGCGTACGATGATGCTCAGCCAGATGACTTCTCAGGATCTGGATGCACTCATGGACGAAAGCAAATCCTCCGCTTTGCGGCAGTATGCCGAACGACCGGATGTCATCAGCAACCAGTATGTCCACGACTTATACCGTTTCTTCAAATTAAGCCAGCGCAGACACGAGTTCCGTGACATCTTCAAGGAAGAGATTGCCCTGCACCGTATCCCGGCACTCAAAGAGATTCTGTGCAAACCCGAGCTGCTGATTACCATCGCCGACTTCCACTTCCGCAAAGAACACCCGGCAGAAGCATTGGAGCTTTATAAGGAATTGATAGCCTTGAACCATGCAAATGCAGACATTTTCCAAAAGGCTGGCTATTGCCTGCAAAAGGAAAAGAGGTATAAGGAAGCGATAGACGCCTACCTGAAAGCCGATGTACTAAAGCCCGACCATGTCTGGACAATCCGCCATCTCGCTACGTGCTACCGGCAGATAAGGGACTTTGCCTCTGCACTGGAATACTATAAGAAAGTGGAGGCAATCCAGCCGGAAAGCCATAATGTCCTTTTCTACGCCGGAAGCTGCCTTGCCGAACTGGAAAGATATGAAGAGGCTCTGCAATATTTCTTCAAGCTTGATTTCATCGAAAAGCAATTGTATCAAAGCATGGCGTGCTATAGGCTGGTGTTCGTTTGTCAACGGCAAGTATGAGCAAGCAATGAAGTATTACGAAAAAGATACTCACCTCCAAACCACTCGCGGCAGACTATCTCAATGCCGGACATGTTG
>ENA-OQBL01001198-OQBL01001198.1-human-gut-metagenome-genome-assembly--contig:-NODE-1198-length-10660-cov-4.661730_pt1 | contig 10660 bp, 9 predicted proteins | sample MGYA00242747_ERZ504553 | MGnify/ENA primary metagenome ERZ504553 (study PRJEB26092, sample SAMD00036240) | human gut metagenome | host: Homo sapiens | study: EMG produced TPA metagenomics assembly of...
CTTTGTCTTTGGATTCGCAACACTAAGGTAAGTGAAAACGCTGACATGGCAAAAACCTGGGCAACAAAATGTTGCTCAGGAACTTATAAAAATAATTATCAATTATGTTGCGGAATTAAGGATAAATGAAGTGTGCAATGACTTTCAGACCATGAGAAAACAATTGGAAGAGACCTATTCACAGACCCGTTTTATGGAACAACCTGACGGTTACATTGCTGACCAAAACCACCACAACCATCTTGCCGCCAAAACCAACAACAGCGACTGGTGGTATTATTATGAAATTCCAATGATAAGGAAGACAAGAACATGGATGAACTCTCAGACCGCCCGACAGAAAAACATTCCATAAGAAACAACGAATGAAACTTTAATATAAAAAATAATATGAACCTTATAATACAACACTACTTTATGAAACAACATTTTTTATCTTATCTCATCGCCCTGCTGCTATTTCCTCTCTATGAGATGCAAGCAGCCTACCAGCCTGAGTTTTCTACTGCCGGTTTCTATGAACTGGCAAACTCCGGACGTGAAGTATATTCCATGAATCCGGCATGGCGATTCCACAAAGGAACCGCTACAGGTGCGGAAACCACTGACTTTAATGACCAGGACTGGAAAGTGGTTTCCCTGCCCGACGGCATCGAATATGTACCGACTGAGGCCAGTGGATGTATCAACTATCAAGGTGAGGTATGGTACCGCAAACATTTCACTCCGGCAAATGAATTGAAAGGCAAAAAACTTTTCCTGCATTTCGAAGCTATCATGGGAAAAAGCAAAGTTTTTGTAAACGGCAATTTATTGACCGAACACTTTGGCGGCTACCTGCCTGTAGTCATTGATGTCACCGATGCACTGAATTGGGGGACAGACAATGTGATAGCTGTATGGGCAGACAACAGCAATGACCCCAGTTATCCTCCCGGCAAAGCACAGGATGTACTGGATTATACTTATTTTGGCGGCATCTATCGTGACTGCTGGCTAATAGCCCATCGTCCGGTTTTCATCACCGATCCCAATTTCGAAAACGAAATGGCAGGCGGCGGGCTTTTCGTGGCATACGACAAAGTTTCCGACACTTCCGCAGAAATAATCCTGAAAGCCCATATACGTAATGACAGTAAAAAGAACTTCAAAGGAGTAGTAGAATATGAACTTCAGCAACCCGACGGCACACAAGCCGCATTTCTGAACGATGTCATTCAAGTACGTCCGGGCAAGGCAGTCACTTCAAAAGATAAAATAACGTTGAAGTCTCCTCTGCTTTGGAGCCCTGAAACGCCTACGTTATATAACCTGATTGTCCGTATCCGCGACAATGAAGGAAATGTAGTGGACGGCTACCGCCGCCGTATCGGTATCCGCAGCGTAGAATTCAAAGGAAAGGACGGATTCTGGCTGAACGGCAAACCTTATCCAAGCCCGCTGATTGGCGCCAACCGCCATCAGGATTTTGCCGTAGTAGGCAATGCCGTTGCCAACAGCATTCATTGGCGCGACGCTCAAAAAGCTACGCGACACAGGTATGAAAGTCATCCGGAATGCTCACTGCCCTCAAGACCCCGCCTTTATGGATGCATGTGACGAACTGGGGGCTGTTCGTCATTGTAAACACACCGGGATGGCAATTCTGGAATGACGCTCCTGAATTTGCACAACGGGTTTATAGCGATATCCGCAACCTGGTACGGCGTGACCGCAATCACCCTTGTGTATGGTTATGGGAACCTATCCTGAATGAAACCTGGTATCCGGCAGACTTCGCCAAAAATACCCTCGATATTGTCAATCAAGAATACCCTTATCCGTATTGCTATTCCGGTTGCGACAGCGAAGCACGGGGACATGAGGTATATCCGGTACTCTTCACTCATCCGGCCAATGCGGACAAGGACTGGGCCATCAAAAGCCTCGACCCTAAAATAACCTATTTCACCCGCGAGTGGGGAGATAATGTAGACGACTGGAACTCGCACAACTCCCCCAGCCGTGTGGCACGCAACTGGGGGGAACAGGCTATGCTCATCCAGGCACAGCATTATGCCGCCCCCCGTTATCCTTTCACCTGTTACGATGTACTCTGCCGTACTCCGCGCCAACACGTCGGCGGCTGTTTGTGGCACTCGTTCGACCACCAACGCGGCTATCATCCCGATCCCTTCTATGGTGGTGTGATGGACGTATTCCGTCAACCCAAATATGCTTATTATATGTTCAAAGCCCAGCGCTCGCCCGAAAAGCAAGACCGTCTTTTCGAAACAGGACCGATGGTGTACATCGCCCATGAAATGACTCCCTTCTCACCCAAAGACGTTACTGTGTACTCCAATTGTGACGAGGTGCGGCTTACTTATAATAAAGGTGGCAAGACATGGACTTACACCAAGCCGGCAACGAAAGAAGGAATGCCCTCACCCGTTATTACATTCAAAGATATATACGACTTCATGATAGACAAAAACATGTCTATGAGAAAGAAGAAACAGGACGAGGTGTTCCTACTGGCCGAAGGCATCATAGATGGAAAAAGTAGTTGCCACGCACGAAGTACGACCGGCCCGGCGTCCCGAGAAAGTGCTACTTTGGGTTGACAATGAAAACACCGACTTAAAAGCTGATGGCTCCGACTTTGTAACCGTAGTAGCCGCCATAGCCGATAAAAACGGGAACATCAAACGTCTGAACAACTATTATGTGAAATTCCATGTAGAAGGCGAAGGACGTATTTTGGGCGGAGCGAATATACTGGCCAATCCGGCTCCGGTAAAATGGGGAACAGCCCCCGTACTGATACAATCCACCTTGAAGCCGGGTAAAATCAAAATCACTGCCAGCGTATTGTTCGAAGGCTCGCAAATGCCTGCCAGCGCAGTGTTGGAATTAGAAAGCAAGCCGGCGGCTCATCCTCTCATCTACACCGAAAGTGAAGCTGCGCTGATTTCCATGAACAGCGACTCACCTTTCGGGCAATCAGCCGCCAAATCGGCTTCCGAACTGGAACAGGAACGTTTGCTGAAAGAACGGAATGCACAAAAGCTGAAAGAAGTGGAAAAACAGCAAGCTGATTTCGGTGAAAAGAAGTAAACCTTTCCATCCGGTGTGGGGAAGAGGCAGAAAGAGAAAAGCAATTCAAAGTCTCTTCTACTCCATCCCCACAAGGGATGGAACAAAATGAAAAAACTAAAATACAAATCACCCATGACATATAAGTTAACCGTTACAACCCTGGCACTAACTGCCATAACCTCCACTGTAGCAGCCACTCACGCCAAACCAGACACGGAACATCCCCATATCGTATTGATTTTATGCGATGATATGGGATTCTCTGATTTATCCTGCTACGGAGGAGAAATACATACTCCTAATATAGATTATCTGGCCGAACAAGGCATACGTTTCAGCCAATTTAAAAACACAGGACGAAGCTGCCCCAGTCGTGCCGCCTTACTCACCGGACATTATCAGCACGAAGCGGGAATGGGATGGATGACCGCGGTAGACGAACATCGTCCGGGGTATCGGGGACAGATTTCGGATCACCTGCCCACCCTTGCCGAAGTACTGCGCGACCAAGGCTATGCCACTTACATGAGTGGCAAATGGCATGTTACCTTAGATGCGGCCTTTGAAACCCCCAATGGAAGTTATCCAGTTCAACGGGGATTCGACAAATACTACGGCTGCCTGCATGGAGGGGGAAGCTATTACAAACCAGATCCCGTTTATCATAACCTGCAACGGATTACCGAGTTTCCGGATGATTATTACTATACCACCGCTATCACAGACTCTGCCGTTAGTTTTATCAAACAACATCCCACGCAGACTCCCATGTTCATGTACATAGCACATTACGCACCTCACTTGCCCCTACAAGCCCCCCAAGACAAGATAGATGCTTGCCGTGAGCGCTATAAAGCCGGCTACGATGTTCTACGCCAACAACGTTTCGAACGTCAAAAAGCCTTAGGGCTGATAACGCCGGAAATGGTTCTTCCAGTCTTCCAAAAAGAATTTCCGGACGGTAAACGACCCGCCTGGACCGAACTTACTCCACAGCAGCAAGAAAAATGGATAACCGATATGGCTACCTATGCCGCCATGATCGAAATCATGGACAGCGGCATAGGAAAGGTAATACAGACCTTAAAAGACAAAGGAATGTATGAACATACCCTGTTTCTGTTTATGAGCGACAACGGCTCTACCAGTGAAGGGGGATTCATCAAACAGCTGATGGCTGATTTAAGCAATACCCCCTATCGCAGTTACAAACAATGGGTATTCCAAGGAGGAACCAGTTCCCCTCTCATCCTTACAGACGGAAGAAGCAAAAGCCAGACAGAAAAAGGCAGTATCTGTCGGGAACCCAGTCATATCATTGATATTTTTCCCACCTGCCTGGATATTGCTTCCGCACATTACCCCGACACGTTTCACAATCAAAAAGTGAAATTGGCCGGAACCAGTCTCCTGCCGGCTATACGAAAACAAAAAATACAGCCGCGCGATCTTTTCTTTGAACATCAGACCTCATGCGCCATCCTGTCTGACGGTTGGAAACTAGTACGTGCCAACGGCAGACAGCCTTGGGAATTGATTCACCTCACCACCGATCCTTTTGAGACACAAGATCTTTCCGAACAATTTCCTTTAAAAGCAAAAGAATTAGAAAACAAATGGACACGATGGGCAGAGCAACAACACGTTTATCCTTTTGAATACCGTCCATGGACAGAACGAATCAATTATTACCAGTCACTATATCCCGATCAAAAAGGCAAAGAAAACTAAAAAGTTTCCATAAAAATCCCTGTTTAAATTTTCATTCATACAATTCCCTTCATTCAAAACAACAAAAAACTATGATTTTCAATGAGAATTTAAACAGGGAGACAATGCCCCCCCCTGCCATCTCCTCAAATTTCCCCTTATTCCCCTAATTTATCGAAAAAAAAATCAGCTTTCGCCGAATAGATTAGAAAAATCGGCCGAGAACATTTACCTTTGCTGTCTAAAATTAAATAATAAATACCATTCAAGTTTTAATCATAAAACAGCAAAACGAAAACGATGATGAAAAAGACAACAACTATTCTCTGTTTGGGCATCGCTCTATGCATGTTGGGGTGTAGCGATGACGACGATCAAGTTACGACAACCTCCACCGTTCCTTTTTCTCTCACAGCATCTCTGTCTCCCCGTTCTTCAGATGCAGAGGATACAGGCATCCTGCAAGGCAACTGGGACGCCAACAGCCAACTGGCCGTAATAAAGACCGGTTCCAGCGGCGTTCCCAAAAGCATTCTCACAAGAAAAACCGACTCTTCTGACACCTTTACGGGCAATCTTTCGACACTGGTAAAGAATGAGAATGAAATTGCCGTATTTTACCCGGCGGCAGCCATCACCGCGAACAGCAGTGACACCCTGACCCAAACCCTCAACCTGAGCGGACAGGACGGAACACTGGCAGGTATAACAAATTATGATTACTTATGGGCACAATGTAAAGCCGGCATGAACGAAACCACAGGCTCTTCCGCCTGCGAAATGACCAGTTTGGTCACTATCGGTAAATTCCAGTTCACCGTCAACGGTGGCAGTCCTTTGAACAACATCACAAGAATTACCATAACCGCCACTGCCGGAACCCTCTACTCCAGTGCCGTTATGAAACTAAAAAACGGAGAGTTCAGCAGTACCCAAACAGGAAATATCACTATTAAAAACAAAGCCGGTATTTCCGGAACCACCTACATCTCCTTCTTCCCTTCCGAAGCACAGTTGCATTTCACTCTTGTTACCACCACCGGTGAAGTGTATGAGGCAGCTACTTCGACAACCATCAAATTGGAGAAAGGCAAAGTATACGAAGCTCCGGCACTCACTTGCACTCTTTTACCTTCTGCCAAGGTAGGCGATTATTACTATAGCGACGCTACTTTCTCCAGCGAGAAGAATGAGAATAAAACCTGCATCGGTATTGTCTATGCCCTGGATGATGCGGACGGCAATCTCTCGCCCACCCTGTCCACTTCTCCATTCGGACGCATCGTGGCATTAGGCGACAACCAGTCCAGTACCAAATGGATCAGCAAAGCAGAAGATATAGAAGGCATCGAAAACTATACCACCGCCGACGGCACATTGACAAGCGGTGTCCTCCCTTATTATAACGGAACCGCCGATTCTTTCTTCTCCGATAAGGACGAGGAACGCATCAAGGGGGCAACCATTCATGTTGAAACCGGACAACCTGCCACCTGGGTGTCAGAAGGAGCCATCAGCGACTTCAATGGAAAGGCTCACACCGCCTACCTCGGTAAAAGTTCTTCCAGCTACCCGGCAGGAGGCTACTGCTACCAATACAGTACCAGCGGCAAATCGGCAGGTGAATGGTATTTACCGTCGGCAGGCGAGTTGACTTTGTTGTGGGAACTTCAAAAAGCCGGAATCATTTGCAAAGACAAACAAGATTGTTTCAATGATTTTGCACGCAAAGCGTACTGGTCTTCTTCCGAACACTCGGCAGAATCCGCCTGGCATCTGAATTTTGTAAGTGGTGCGATAGTTGCTAACAGTAAAGCCAGCAACTACGCCACACGCCCTGTCGCACAATTCTAAAGGTCCGATGGAGGCACAGCAGTTCCCATTGGCTATAAATGGTTGACAAATTGATTGTAAAGCCCGGTCCGTTCACCACCAAACGGACCGGGCTTCTTTTTTTTGCATATTTTCCACTCTTCCTTTATCAACCCGGACATTTTCCGATCTTCGCAACACACTAATTCTTATGCCCATGAAAATACGCCCCACCTGTAAATTACAAGCAATCATGAAGAAAGCGGAAAGATTGGCAACAAGCATGGGAACCAGCCTGAAGAGATGTAACGTATCATCGCCCGCAAACTGAACATGCCCGTATAGAAAATGTATGGCATGGTTACTTACTATACGTTCTTTGCCATGATCCCCAAAGGAAAACATCCCATCTCCGTATGCATGGGAACGGTCTGCCGTGTACGTGGTTCCGAAAAACTACCGGAAGAATTTAAACGGATATTGGGAATAGAAGCAGGAGAAACAACTCCCGATGGTAAGTTCTTTCCGGACTGTCTGTGGTGTGTAGGCGCCTATGGATTGCCCCCTGTAATAATGATAGAAAGTCTATGACCGACTGCAACCTGTGGATGTGGAGAAGATTATTGAAGACTTGGAATGAAATGCAATCCTTTTTTCTTATTATTAAAATCTTTCTTTTTAATCATTAAGCGTTTTCTTCCTTTCATGTTCTATCTCCCAAGCTTGCGGAGTTAACTCCATAGCCTTTGGAGTTATCTCCATAAGCTTGGGAGTTAACTCCAAAGGCTATGGAGATAGAACACATCCTTTCAAAAAGGCTTACTCTTACGGTCAAAAAGAATTAGCTATTCCTATACTATCACTAAACCCTACAATAAAGTTAAATGAGGAAAAGCCGCATAAACAACGAATAATGCAAAAGTTTGATAAACCGGTGAAAGAATACCACAAGATATCAGAAGAGTTCCCCGCTTTCCATCTGTTTGGAAAGCGGGGAACTCTTCTGCATTAATAAATGCATTCAGTTCAAACAGATTATAAAAACAAGTATAAACTATTTTAGATTATTCTCGGTTTGACTTAACCGATTGAGAAATAAACTTTTAGCGAATTATTTGAGAAGTAGAAGTAACGATTTAGCAACAGTGCGAATTTCAGCGTTTTGCGTTGCTATGCTGTCAAATAACTCTTTCATTTGCAAATATCACATCTTTTCCCGAAAGTACGAACTTTCGGTGGCAATTTTATACTTGCAACTTGCGAAAAAAGAAAATCATTCATCCCATTCATGGGGTATAATGTTAGGGGCGTTGTCTGCTTTGTCATTTTGTAAAAGTTCATAAGTGTCTAATGTTTCGTCTAACCCTATTATTCCTTTGGGTGCTTCAAATCTCCAGCTATATCCGTATTTCTTATCGAGATAGTCGAAAATTATTTGATTTCTTTTTACCCTATGGGAATAACCTAAAATTGTTATTCGCTGTGATTTATCTCGTAAACTTTCTTTTGTGTACCACGATGCATTAAGTCCGTATTTATCCCAAAAATTGTCTTTCAGAACTTTGTTTTCTTCTTCTTTTGAAAGAATTAGGCTTAATTGTGGTGTATGAATACTAAGGTCTGACAATATAATCTTTAAATCTATGTTGCCATTAATGAGAATTACAGTATCTACACGCTCAAGACCAATGCATGAAAATGTTAGATGATATTTCCCTTTTCGCAGGCTATCTATTTTGAAGTACCCTTCTGTATCTGCCAACCAACCACGTTCCGGCATTCCTTTAATTTGAATATAAGCACCAGCACTTAAGGGGGATTTTGTTGTTTGATTAGGAACTATATATTCTTCTAAAAATGTCCTTCCCGTTATGGAAAAATAGTTTTTTTGCGCAAATATGCATATAGGTAAATATAAGAAACCCAATAGAATAATTTTTTTCATGGATAATTCAATTTTTATGTGCAAATGTTAGAAGCACCAGCGGAAAAAACGCCGGAGGCTCTATAATCTTATGGAAATGTCATAAGAAACCACGACCGTTTTTACTCCAGCTTCTGGATATTTGCTTTTGTAATGCTCTGTAAGGTCTTTATAAAGACAAGCTGTGTTTGGTGTTGGTCCTGTGCTCCTTGATTTTTCAAAATAACCAACAAAAACATCAAACGAGGGGATATCTGTTTCATTACCATACTCATTTAAGAACGTCCATTCCATACAACCCATCACATTCCCTTTCGGGGGGAGCATAGTATAAGAATCCGGAAGTTCTTCGGATTTTTTATTTGTGCTTTTAATAAATTTCGGACTTAACATTGTGTTGTTGTCTTTTATGGCAATCCATGTCATTAATTTATTATCACCCCTATACAACAAATAATGATAGTTCAATGGCATGATAGAATTAGCTTTCAAATCTTCTTCGATTACCTCTTTGTTATCCGCTTCTACTGCGAATCTGTATTCGGGGATAAATTGATCTTCGTAATACCATTCAGGGATAAAATGCAAAGGCAAATCTTCTGAAACCTTTTTCTCTTTGGATATTGTTTCAAGCAGTTCATATTCCGTCCATGCTGGTTCTCCCATGCTATAATCTAAAAAGGTCGTTTCACTAATCTTGATTTTATACTCATATTCTTTTTCAAAATCAAACCCTTTAATACTACCAAAGGGAACCCAATCATTGGATTGCTCTTTTTTTACGGCATATACATCTGTTAGATAATTATTGCCACACGAACTCATTACTCCCGGAACTTTTTTCGATGCAATGGTAAGAATATACTCTTTGTAATCTGTTATTTTTCTTCCTTGTTCATCGTCATTATCGCAACTTATAAAACTGACTACAAACAGGAATAGTCCAAGTATTCCTAAAAAACTCTTAGTTTTCATATTACTTTGATTTATAACTCTGTATTTACATGTATTTTCCCTATTGTCTTTTGCTCGTCATTTTGTTTTTGCTTTTTCTTGTTCTTTGAATTTACTAATAATTTCTTTTAGCTTTCTCTTGTAAATATCTTGTTATTTTTGACATAAAATCCAGTACAGTATATAGGATATCCGTATATCTTTCCACCCATAAAAGGATTTTTCAAAAAGTTATTTAAGTCATTGAATGTTGCTTTTACTTCGGCTTCTTGGTTTATGTCGGATGTTGTTAATAAAAATAATCTTCGAGTTATGTAATACACCTTTAGGATTATTATAATCATCCATAAATGAATCTTTAAAAGCGGTTAGAACCTCCTTATAGGGAGCTTCACTTGCGACTATGAAATAAGCACTAACCCCATATGTAAGACTTCGTATATAAATTAATTTTTCGGAGGACGTTGGTTCATTAGTGAATAATCCATTTGAGGGGACATCCATTGACGTTGTAAAACCTTTGAATATAACTTCACCAATACATAGGCTTTTTATATTTTCTACATTAAATTCTTGTAGGGCTATTTTTTTAGTGTATTACCAAAATCTTTATTATATGGGAAACAACTTTCTATATTTGATAGAGATTTTAGTTCTGCAAATTTTACGATATGTGGTCTTTGAGGTGAAGTGTAACTTTGGTATTCTTTAGAACTAATAGCTTCTTTAATTTTTTTGTAAGTACTCACTTCCTTTGACTGTTTCCATAGATGTGATGTATGGATCTGGGAAATCAAAAGTTAAATATATGGGCTTCTTTTTGCCAACAATCTCTTTATCAAACGTTGTAGTAAATGTACTTTCGGGGAATACTGCTCCAATATATATGTAAGGTGGAGTTGCTAAATGTGACCATCCTTGTATTCCTAAATACTGTGTACCGATAAAAATTTCTCCATTGTCATTGCTATCATCGATAAATGTATCCCATTTAAGGAGAAATTCTTCTTGAATCGTATCTTTAGGTGTATCCACTAATGGCTTGTCACCTTTACCGTCTAAGTGCTCTTCTTTCTCACAAGAAGCGAGTAAATAGAAGGTTACCGTACATAATAAAAAATAAAATTTCTCATTTACATTATATTTTGTTACATACATTGTTTTCAAGTGGCATATACC
>ENA-OQBL01001199-OQBL01001199.1-human-gut-metagenome-genome-assembly--contig:-NODE-1199-length-10660-cov-2.138137_pt1 | contig 10660 bp, 14 predicted proteins | sample MGYA00242747_ERZ504553 | MGnify/ENA primary metagenome ERZ504553 (study PRJEB26092, sample SAMD00036240) | human gut metagenome | host: Homo sapiens | study: EMG produced TPA metagenomics assembly of...
CTCAACGCTCCTTTATACGGTGATCATCGTTGCGTTCGGTCAGTTTGTGCAGGTGCAGTATCTGCCGCTGATCTATCTGTACAGGCCTGATGATGAACCTGCAGAATCTGCTGGGGTACGTGGCGAGAGCCTACGGAAAAAACGTGCTGTATGCGTCGGCGGGGCTTCTGAATTCCTTTGTGACCGCGGTGATGAATATTGTTCTGATCGTCGGCCTCCATATGGATTACAGCGCTCTGTATCTTGCAGGGTGCCTGGGTTATCTGAGCAATATTGTTCTGATCGGCATCGGAGTACGGCTGTGGACGCTGATCCGGCCTTCTGCCTTTGAAAAAGCGCTGTTTCTCCGGATGTTCCGTTTCTCCCTTCCCCTGTGTGTGAACTCCGCCGCCTATTGGTTTCTGACCAGCTACAACAGTGTGGCGGTCAGCCGTATGCTGGGGATGGAGGCCAACGGCCTGTATGCAGTGGCGACCCGTTTCGGCTCTTTTGTGTCACTGTTTACGTCCTGCTTTACAATGGCGTGGCAGGAAGTGTCCTATGCGGAGGAGGCGGACGGACGGGATTCCCGAAGCCAGTTCTACAGCAATGCGGTCAATGCCTATCTGCGGTTCATGGGGATGGGCGCGGCGGTCCTGATGCCGTTTATCTGGCTGATTTTTCCGCTGATGATCGCCGACGGTTATTCCGCGTCGCGGGATATGGTTCCGCTGTATCTTCTGGCAACGATTGCATCGTCTGTTTCGGGATTTCTCGGAAACATCTTCACTGCGATGAAGAAGAACGGCATGCTGTTCTATACGACGGCGGCCGGAAGTATTGTAAACATTCTCGGAGTGCATTTCCTGATTCCCAGGTTCGGGGTGCAGGGGGCAAGCGCCGCCCTGTTTCTGGGATTTCTGACGATTATCGTGTTCCGGATTGTTCTGCTGTGGAATGAAGTCGCGATTCGCATCGATGTTCGTTTCCTTGTGATGCTGGCTGTCGTGCTGACGGTATCCTGCGGAATTTATTTCCGGGGAGATTTCCGGATGAACGCCGTCTTTTTCCCGGTGTCGATTGTACTGTTTCTCCTGTCCTTCCGGGAAATGATCGGGAATCTGCTGCGGAAAATAAGAAAGTAAAAGAGAGGTGCCGATGATGAAGAAGATAGAGACGATCGAAGAGGTACAGCAGATCGCCTGCAGATCCTGGTGTTTATCGACGGATTCTGCAAAGAACACGGACTGAAATATTTATGGTGGACGGTACCCTGCTGGGTGCAGTCAGACACCATGGATTTATTCCATGGGATGATGATATCGATCTTTGGATGCCCCGGGAGGACTATGACAGGATGACAGAGCTTCTCGGTCCGGACAGCGGCAGCCGTTATCAGATGGTGAATATGCAGACCGCCGGATGGTACCGGTATGCGTTTGGGAAAATTGTGGACACCAGCACCTGCCTGGTGGAAGACAACGGATACAGCGGAGAGCTCGGCGTCTTTGTGGACGTCTTTCCCTACGACGGTCTGCCGGGGGAAAAGGGAGGAGGATTATGCTCCGCTGGTAAACCGTATGATCGCTCTGGAAACTCATCGTGGTTTTTCCTGCCGGACTTACCGGGATTATCTTTCTTATGGCGACGGCAGAGGCAATCCGCTGAAATTTGCGAAATGGCTGGTTAAGAAAGCTGTACGGACCACGAAGAATTCTGAAAAATGATGGATCGGTTCGCGCGGAGCTGCCCGGTGGAAGGCGCCGCAATGGTCGGATGCATCAGTGACGGTTACCGTCTGAGCGATATGATGCCTGCCGATGTGGTCCGGGAGACAACGGAACTGGAATTTGAAGGGCATCTGTTTCGGGCTCCGGCGGGATATGAATACTACCTGAAAAAAATCTACGGGGATTATATGAAACTTCCGCCGGAAGAGCAGCGTGTGACGAACCACCTGTTCCAGGCGTGGTGGAAAGAGCCGGAGATATAAAAGGGAACAAGCACAGAAAGGAACAGAAAGAATGGATCAGAAAACAGCGGCTCTTTATCTGGCGCGCGCATGCATGCATGTGCTTCGGATTTTCCCGGTAAAAGAGAAAAGATACTGTTCTGCTCTTTTACCGGGAAAAAGCATAAACTGTAATCCCATGTACTTTAACCGGTTTCTGCTGGAATATGCATCGGCGGAATATGAATATGTCTGGGTAGTCAATGATCCGGAACGTATCTTTGTGCCGGAAGATCTGAAAGGAAAGATCCGCCTGGTGAAAGCAGGGAGTCCGGCTTACTTCAGAGAACTGGCAACAGCCGGAATCGTCATCTATAACGTAGGTCTTCCGTCAGGAAGCCTTGTTCCAAAGAGAAAAACACAGATCTGGGTCGATACCTGGCATGGGGGCGGCGCCTTTAAGGCCGCGGATATGAACGCAGAGAAAACGCCTGTGCGGCAGGCGATCGACCGGATGATCGGCAGGCAGATTGATATCTTTCTGTCCAGCAACAGGGTATTCACAGAGCAGGTTTCCAGGGCCATGCAGGTGAAGCTTTCGCATTTTCAGCCCACAGGGCTTCCGCGGAACGATCTTTTTTTCAGAGATTTTTCGATGTGCAGAGATAAGGTGCGGAAGGCTCTGGGAATCCCGGAGGAGCAGAAGCTGTTTCTCTATGCACCCACATTCCGGGGAAACTTCCTTCACGCAAAGGAGGCGGAGGCCATAGATTACGAAGCGGTGAAGGAAGCGCTTGAGGAACGCTTCGGCGGAAACTTCGCGGTTCTGGAAAGAAAGCATCACGCGGTGCAGGCGACAGAGACAAAGGGAACGTATTCGGCGTCGGACTACCCGGATATGCAGGAGTTATTGGCCGCGGCTGACGTGCTGATTACGGACTATTCTTCCTGTATGTGGGATTTTGCACTGACAGACAAGCCCGGATTTCTGTATTTCCCGGATGTGAGGCAGTTTGACAGAAACAAGGATTTTTATACGCAGCCGGAGGAATGGCCTTATGAATATGCGGAGAGCACAGAGGCGCTTCGGCAGCTGATTCTTTCCTATGATCCGGAAAAGCCGAAAAACGGAGAAATGCCTTTTTTGAAAAGGTGGGAAATTATGAGAAGGGCACGGCGTGTGCACAGCTGGCGGAGCTTCTGAAAAATCAAGAAAAAGGGAAAACAGATAAGGAATAATTATCCCCAAAGGAACCTCCCGGAAGTCGTTTTGCAGGCTTCCGGGAGGTTCTTTATTTAATTTGTCGAAGGCATTGGAACGTGTCTGCATCTGATAAAGAATCGAGGAAAAAGAGAAGATTCAGCCACGGACAGTGCGACTTGAACACAAAATTGCATACAATCTCCTGACGGGAGTGGCCCCGTGCCAGAGAAGCGGCTTCTTTTGCAGATTCACTGTTCAGGACGCTGCGGATCCGGCGAAGGCGGTCGCTTCGTGTGTAGCCGCTCTTGTCGGAGCAGTCGCGGATCATTCCTGCAAGCAGGTGTTTGATGTGAACGTTGGCAAGCTGCTCGCTGATCTCACCGTGAAAAAGTCCGTTTTCGGCGATGAGAGATCGGATGTTCTGATAGCGCAGATCTATAATCTCGTAATAATCCGGCAGAAATTTCTGGGTAAGCGCGTCTGAGGAGGCCTTGATATAGTGGTATCCGGTTGAATCCAGAATCGTCAGTTTCCGGATAAGATTCCAGAACTGACAGTTGAAAATGAAATCCTCGATCAGTGTCTGCCTGGGAAAGGACAGTCCGTGATCCACAATCAGCTGCCTGCGGTACAGTTTCGTACAGGAGTAAGCAAAAAGCTTATGGGTATCGCTGACGGCGGCGGCTTTTATGATCTCTTCTTTTGTGCAGAGAGTTTGCTCTTCCATGAACACTTTCCGGCTTACTGAAATCCGGGTGCGGCCGGCGTCCATCGTGTCATGGGAATAGCCGAAAAGAATCAGGTCGGAGTTCTGCCGGATGCCCTTGGAGTAGACGGTTTCCAGAAGCGTTGGTTCGATCCAGTCGTCTGCGTCAAGAAATCCGAGATAAGTTCCGACAGCGGCCCGGATTCCGGAATTTCTTCCGGCGCTCAGTCCCTCGTTTTTGTCTTTGTATATAACGCGGATACGGGAATCGGATGCTTCCAGTTTCTTCAGAATTTCACGGGTATGGTCCGTACTGCCGTCTTCAATAATAATCGCTTCAAAATCGGTAAAGGTCTGCGCTAGAAGACTTTTCACAGCCGTTTCCACTGTCTTCTCTGCGTTGTAGGCAGGGATAATGATGGTAACGGCGGGAGGCGTCTGTTTATTCATAATTAATCACCTGTGTCATTTTTTGTTTTATAGTGTACCATGAATTGGGATTCTTCACAACATGACTTTTTTTTTGCTCTGCAGATATGGTATAGTAAGAGAAATTTGCTGTGACGGTTCAGATTCTCTGAATGGTTGCAGTCTGTCAGTCGTATAAAGCAGGAACGGAGGTTCGGAAACGAATGGAAGAAAAGAAGGCGGAAAAGAACGTTGCGGTGATCATAGCGGGCGGCGTGGGCAGCAGAACGGGCCAGGAGATACCGAAACAGTTTATCAATGTTTATGATAAGCCCGTGATCATCTATACGCTGGAAAAATTTCAGAGACATCCGCTGATTGATGCGATTGAGGTGGTATGTATCGACGGATGGCAGGAGATTCTGAGAGCATATGCGGCCCAGTATCAGATTACGAAACTGAAATGGATTGTGACAGGAGGAGCTACCGGCCAGGAGTCGATCCGGAACGGAGTTTTTTTTTCTGAAGGATATCTGCGCGCCGGATGACATTGTTGTGATTCACGACGGGATTCGGCCCATGGTGGACAGCAGCGTGCTTACGGATGTGCTTAAAGTTGCGCGGCAGTATGGAAACGGTGTGGCGTCTCTTCCGTATAATGAACAGATTTTTGTCATTGACCGTGAGGATGAGGGATCTACGACAGAGTATATTCCCAGAGAAACGCTCCGCAGGGTGCAGACGCCCCAGGCCTATCGGTATGGAGAACTGTATGAAGCCTATCAGGAAGCGTTCGAGAAGCAAAAAGGGGATCTATGGCTCCGCCTATGCCAACACAATGATGGTTGAGCTCGGGCATCGTCTCTATTTTGCAAAGGGATCCGATAAAAATTTCAAAATCACTACAAAGGATGATCTGGATCTGCTGAAAGCATACTTGAAACTGGAACAGGAGGAATGAATCCATGCGGTATTCGGAACGTTATATGGAAACATTGAAAAAAGTGACGGAACAGATTAATTTTGGCGATACCCTGAAAGACCGGAGCTTTCTGGTTACCGGCGCGACAGGGATGATCGGTTCCGCATTTACGGACATGCTGCTGTATCTGAATCGTGAGAAGCAGCTGAATCTGCATGTCTTTGCCGCGGTAAGGAACGTGAACAGAGCAGAAAAAATGATTCGATGGGTTTTAGGAGTTCCGATGAGCTTTCGTTCGTTCCGTACCGCGCAGGCGAGGAAATAAAAGCGGAGATCCGTCCGGATTATATCATCCACTGTGCCGGAAACGCCCATCCGACGGTGTATGCGAGCAGCCGGCAGAAACTCTGATGACAAATATTCAGGGAACCTACGGTCTTCTGGAATTTGCCCGGACACGACAGTGTAAAAAGGGTTCTTTACGTTTCCTCCAGCGAGGTCTACGGCCAGATGCCGGGGAACGCCTGTACCGGGAGGGGGACTGCGGAACGGTCGATTTTCTGTCTGTGAGATCCTGCTGTTCATCGGGCAAAAGAGCGGCGGAAACCCTGTGTGTCTGTTTCGCGAAGGAATATGGCACAGAAAGCGTGATCGTGCGTCCGGGGCATATTTACGGCCCCACAATGACGGAACAGGATTCAAGAGCCGCCTCGGCGTTTCTTCGGAACGCTGTGCAGGGAGAGCCGATTCTCATGAAGAGCGCAGGCCTTCAGAAACGTTCTTACTGTTATGTATTTGACTGTGCAACCGCTATGCTCACGGTTCTACTGAAAGGCATTGCAGGGGAGGCGTATAATATCTCCAACAGAGATGCGATTGTCACAATCCGTCAGTTTGCCGAAATTCTTGCGGAAGAGGCAGGTACGGAGGTGATCTTTGAAAAAGCGACAGATAAAGAGGCCGCCGGTTATAATCCGATGACCTGCTCGGCGCTGGATGCGGAAAAATTGGAAGCCCTGGGCTGGACCGGGCAGTATCCGGTCAGAGAAGGGATCGGCGATACCCTTCAGATTCTGGAAAGCGTGAGGGAAAAATGAAAATGCGGATCAGTGTGATTGTTCCGGTTTATCAGGTGGAAAAATATCTCAGCCGGTGTATCGAAAGTCTTCTTGCACAGAGTTATTCTGATTATGAAATCATACTCGTAGATGACGGCTCCCGGGATGGGAGCGGACAGATCTGTGACGATTATGCAGGGAGAGAAGCTCGGATCCGTGTGATCCATCAGGAAAATCAGGGACTTGGTCCGGCGAGAAATGCGGGAGTCCGCCAGGCGTCCGGCGACTATGTGGTCTTCGTGGATTCCGACGATTATGTGGCGGAGGATTATCTGGAATATCTGGCAGAGCTGGTGGAACGTTATCAGGTGAAACTCGCGGTCACGGGAGCCGCTCTGGTCTGGGAAAAAGGCGGAACAAAGCGGGTGGTCAGTCTGGCCTGCGATAAGGAAGAGAGACTGTCCTGTGTGGAAGCGCTGACGGAGATGTGTTATGGAAAGAAATTCGGAGTTTCTGCGTGGGCAAAAATCTACGAGAAGAGTCTTGTGGAAAAGTATCCTTATCCTGCCTGTGTTCATGAAGATCTGGCGACCACCTATCGGATGATCAGCGAGTGCCCCGCGGTTGCCGTAGGCAACAGGGTAGGGTATTATTATGTTCAGCGGGAAGGCAGTCTTATGAATCAGAAGCTGGAAGAACGGCATCTTGCCGGGCTGACAGCGGCCCGGGAGGAACTGGAATATATGCGGAAATATTATCCGGAGGCAGTTCCGGCGGCGGAGTTTCGCTGCGGACTGAAGATTGTGGAATATATTCCGAGACTGTTGGGCGGAAGCAGGGACGATAAAGCGATGTTTCGCCGTTTAAGGACGGAAATGAGGCGGCATCTGTGGAAGATTCTCAGAAATGATCGGGTGGAAAGATTTTTCAGATTCCGATGCCTGATCATCTGCGCAGGATATCAGCCGACGCGCTGCGTCTGGAAGAGCGTGCATTGGCTGAAACAGAAGAAAGGAAAAGAAGGATACTGAATCAGTTGTAACAGTTCAGCCAGGGGAACCGTTACAATTGGTTTTCTGTGGTCTGCACAGGAGAGGTGCGGCCCGGAAGGAACTGTCACGGGAATGGAACGGAAAGAATGAAAGAAACAGAAAATCAAAAAGAATTACCTTATGATATATACGCTGTGCTTTCTCTGCACGGCGGCTCTTGTTTTTTTCCGCTTTTTATCTCAATGGAAAAAACGTTTGTGTGGGACAGCGATGGGGTGACGCAGCATTTTAATGCCCTTCTGTATTACAGGTCCTGGCTCAGAGAAATTCTGCGTACTGTGTTTGTGGAACATCGGCTTGAGATTCCACTCTGGGATCTGAAGATCGGGTACGGATCCGATATTCTCACAACGCTGCATTATTACGCCTACGGGGATCCGCTGAATCTTCTCTCTGTATTTGTGCCGAAGGAAGCATGGATGGATGAGTTTTACTCTTTTCTGATTCTGCTGAGAATTTATCTTGCAGGCCTGTCTTTTTCCTTTTTCTGTTTTCAGAGACAGGAGAAGAAAATGGCGGTTCTGATGGGGGCATTGCTGTATGCATTTTCCTTCTGGACGATCTTTGCGGCGGTCAGACATCCGTATTTTATGAATCCGATGATTTATTTTCCGCTGGTGCTGGCAGGAGCGGACAGGATTTTTCGTAAGAAGCGTCCGTTTCTCTATAGTTTTTTTCGCTGGCAGCGGCAGTGATGAGCAACTTCTATTTTGGCTATATGATCTGCCTTCTGGTGATGCTCTATTGCATCTTCCGCTACAAAGCTGTTTTCGGGACGTTTCGTCTGAAACAGCTGGCGGGATGGGTTGGAAGGTTTCTGGGATATTCGGTGATTGCCCTGCTGCTGTCGTCTGTGATTCTGCTTCCGGTGGCTCTCTGTGCGCTTCAGTCAGGAAGGATTTCCGCAGATCACTGGATTCCGCTTCTGTATCCGCTGTCTTACTATAAGAAATTTATCACTGCTTTTCTGTCCGGAGAAGCGGGATACTGGAGCGAAATGGGCTATACGGCCTATGGAGTGCTCGGTGTGTTTCTGCTGTTTCTGCAGAAAAACGAAAAATACTCTGCTGAAGATCGGTTTCTGTCTGATGACAGCGTTTATGCTTCTGCCCTTTGCCGGATATGCGTTGAACGGGTTTGCCTATGTGGCCAATCGGTATGCGTGGGCTTACGGCATGGTTGTCGCCTATATTTTTGTGCGCACCTGGCCGGATCTTGCGGAACTTACGGAGCGGCAGAAAAATGGGAATGGTGCTGCTCATGATCGGATATGGAGGGATCTTTCTTCTGGCGGAAGAGGGAAGGACAGAAGCGGGGCTTTCTGCGCTGGTCCTTCTGTTTGTACTGATTCTGTGGCTGCTGACCATCGGAATGGAGTGGATGAGACAGAAAAAATCCACGGTATTTCAATGGTGCGCGCTTTTTGGGCTGGTTTTGTGTCTGGTATTTCAGGCCTTGTTCAAATATGCGCCCTCCCAGGGAAATTATGTGGGGGAATTTACGGAAAATAACGGCGCGCTGCTGAACCTGACCGCGTACTCTCCAAGCACTGCGGCTGCGGAGACAGGAGACGATTCCTTCTGGCGCTATGACCAGTATGGAACAGAGACCTGGCAGTATCACAACGCAAATCTGGCTTTGGGTCTGAACAGTGTTACTTATTACTGGAGCCTTGCGGACTCTTACATTTTTCAGTTTCAGAAAGAAATGTATCTGAACCTGCAGCGTGATTTCCTGTACCAGAATCTGGACAGCCGAAGTTTTCTTGATGCTCTGACAGGAGTAAAATATTTTGTCGTCGCGTCAGGCGGAGAAGGGTATGTCCCCTATGGATTTACGGAACACACTGTGAGCCAGTGGGTGGGAAAAGACGCGGAGACTGCCCGGCAGGAGGAAGCGGAAGGCCGGGATACTTCCGGACTGAATACTGTGAAAAGCAACGTCTATGGAACGCAGAATTTCCTGCCGCTGGGATATACGTACGATTCCTGGATATCCCGGGAAGAATATGAATCCCTCCCGGTGACGGAGAAGCAGCAGGCGCTGCTGCAGGGCATCGTTCTGGAGGACAGCGAACTGCCGAAAGCCGCGCCGGTGTTCGACGATCAGACACAGGAATATACGGTGCAGTATTCCGACGGGATTGAGCAGGAGGATGGCGGACTTCTGGTGAGAAAAGCGGGGGCTTCCATGACGCTGACTTGTGCAGGCGCGCCGGAAAGTGAAACGTATCTGATCCTTCAGGGACTGGATTATGAAGGGATTCGTCCGTCGGACGGCTACACAGAGGAAGAGTGGGAACGCCTGACAGATTATCAGGAAAAATCAGATCAGAAAACAGGATTCCGAGTGGACGCCGCCGGATGCGGCGACATTGAGCGTCCAGGGAAACGGCGTAAAGAATATCAGTTATCTGAACCGCCGGCACAGTTTCTATGCGGGCATTCATGATTATCTTGTAAATGCAGGATACAGCGCGGAGGGTCTGCAGACGATTACCGTGGTGTTTCAGCAGGCGGGTCATTATTCCTTTGACAACTGCTCGGTGGTATGTCAGCCGGTGGAAAATCTGAACAGCTACGTGGAGGACAGAAAACAGGAGAGTCTGGAGCATGTGGAAATCGGAACAAACAGAATTTCAGGGGAAATTGAGCTGAGTGAGGCGAAGGCGCTTTGTCTTACGATTCCTTACAGCGAAGGCTGGACCGCCCGGGTGGATGGTGTGGAAACGGAACTGAAACGGGCAAATACCATGTTTCTTGCATTGGAACTTGAGCCGGGGAGACATGAGATTGTACTGACCTACCGGACGCCGGGAATTACGGCAGGGCTGTTCCTGTCTTTGGGGACAGCGGCCGGCTGTGTGATCTGGTGGAGTGTCCGCAGAATTCTGAGGCGCAGAGGGCATAGAACGCGGCGTCCGCGGTCTTCCGATTCCCTGCAAAGTGATTTTTGAATGGCCGGATGCCGGACCGCGTTGCGGCTGCTCATCTGACGGAGCAGTTACGGCGCTGTCCGGCTTTATTACAGTTCAGCCATCTGAACGGTTGCCCGGCTTTCTGTCTGCCCGCATTTTCCTCTTTTATTTTCCGGGCAAATATGATATGATATCTCTGTTACAGAAAGAAAAGTCCGGGGGAGAAAATTGTAAAAAACTTTGTTACAGTTCAGCCAGGTCTGTGCATTTACTGCACAGACCGTAGGAAAGCATAGTGCCTGTGGCATCCGGCCCATCGCGAAGCGGTTCTTAATCGCCGGATGCCGTAACAGTTCAGTTGGCTGAACTGTTACAAAATTCAGTTACCGTTCAGCCAGGCCTGTGCATTCACTGTACAGAACGTATGAAAATATAGTGCTTGCGGGCAATCCGACTTATCGTG
>ENA-OQBL01001200-OQBL01001200.1-human-gut-metagenome-genome-assembly--contig:-NODE-1200-length-10659-cov-3.088587_pt1 | contig 10659 bp, 16 predicted proteins | sample MGYA00242747_ERZ504553 | MGnify/ENA primary metagenome ERZ504553 (study PRJEB26092, sample SAMD00036240) | human gut metagenome | host: Homo sapiens | study: EMG produced TPA metagenomics assembly of...
CGCATTAATCGTATCTTCACTGGCTGCCATTGCCTGCAGTGTCATGGTCAGCAATTTTTCCAGTTCCCAGCCAAGCTGCTGCGCACCGCGCTCAATTACTTCGCGGGAGCAGCCTGCTGCGAAGCCTTTACTCTTATACTTTTTCTTCAGGGATTTCAGTTCCATATCCTTAGTGCTCTTGGACGGACGCATTAATGCTGCTGCCCAGATCAATCCGGTAAGTTCATCTGCTGCAAAAAGCACTTTTTCCATCTCCTGTTCCGGTGCTACATCGATTGTTACACCGCAGCCTACGGTTATTCCATATCCGTGAGATACCACACTGTGTATCACATCTTCGCCTACCCCTGCCTCGCGAAGCATTTCCGGTGCTTTCAGGCAATGCTCTTCCGGATAAAGCTCGAAATCAATGTCGTGAAGAAGTCCTACAATTCCCCAGTATTCAGCATCCTTTCCATAGCCCAGTTCGTTTGCATACCATTTCATGACCGCTTCCACAGTCAGTGCATGCTGGATATGAAATGGATCCTTGTTGTATTTTTTTAATAATGCAAAAGCCTCGTCTCTTGTGATTGTTTCCATTGTTGTCACTCCTCGTATGTCTTTCTATACTCTGCTTACCACATAAGCATGTTCCTGATTTTGAATAAAAGAAAAAACCTTGCACATACTATACATCTTTCTTCATTGATATACAACCATTTTGAGGAAAGTGACAATTTTAATTCCCTGATAACAATTTTTCCCAGGGTTCATATCCTTTCATATAAGCAAACTCTTCTGCGTTTCTGAAGCCTTCCAGCAATTCTTTTTTCATTTCTTCCGTATATGGATTTTCGACTTCCCGGAATTTCATATGCTTGTATAATTGGGATTTTTGAAAATCACCTAGGGTGTCCACATTGTTTAGCAATTGCTTTGCGACCTGGAAAGTGCCCTCCACATTGTTCTCGGCGGTCACGACATTCAACATTGCTGCACATTCATTGTATTTTCCCATATCAAAGCCTGAAGCTAATGTACACATTTTCTCTGCCAGAAACCTTGCGTATCCATGGTCTTTTTCCTCAAGAGCCTTAGTAATCATGATTCCAAAAGCCATATTTAAAGTGGTATACTCTGAAAAAACAGCCTTTTCCAGCATCTCAAATGCCTCTTCTGTTCTCCCCTGCTCCATATATAATTGTCCCTGCTTCACCTTTTTCATGGGATCATAATCGGAAAAATAGTTTAAATATTTTTCTGCCATTTCATAATTCTTTTTCCGCAAATAGAAGCCGAACAGGGAATCAGCTGCATGGTGCTGAATTCTTTCATCTTTATCACCGAGCGCCATTTCGTACCAGGAATTGATCTGCTCATCGTACCTGTCAGGATTCTCGCACATGCCAATGATCCGCCGCGAATCAAGCATTACTGCCAGCTGCCAGATCAGCAGATTGCAGTTTGGATATTCTTTTATAGTATTTACAGCCCACTGATAGGTCTTCTCAAAGCCTTCCTCCGAAAACATTTTGTCCATTTTGTGGATCAGCTCTTCGATTTCAAGGTCAGTCAGATTTTCGTGAAAAGACAACAGGATATCAAGGGAAATATGCAGTAGTCTTGCAATAGGAGCTAACAATTCAATATCAGGATTGGAGTTCCCAGTTTCCCTTAGTTAAAGATATGACCCCTCATTATCAGTCTACTTTTCCAATAAATCGGTAGTATATCTCTATTTCCTGTATTCTTTCGTTATCCTCATTCGTTGTTGCTTCGTGAATAAGGATTTTTTCTATCATTGCATTTAACAACGGTGCTGTCAGTTCCTTTGGTACGGAATACTCCTTAATTAACTCAATCCACTTTTCAGCACCTATCATATCCTGTTCCATTTTACTTAATTCTTCTCTTAGGTTGGTTATCTGCTGTTCCAGTTCTATCTGTTCTTTTTGATATTTCCCCGACAGCATGATGAAGTTTCGTTCCGTTATCTTCTCACAGGCTCTATCTTCATACATTTTCGTAAACAAGCGGTCAATCTCATTTTGTCGGTTCTCGGCTTTCTTCAAGGCACTTGCCTTTTTCTTCTTTTCCCGTATTCGCTCTGCATTCCCAGCCTTTTGTATCTTATTCAACACCTTTTCTTCGTCTTGCTGTACTGCCTTAGCCCAATACTGCAATCGTTCCAATACGGCTTGATACAACACATCATAACGGATATAGTGCATAGAACAAGTACCTTTGCCAAACTGTCCGTAGTAACTGCAAGCATAATAACTGTATGGCGTTTTATTTGCCTTATTTGTCGCAAACCGCATAGACCAGCCACAATCCGCACACTTGACAAGCCCTGCAAATATCGGCGTTGCTTTTTCCTTTGTCTGTCTACGCCTTGATTTTATCTGTTCCTGCACACGATAGAACACTTCTTTGTCAATAATCGGTTCGTGGGTATTTTCTACTCGAAACCATTCACTTTCGGGCTTACGCACTTTTTTCTTGCTCTTGAATGAAACTGTTGATTGTCGATTATGAACGCTGTTTCCGATATAGACTTCACTTTTTAAAATTGCCTTGACATGAGCAATCGTCCACTCATAACGCTTGCTTTCGGGCTTTCCCTCAAAGATATGTGCAAAAGTACCGTACCTTGTGAAATTCAGCCAAGACGCTGTCGGAACTTTTTCTTCTCGCAGTACCTTTGTGATTTTTGCACTACCGTAACCTTGATAGGCTAGGGAGAAGATTTTTTCAACAATCCATTTTGTTTCCTCATCAACCAGCAGTTTTCCTTTAATGTCGGGGTGTTTCTTATATCCTAACGGAGCATAAGCCCCATAATACGCACCCTCTGCAAATTTTGTCTTAAATGCCGATTTCACTTTACGGCTTGTATCTCTTGCCACCCATTCATTGATGATATTTTTAAATGGTGCAATCTCACTTTCGCCTTTTTCGCTGTCTACCCCGTCGTCAATCGCTATGTAACGGACATTATGGCTGGGAAAATACAATTCTGTATATTGTCCTGTCATAATATAATTTCTGCCAAGTCGGGAAAGGTCTTTCGTTACAACACAGTTGATTTTTCCTGCCTCTATATCTTCAATCATTCTTTGAAAACTCGGTCTTTCAAAATTTGTTCCCGACCAGCCGTCATCAATATACTCATCAATCACATTCAAATGATGTTCTTTTGCATATAGACGCAACATACTTCTTTGTGTGGTAATGCTGGAACTTTCGCCCTGTAATTCATCATCTCGGCTTAACCTAAGATAAAGTGCAGTATTGTAAATCTGTTGTTTCATTGTCAGTTATCCTCCTTTATAACTAACCCATGTTTACAATACCTGCTTGCAAGTAAAGTATAACATGGGTTATTTTTCACATTCAATCTATTTCTTACAACTGCACCGAATTTATGCGATTGTCTGCTTTGCCTTTTCAAGCATAACATCAGTCAGAAGTTCTTCCATTGTCTTTCCCTTTTCAGAAAAAATGCTCTTTTACAACAATCTTTGTCTTTCCTCTGTTGCCAATGCCACGCTTATTATTTGTCTTTTCTTGCCTTGTTTTTTACAATATCAGCAATAACACATACCCCCCTTTCTGTAAAAATCTTTTCTAAACAATTCAATGGCATTTGTCATAGCCCACAGGAGTTCCACCTCTGCATAGTTCTTATGTAGCCGTACCCATTGCGTGCGACGCTCTGAACGCTCAAGCTGTGGCTGTACGGGAGTATCATTATCAGACAGGACAGGTCATGGCGATAAAAGAGGACAAATCTTTTACAGGAACACAAATAGGTTATCGCTCGCTTTTGCTGGAGAAAGGTCATGGCGTATCTGTTTCAACGGCTCGCTGTCTGTCTAAGGTATTGAATTGCTTTATTCAGTTGTCAAAGAACACAAAAGAAGAAAATCGTCTTTCCTATATATCGCGTTGGAAAAGAGTAAAAGCGTAACCAATATTCAAAACATTTTTTCTTTTCCTGTACCATATAGGGAAAGAAAGTGTCATTCTGCTAAGTTGCTGATGAAAAAACTTCTTTTCATACCCTAACTACCCATGCAACACCGTTATTGCCAACTATGGAATGAAAGATTTTCTTTGCTCCATATAGGGAACGGCAACTGCCAAAGGTTAAGTTGAGAATGAAAATATTTTCTTCTTTCACTCCATATAGGGAATGGAAACCTCGATTTAATGAGTAGTTTTGAAAAAAAGTTAGATTTCCTTTCCTCGCACCATATCTGTACGCAAGTAGCCGTTTTGTTGCAGAGTTTTTTGAAGAAATTAAAAAATACCGTCATTCCCTTGTGGAACAGCGGTATCTTTCTCAATCATATCTGCTATGTCTGTTGTCATTTGTTTAATTTTTAATTCCTGCTTTTCTGTTAGTCTTGTATGTCTGTCGATTTCTTCCAGATAATTTGCTCCTGTTTGCTTTTCAATCTCTTTTATCATCAATAAAGAGGGCATGACCTGTCTTTCTAACCAACGTTTTGTTTTATCCATATTGACAGCAACAGGCGTCATAATAAACGGAAGTGAAGTCGTTACATTATCTAAAAATATATCCCATAAAATATAAACGGGAAAATCTATCTGTGTGAGGATAAGGCTTGCTATGGTCTGTTCGGGATTTCTTGAAAAAACAAGTTGTTCTATCGTTTGTTCTGCTTTTCCACTTTTTAAACGAATTTCAAATCGGTTCTTAATGTCTGTTTTTATACCTTTGCTTTTTTGTTCCTTTTCTTTTTCATACAAGCAAAAGTAAATAGAACTATTCTTTGAACCGATATAAAAATGTTTTTGCAGTATCTCCATGTGTACCCGATAAATTTTCCGCTGTCTACTGCTTCATGGGTTCTTGAACGTTTCCATACCTTGTTGGCATAATAGCGTTCCCTTAGAATTTCTATATCCAGCAATCCGCCCATATCATTGATTGCTAAATCTATACGTTTAAAAACGCCTTGATAATCTATACAACAGCTTAAAAAGTAATACCAGTCTATCCCTCTTGCCTGTAAAACATATTCCAAGTTCGACACCCCATACCTCTTAATTCCAATAAAACACCCATAGAACTATCTTTAGAAGCATTTACACTAATATCCCCATAGATATACTGTTCTTCATAACCAAACATTCCGTAATCTTCATGTATAAAATATTCGCTTTTCATTGCCAGTACATTTTTTATAATTTCCAATGCGTCTGTGGTAGGAAAACGAACACGCAGATAGTCAATCGTTAAAGTGAAAGGCTGTGTACAATTACAATAATCAAGATAATGTAAAAGTATATGTTTCATTTCTTTACTGGCTTTGTTTTCCGTTTCAATTTCATTAAGTTCTGCCTGCTAATTTGCAATTCCTGTGCCAGTCGTGATTGCGAATAATCACAGGCATTTCTCTTTTGCTTTAATGTTTCAATAAATTCTATATCATTCATGCTTCATTCCTCCAATCAAAAAAAGGCATATACTCATAGGAGCATACACCTTGTATCTTATATTTATTTTCTATTGATATGCTGTTTTAGACCTGTCGGGTAAAAGAATATGGTGTGAAGTGAAATAAGTTCTTATAACCTTATAAATCGTTGCATATCAGCAGTTTTGTATTTACTTTTTTCTCTTGTCTTTTGTAATAGTAACCCCCCTGTTAGATAACGGGGGCTTTATGGCTCGCTGACGCTCGCCCCACCGTCAGAGTGAACCAGCCGTTTGCCAGCAAAACTGGCATGGCTTGATGTCTTACGACCGCCACCACGTCTGGATCACTCCGGCGGTGTTGCTGTCTTGCCTACCATTTCCTCATTTTCCGTGTACTTATATCCAACACCTCTGACAATGACGATATAGCGTGGTCTGTCCGGCTCCGGCTCAATCTTCTTTCTTAATTTTCGTATGAATGAAGTCAGATTATTAGGGTCTGCCGGATAGTCATATCCCCATACATTTTCATAAATCTGTTCTTTGGTAAAAACCTGCTCCTTATGAGAAATGAGAAAATAAAGTATATCAAACTCTTTTGCTGTAAGCTGTATGATATTGCCTGTTTTGTGTGATACAGTACGAGTAAAAGGGATTGATTTAAAATCTGTCCTGTCTTGTTGTATATAAGCAGGAGTGGTACATATCTTTTTCCGATAGCCATTCAACTGTTTGCTGGAAATAATGTTCTTCATTATCCCAAAATTCTGCTACTAATATCTTCCCATAGTATCACCTGCGCTTTTAAAGATTATTTTTCAAATATCAAATCAATTCTTCTAAAACCGCCATGTGCATCTATTAAAGTAGGAATAAAACCAACATAGGAATATCCCTCTTTAGCATATTTGTTGATTATTTCTTTTGGTTCAGAAGCAGAATGGAATAGCACACCTTTTGCCTCAAATTTCACTTCTACATACTTATATTCTTTCATAATCATCAATACCGCCTTTCAATTATCTAAATGTTTTTCTAATTTCTTCTAATTCTTCTTCGTTTTCAACCCAATTTTCTGCATATCCACATGAACAACAAACATAACGTATTACAGGGATTTTCCCAAATAGCGTATAAGTGCTTGTGTAAATATTATTTCCGCTGGCATGGCGGTTAGGGTTATCTGGAATACGAACAATATCGGTTGAGCCACATTTAGGACATGATTTAGTATTTTTCATTTATATTCTCCTCACAACAGCAATTATTTTTTGTTACGTTTGATAAAAAACCAATATGCAAATACAATCAAGGCAAGAACACATAAAATACTATCCATGAAATCACCACTTTATATACCTTTCTTTTTATCCTCTTTTTTCTTTTTGCGTTCCTTATATATCTTATTCCTTAAAGGAATACCACCGCACAGCAGTAGTACAACAGCCAATATTGTAAAGTCCATATGATTGCTCCTTTTTAAAATTCTTTTTTGTTCATAATTGACAAACTGATTTTCATTGAAACCAATAACATCAACAAAGCGATAATAATTGCAATAGCGATAAGAACTCCCATGCTTACAGTTGGCATATTATCTAACAGACTAACTAAATCAATATTGAAAATGGCTTCTGCTCCTTTCACGATAACGAGAGTGATTACTGCCAGACCGCCAAATGCACCAATCATAGCAATTCTTCCTTTATCTCCACCGAATTTTAGCTGAAAAGGAAGCATGATTGCTTGAACGACAATCATAATAGGTAAAATCATCAATGAACTCTGTACTAAGTCTGTAATAGGTAATGTATCTTTCAATACAGTTGTAATTATTCCTAAAACAGTTGCCAAAACCCAAGCCATACACCCCAATAATAGACCAAGAAAGTATTTTTCACTCACATAATGATTACGTGTAATAGGTAATGTAAACAGAAACGCATTTCCATTATCAAAATCATCATAACTGATTGTGCTTACTGTAAAAAGTGATACAATGAAACTCAGAAAACCTAATGGGAATATCACATCATCAGTAAATATCATCATTCCGATTACAATCGCCAAAATGAGCAACAGAAAATTTTTCTGTAACATCATCAATTTCAAATCTTTTACGAATAAGCCTTTCATTGTTCTGTCCCCCTTATCATCATGGTAATGACTTCATCTATTGTACCTTTTTCAATGGCAATTTTAGGATAATTCTCCATATAATACTGTTTCTGATTTGTCAGACAGCTATATCCATATGTTTCTTTTTTGGAACGCAATATAAACTGTTTATCCAGCTTGCTGTATTGTTCTGCGTCTACTTTTAATAAAGCATAGTCACTAAGAAGAACGTCCGTATCTTCATGCAGAATAATTTTTCCGTCATGTATCATATAAAGGTCATCACATAGCGACTCCAAATCACTGGATATATGAGAGCTGATTAAAATGGAGCGTTCTTCATCTTTTTCCAGAAATTCTCTTAACATTTCAAGCAATTCGTCTCTTGCGATTACATCTAAACCTGCTGTCGGTTCGTCCAGTATCAGCAGTTTTGCATTGTGTGAAATTGCAACCAGCACTTTTAATTTTGCTTTCATTCCTGTTGAAAATTCTTTTATCTGTTTATTCATAGGTAGTTGAAATTTCTGTACCTGTTCTATAAATAGTGATTTGTCGAATTTTGAGTACATATTCTGCAATATAGGGATAATATCTTTTATCTTCAGATACCCACTAAAACCAGAATCCGACAATACTACACCCAATTCCTCTTTATCTTTTGCTGTGAAGTCTTTTCTGTCCTTTCCAAGTATGGTAATATTTCCGCCGTCAGTTGAAATCAAACCTAATATCGCCTTAAATGTTGTGCTTTTTCCAGCACCATTTTGTCCAATCAAGCCTGTTACACATCCAGACATAAGCTCTAATGAACAATCAAGAGAAAAATTATCATAATGCTTTTTCAAGTGTTCAATTTTTAACATACATCAACCCTCCAATATCAACTCAAATAAACTTTTTATATCTTCATCACTAATACCACATCGTCTGCCTTTTTGGATAGCCTGCTCCAAATCCGCTTCCAATTCTTTTTTCTGTTCTTCCAAAAGCAGTTCTGTATTTGTAGCCGCTACATAAGTGCCTTTTCCATGTACTGTAACCGTAAAACCCTCACTTTCCAAATTGTCGTAAGCTTTTTTTACAGTTAAAGCACTTATTTTTAGTTCCTTAGAAAGTGTACGGACAGATGGAAGATTGTCGTTTTCCTTTAGTTCCCCGTTGCGTATGAGCATTTTAATCTGGTCAACAATCTGTTCATATATGGGAACCATTAGGGAAGTATTGATTATAATTTTCATTCTTTATATCCTTCCTTCTTTTCTTGATAACAGTATATAACAGTTACAAACTGTTGTCAAGTGTTATATAGTGTTTATTTTAAATTTTCTTTTGAAATTAAAAACATGCAAATCAATATAGAAATGCATGTTAAAAAATATAGTATTCTATTGTAATTCCTTTAACGCAAGCAGGTGTTTCATGGATTGTTTCTAATATCCTTTTGTTGGGGAAACTCCGTTTTCCCACTTATTCACCGCCGGAGTGGTTACTCCCAGACGGTTTGCCATTTCTTCTTGCGTGTAACCTAATTCTTTTTCTATATTTTTTAATCACACTTCCAATATTCATCATATTTTTCTCCTGAGTCAAGCGGATATTCGCAATCCGCTTTGCTACTTGCTCATAACCGAATGCTGCTTCGCAGCTTATTCGGTTAAAATTCCAAAAGCTTTTGTGATTAAAGCATAGCAGAATTGACAGATGAGCACAATTGAATTGTTGTTAAGTACGTTTCATATTTTTTAACTGTTAGGAAAGTTAAAAATCCAGTTACAAATTTTATCAGAAGAGGCAGATAAATAACTTTTTCTCGACCCTCTTTTTTTAGCTTTGCAATATGCTTATTACGAACATATTTCCCATATTTTGCATATCCTAACAGCAGAAGTCAAAAAAGGAGTCACTGTATGAGAAATAAAAAATGGATTTCACTGGCAGTAGCCGTGGTTCTTACTGTAACTGCACTACCAGCCACAGTCTTTGCTGCAAAAGATGGAGAATCAAAAGAGGAGCTTACAAAGGTTACCTTAAACGAAGTGGCCCATTCGATTTTCTATGCACCGCAGTATGTGGCAATTGAAGAAGGATATTTCGCAGAGGAAGGGCTGGATCTGACACTTGTCACAGGATTTGGTGCGGATAAGACTATGACTGCTGTCAATTTCCCGGGGAAGCTGATATTGGTTTTATGGGGGCCGAGGCATCTATCTATGCTTATCAGGAAGGTGCCACTGATCCGGTTGTGAATTTCGCACAGCTCACCCAGAGGGCTGGAAACTTTCTTGTGGCAAGGGAAGAAATGCCGGATTTCACATGGGATGATCTGAAAGATAAGAGAGTTCTTGGCGGTCGTAAGGGTGGCATGCCGGAAATGGTATTTGAGTACATTTTAAAGAATCATAATATTGATCCGGCGTCGGATCTGGAAATCGACCAGAGTATTGATTTTGGTTCCACTGCAGCTGCATTTACCGGTGACATGTCGGCAGATTTTACTGTTGAATTTGAGCCTTCTGCAACTGCCCTTGAAAAAGAAGGAAAAGGCTATGTAGTGGCTTCTCTGGGCGTGGATTCCGGCTATGTCCCTTATACCTCTTACAGCGCCAAAACCAGTTTCCTGAATGAAAATCCACAGGTAATCCAGAGTTTCACCAATGCCCTTCAAAAGGGAATGGATTATGTGCAAAACCATTCTCCTGAGGAAATTGCGCAGATGATTTCCCCACAATTCCCGGAAACAGATATGGATACTCTTACCGCAATTGTCAAGCGTTATTATGAGCAAGATACCTGGAAAGAGAATCTGATATTCGAAAAAAGATAGTTTTGAACTTTTGCAGGATATTCTGGAGAGTGCAGGAGAATTATCTGACAGGGCAGATTGTGAAAACCTGGTTACAACTGCATTCGCTGAAGCTGCGATTTCTTAAAAAAGTTGCTATTTAATGTGCTGGTCGTTATTCCGGACGCATTTGGACAATGCGTCCCTCCTGAAGAACTTTTCAGCACATTAAATAGCAAATACCGTTCTCTATGCCTCCACCGCATTCACCGACTCCCGAATACAAGGAATACACTCCACAAAGCAATTTCCATTATCCAAC
>ENA-OQBL01001201-OQBL01001201.1-human-gut-metagenome-genome-assembly--contig:-NODE-1201-length-10654-cov-4.321364_pt1 | contig 10654 bp, 19 predicted proteins | sample MGYA00242747_ERZ504553 | MGnify/ENA primary metagenome ERZ504553 (study PRJEB26092, sample SAMD00036240) | human gut metagenome | host: Homo sapiens | study: EMG produced TPA metagenomics assembly of...
CATTATGGCGGTTGCCGTCGCCTTTTGGGTACAACAAAGCCGTATTAAGAGTTTGACCGCCGAACGGGATAAATACCGGAGCAATACCGAAACGTTGTTGCAGGACGTCCGAACCTATCAAACAAAGGATAGTTTGAACGCCGCAAAGGTTGGGAATTTGGAGTTGAAATTATCCGAATATAAAAAGTACCGGGCGGATGATGCGGCGTTAATCAAATCGTTGCAGACAAAAAATCCGGGATTTACAAAGGGTTACGACGGCGCAAATGGAAACGATTAACGAATTGCGGGCGAACGTCCGGGATAGTGTTGTATATTTGCCCGGCGATACGGTTACGACCGTTGTACGTTGTATTGAGTATTCCGACAAATGGGTTGACTTTGACGGATGTATTATAAATAATACGTTTTCGGGCAAAATTATAACACGGGATAGCCTTTTAATAACGGAAACTGTGCAATATAAGCGTTGGTTAGGTTTTTTATGGAAAACAAAACGGATAAAAAATCGTGAATTTGACATTGTTTCAAAAAATCCACATACAAAAATTACCGGGTTTGAGGTTATAACAATCGAAAAATAACTATATTTGCGGCAAACGGGGATAGTTCGGAGTAGCTACCGGATGAAAAAAGATGCAACCACTTTTCCCCGTTTCCTTTTTTTTGGTTGCTTACTTAAATGGTTGTATAATGGAAATTTGGAAAGATGTAACCGGATATGAGGGTTTATATTTAGTTAGTTCATACGGGCGTGTTAAGTCTGTTAAAAGTGGGTTGATATTGAAGCCGACCCAAAAGAATTGCGGCGGATTGCAATTAAAGTTGAGTAAAAACGGAAAGTCAAAAGGTTTTCAAATTAGCCGATTAGTTGCAATTGCTTTTATCCCCAATCCGGAGGGCAAACCATGTGTTGACCATATCGACGGGGTGCGTTTTCATAATTTCGTTGAAAATTTACGTTGGTGTACATACGACTAAAATATGAATTATGAATTAGCCATTGCCAATAAAACACGATACACGGATAAAATACAAGGGTTAGGATACGACGGCAAAGTTGTTGTTGAATTTGCCAATTACAAAGAGGCAGTACAAAAGGGATTCAATCGGTCGTTAATAAAAAAGAGTATAGACACGGGGAAGCCATACAAAGGAATTTACTACAAATATCTAAAATAAAAGAAAATTCTTTTGGTAGTTAAAATAAAATGCCTTATCTTTGTGCCATGTTAATAAAACGACCGGGTGTTTTCCCGGCAACAAAAAGAGCGATACAATGAAGCCCGAAGATATTTACAACGGTTTGGAATATACAACAAGAGAGATTAACCGTACTTTCAAAATCAAAGTAAACGGATTGTTCAACGGCAAAAAGATTAACACGTTGGTTGGTATTTTCGGTTTGATTAAGTTAGTAGGCGTTGAAATGGCGAACAAATTATTGCGCCGTGCTTTCCGTTGTGTCAAAGACGCCGAACATTGTAAGTTGCGCCGGGGTTGGGGGCGTTGTTGTAGTAAGAGTTGCGCCGCCCAATTGAGGGAAAAGATGAACCCCCGGACGTAACAGATACGCCGGGGGGTTCGGTACGCAGTAACCGAGAGCGATTTTTGGTAATGCGGTATTGCAAAGGTAGGTTAAAAATCGGATATTTCACGCACCCGGCAAAAATGATTTCGCAAAACAAAGATTATATTTTTGGTAATTAAAAAATCTTTCTACCTTTGCAGAACAAAAGATTAACAGCCTACCCGGAGGGATACCGGGAAATGATATGAAAATAAAAGAAAGTGAACAATTAAAGATGTTGGCGACCGAAAGCGGGAAAACAGCTAACCAAGTATCCGAAACAATCGTTACGGAGTTAATCAACAAACAGATTATCGAGAACATAAGCGACAATTGGGGGTTCCCGGTCGCCGATTGTTACGAACGGGATGTTACCGTTGTGGAAATGGTGGACGTTATCCGGGCAATTGGTATTTACCCGGTTCGTTCCGTCCATTTGGACGCCCTGTTGGAATGTGTATTGATTGGCGACGATGATTGCCCGGAGTGTGGCGGGGAAATGGAGGTTACAGACGGCGAGTATAGACGTACCGGAGGCGACGGATATTTGACCCCGCCGGAATATAGCCCGATTTGGGAGGAAAAAACGTGCCGCAATTGCGGATACAAAGAGAGCAACGAACCAAGTTATTAACAAAAAAAGTTTAAGTTATGGCATTGAGATTAAGAGTAAACGAAGCAATCGCCCGTTCCGAGGCGAACGGGAAAAAGGTTTTGAAAAAAAGGACATTGCCGCCCGTCTTTTGAGGGTGCAAGCGAGAGCGCACAACAGGTAAATATGACGAATTTATGTAACGGCACGACCAAACGGATTGTCCCGGAATGGGTCGTTATTCTTTGCGAAATGTTGGATTGTACGGCGGATTACCTGTTTGGCATGGAGGGCGGAAACAATGAAAAGTAAGTTTATCGAATGGTTGGAAGCCGCCGCCGAAACCATGTTTTCCGGGTTGTTTCAAGCGAAAGCCCTAATTGTTACGTTTGGCGCATTGGGGTTATGTTGTTTGATTGGCGCATTTTGGAACCCGTGGCAATTGTTATTTGCGGCAATGTGCGCCGCAATGGTATTATGTGGAATTTCAGAATATAAAAAGTACAAGTAATGAGAGCAAAGAGCGATAAACCGGGCGACCCGGTAAAAGAGGTTGCGGGAACCGTCGGCAATGTTGCCCCGGATATGTTCCCGGAGATTAACGAGGAACAACAAACAATTATTCCCCCGTTCGTTGATGTTCAACCGGAACAACCAACCGGAGTGTTTGAGATAATACCGGGCATGACGGTTGAGGAAATGACGGCAATGTTTTTCGACGAAAAAACATTGATTGAACCCCCGTATAAGGTTTGGCAGTTGAATAGCAAAGGGCACCGATATTATTACAAATATGACGAAAACGGAACGCCGGAGTTTTACCCGTCCGTTACAACAATTTTGTCGCAGACAATGCCGCAATCGCCGTTTCTGATAAAATGGATTGCCGACAAAGGTATTGACGAGGCGGAAAGATACAAGGCAGAACGGGCGGCATACGGAACGTTTATGCACGCACAATTTGAGGAACTTATAATTAACCGGGTTTACGATTTGGACGGTTTGAAAGCTAAATTGAAAGATTATATTGAGAATAACAAATTGCCCGCCGACTTTATATATTATGCCGACGACTTGAAAAAGGATGTTTTGGCGTTTGCTCAATTTGTTTTGGATTACGACGTTAAGCCATTAGCCGTTGAAATTGCATTGGTACACCCCGTTTATAATTACGCCGGAATGATTGATTTACCGTGTACGATGTTAGAAAAGCCCGGATCCGTCGAAAGAATAAACGCAATTGTTGATTTCAAAAGCGGACGAAAAGGTTTTTATGAGGAAGCGGAAATACAATTGCATTTGTATAAAATGATGTGGAACGAGAATTTCCCGGATATACAGATTGAACGTGTATTTAACTTTTCGCCGAAAGATTGGAGAAAGAAACCAACGTACAATTTGAAAGATCAAACAGACAGCCCGAACGCAAAGAAAATTCCGTATCTGTTGGAATTGGCAGCAATTGAGGATGAAAAGCGGGATAATACATTTACAGCAGTAAACCGGGGAAATACGTTTGGATTCTGAAACGGATTTGAACAACAATGTTACGTCTTTGACTTTGGCGGAATTGATAAGAAAGAAAGCCCCGGCAGAAAAGAAACAACCTAAACCGGAAAAAGCCGTTACCGTTGAGGATTTAAAGAAAGAACCGGAACCAAACCAAAAACCGGAACCGGAGGCAAAGAAAACAAAAACAGTAAAGAGAACAACGAGCAAAAAAAGCAAATGAGGCGGAAAATAAGACCGTCAAGGAAAAAAAAGACCGGAAAACGTGTAATTGCTCAAAAGAAAAGAAAATGCCGGAAAACGCAGAAAAATGGCAAAAAAACGTGGGCGATTCACGGAAAGAAGTTGTAAAGGCTCAAAAGGCAGATTTGTTAAACGACGAAATGGAAATTTGATATGAAAGGGCGTATAAATAGACCAACCCCCGGCGTTAAACGTGTAGTATTGCCACGTGTCGGGTTTGTCAAGGTTGGATTGAAAGAGGTTGGAAAGAATGGCAAAGAATATCCAAAAAGCGTTGATTACTTTATACCAACGGGGAAGTATGCGGGATTATTTACGCAGGCATACGGGGAAAAACCGCAAACAATACAAATTGTTTTCCCGGATGATGATCCCGAAAAAGTATGCAACGAAATGTACGAATACCGGGACGACGACGGGCGACGCATAGCATACGGCGATGGGGAAACGTTCTTTGTTTGGAATGGGAAACAATATTGCCAATACAGTACAAAGGATTATCCAAATTTGATGGCGGGCGTTGCGGAAAAGCACCCAAACCGTTCTGTTATGAACGGCGGCGATGGTTGGATTGTAACGTTGACCGTAACGTTTATTATTCCATTGGTGCGTGGCGTTGCCGGGGTTTGGCAATTCATAACAAAGGGTACGGCGTCAACAATTCCAAATATACGGGACACGTTCGACGCAATGTTGCAGGAAAGGGGATTTGTTAAGGGCATAGTTTGGGATATGAACGTACAATTTGCGGTTTCGCAAAAACCCGGCGACCGTTCCCGTTACCCTGTCGTTTCTATTGTGCCGAATGAAAGCGAGGGTAATTTGCGAAAGGTAACAGAAGCATTTAAACCCGTTAAGTTGTTGGAATGAAATAAAACCGCTATATTTGCGGTATGAAAATAAAATCAGTTGTCCGCTACCGACTGAAACGAAATAATGCTAATTATTAGCACGCCCCCGGTTTGATGCGTAGCGGCTCAAATTGTGGGGCTTTTTTTATTATGAAGTACACAATATTAATCAATCAGTATTCAGCCGTAAAAAGCGGTTTGGATTTGGATTTGATAGATTTGGCAATCTTTGATTTTATCAAGGATTTTGCCCATAGTCCTAATTGCGTAAAAATACAGACGCCGGAGGGTATTTATTTTTGGGTATCGCACAAATTGGTTATGGACGCAATGCCATTGTTGAACATAAAGACAAATCAAGGATTGATAAAGAGGATTGAAAACCTTATTAAAGCCGGAATATTGCAAAAACACCCCAATTGTGACTTGTATAGCAGAACTTTATATTGTTTCGGCAATAACTATGATTTATTGACGTTCACAGATAAGGCAACAGAAGTATTAACCGGAGTTGAATACCCCCTAAACAAAAGTTGATAGCCCCCCCACAACGAAAGTTTAGGGGGGCCCCCCTAAACCAAAGTTTAGGGAATAATATAAATAATTCAGATAATACCATTATTGATAATGATATTGCGCCGCAATCTGAAATTGCGGCTACCGACCAACAAAAGGACTGAAAAAAACGTTATTCAGAAATTCAGAGGTTTACAAACTTGTAAAATTTGACGGAAACGGATGCGGGGTTGATTATTCAGAATTTGAAAAAAAGTTTGCGACACCGGAATTTGAAAAGGTTGATTTGGTATATTACTTTCATGCCGTTGCAGATTGGAGCGATCAAAAGAACATGAAGCGAACAAAGAGCGGTTGGTTGGCGACGGTACGAAATTTTATCCGTGGCGATGTTGAACGTAAAAAATTGCATTTGAAGTTAGAACACCAACAAACAAAAAAGAATGTTGATGTTTACGGCGCAATGGAATTTTTAAACAATGATTATTGATATGAATAATTTACCACAAAAGATAAATGCGGAAAATGTTGCTTTGGAAATATATAACCCAAAGCCCGGAACAACGGCAATTGAGATACGCCGTAAAATGGTGCAATTGCCGGAGGTTGCAAAGGCATTAACGCAAGTTGAAAAGTATGTATTTGCGGCGTCAACGAAAACGCAAATATCTGAAATGGATGATGCAACATTGGTTGGAAAGACAAAGCAAATGTTTCGTTTTATTGCAATGGATGTTGGTTATATAATTCCGCAGGATGAAACAGATTGGGCGTATATACAAACCAGGTTGGTTGATATTTTGAAACGGTATTATTCATATTTGACGTTGGCGGATATTAAATTGGCTTTTGAATTAGCAACGACCGGAGAATTGGACGAATATTTGCCCCGTGACAGTCAAGGCAACCCGGATAAAAAGCATTACCAACAATTTAACGCCGATTACTTTGCAAAGATATTGGGAGCGTATCGGAAAAAGCAAAATGAAGTGGTTGGGAAAGCATATAAAGCATTGCCGGAACCAAAAAAGGAAATGACGCCGGAGGAAAAAAGATATTACCATAATCGCAGAGAAGCGAGAAACAGAATTGTTTTTTACGTTATAAATACACCGGGAAAATAACATTTGAAATTGGGGATGAAATGTTTCTTTTTGAATGGCTCAAAAAATAGGTTATGCCGAAGAAGTAAACGCAACAGAGGACGACCGGAAACAAGCATTTGCAAAATATATGCAACGTGCGGCAATTGGATTGATAAACCAATATACGGCGTGCAACGTCCGGAGAAAAGGAATTGACAGCCCGGAAATTGATTATACGGCGTATGAGGTTGCACGAAAAAAAGAGATAAAACGGGCGTTTGACAGAATGATTTCGGACGAAATATATATTGATAACTATTTATTTTTTTATTTGATATGAAAATTGATTGCATTGTAGGAATTGACCCCGGAGCAATGGGGGGTATTGTAACATGGCGACCGAACCATAATATCAAGGCTGTAAAAATGCCAAAGGATTTAACCGAATTGCGTAATTATTTGGATTATCTGAAAACAATTTGTTCGCCGATTGTTTTTTTAGGAAAAATTTGAGCGTGCGCCCGGATGATATAACGCCGGGTGCCGATGGCGTAAATATGGGTAAAATTTGTACCGCATACAAAAAAGTGCTTGCAAACTTTGAGCAATTGAAAGCGACGATTTCAGTTTGCGACATTCCGTTTGTGATGGTACACCCGATGAAATGGCAAAACGAATTGAAGTTGCGGGTAAAGATGCAGCGAAAAAAGGAGGAAAAGAGCGAGAGAAAAAACAGATATAAAGAGATTGCGGGGAATTTGTACCCGGAGTTGAAACCGACATTGTGGAATGCAGATGCAACGTTGATCATGCACTTTGGACGTTACATTTTACGGAATAACCGGATTGGGTGCGTGAAAATTTACCCGGTAAAATGTATGAACGCCTTTTTTAGCCCCGTAGAACGATTTTATTTATTTAGACGATAAAAAGTATATGGAAAAAGAAAAAGCCCCGCAAATCGAAAATCCGGGGAAAATAAGTATTCCGGATTTTAAAGAATATGAAATTGATAGAAACGGAAATGTGTTTAGAAATGGAAAGTTGATGAAACAGCAAACAAACACATACGGTTATAACCACATTCATTTAAGTATTGGAGGAAAAGTAACCACATGTTTAGTTCATAGACTTGTTGCAATGGCATTTATTCCAAACCCGGACGGTAAACCATGCGTTGACCATATAGACGGAAATAGAACAAATAATTCTGTTGATAATTTAAGATGGGTTACTATAAAAGAAAATAATAATAACCCAATAACAAAAGAACGTATTGGATTATCTAAAAGTGGAGAAAATTGTCCTTTTTATGGGAAACGTGGCAAATGTTGTTTACATTCAAAACCTTTGTTTCAGTTTAAGAACGGGGAATTGATAGGCTATTTTGAAAATATTGATGAAGCATGTACTTTAATAACAAGATGTTGCCAACATAAAGTTCCAATTGCATACGGTTATGAATGGGAATATGCCTTTGATTATTTTATTGAATTAACAAAACAATTGCGTCATAATCAACGCAGATATTTTGCGCAACGTCGCCCGGAGATATTAGCGACCTGCGAGAAATTGGAAAGCGAAGTTGATGCAGTTATTGCAAAGATATTTGATAAACAATTGAGGATATTTTGAGATTGACCCGGAATGTGTAGGCGTTCCGGGTTTATTCGTTTTTCTGAAAAATAAAAAGAAATATATTTGGTAATTAAAAAAATATACGTACCTTTGTGCCGTTGAGATACAACAACCGACCGGGCGGGTTCCCGGAAATTATTAAATTAAATAGTTATGAAAACAGCAATTAATGATTTTACCTTTTTGTTTGCAGGTTACGGACATTATAAAGTAACGTACACGTCCCCGGTAACGGGTAAAAAGTGGACGACAACAACAAACGATATGCCGTTGATTGATGCAACAAAAAATCGCAGACGAACCGAAACGTAAGGATTTGGAAGAACTTAAAAGAGTTTGCAAAAATGGCAAAGTTTGTTGATGATATGGGAGCAACCCGCCACGCAATGAGTTATGACGAATTAAACGAGTTGTACAAGCAATTGGAAAATTTCATTGCTGATTGCACGGTTGAGGAAGCGAAAGAAAGCCGGGACGCATTTGTTAAGGTGCAAACAATGATACACCAAAGAATGAGAGAAACAAAAAAATAATATTAACCGCCGGGGGAAACCCCGGCACAAACCGAGAGCAATATGATAGTTAAGAAATTAGAATTGGTAAATTTCCAAGTAATTAAGGAGTTTAACGCAGATTTTGACGGTAACGTTTATTTCATTACCGGAGATAATGAGTTGGGAAAATCAACCGTTTTAAAAGCAATTGGGGCTTTGTTGACGGGGAACCGTGATGCGGTATTGAGAAATGGCGAAAGCAAAGGTTTTGCCAAAATGATTGTCGGCGATGATGGCGAGGAATACGAGGTTGAATTGAAGTTTACGAAAGCAAACCCACGTGGTACGTTATCCATTAAATCAAAGACAACCGGAATGAAAAGCGATAATGTTTCAATGTTGCAAAAGATTTTCGGATATACTGATTTCGACGCCGTGGAATTTTCCCGTTGGTCGGAAACAGCAGAGGGGCGCAGAAAGCAAATTGAAGTAGTCAAGGCTTTATTGCCCGAAAATGTACGTAAACGTATTGCAGAGATTGACACCGAGGTTGCAGGGCTTAAAACGGAGCGTACCGGAGTGAACCGGGATTTGAAAACGTACAAATCAATATCAGATGCAGCCGGGCAAGGATTGACAACGCAGGATTTGAAAACCTATGCAAAGCCAAAGGATATTACCGAATTGATGAAAGAGCAACAGCAGAACGCACAATTGATTGAAAAGGCGAAAACGGTACGTTCGGCATTGGCGCAGAGAACACAACAGTTGGCAGAAATTCCGGCACGTTTAGAAGCGGCAAAAGATTCATACGACAAAGCAATTGAGGCGGCAAAAAAAGCAATGGAAATTGCGGAAAGTACATACAAAGAAACAGTTTCGCAAATAGAGGCAGAGAAAGCGGATTTTGAAAATCGCAAAGCAAATGCCGAAAATTGGTTGTCTAATTATGAGGAAAACAACCCGGAAAAGTTAGACACGGCGGAACAATTGAGAAAGGCAGAGGAACACAATAAAATGGCTGCAAAGGTTGCCGATTATGTTGCAAAGAAAAAGCAGGCAGACGATAAAAAGGCGGAAGCCGAAAAGATGGATTCCGATATTGCCAAGTTGTCGGCAGAGCGTGAAAAGCTAATTTCGACGTCAAAATTGCCAATTTCCGGGCTTTCATTTACCGATGATGGATTGGTATTAAACGACGTCCCATTTGTAGCCGGAAAGGTTTCCGATTCGCAGATTATGGAGGTTGCCGCAAAACTTATTATTGCAAGCAATCCAACCGTTAAGGTTTTCCGCATAGCGAGGGGCGAAAGTTTGGGCGAAAAGAGATTGCAAGCAATTATTGATATTGCCAAAAAGAACGGTTTTCAAGGATTCATTGAGGAAGTAAAGAGAGGGCAGGACGATTTGATTATTGAGGAATACACGGAAAACGAGTAATTAATCGGGGCGTCGGTTCCCCAGCGTCCCTTAAATAAAACAGTATGGAAGTTAAAGAAATGACAATTTCGGACGTTTTGAAAACACCCGAATTTTATAATAATCTGAAGGTGGTTATTTCCGATTTGGAAAACACCCGGAGAAATGCAGGAATAAGCGCAAACGCCCCATTGAAGCGGCACCCGATAGACCGTTTGCAGGAACGAGGAGTTTTTGAACCGGGACAAATGACGGTATTGTATGCAAATGCAATGGATAAGAAGTTGCAGGGATATTCAAGCAGCGAAAGAAAGTTTATATTGGAAGTTGGCGGCGAAGCGTTTAATATTACAATGAAACGTTATATGTGGAGGTATAAAAATGAAAAGGCGTGAAATTTCAAGTAGTGGTAATATCGGTAATGATGGCAAATTACGAATGTATTTTGGAGAGTTGAACCAATTCTTTGCCATGCACAAAGGTAGCCGCATAATCGCCCGTTTTATTGTAGCGTCGCCCGGTTCGTCAGAGGCTTTGAAAGGTTATTATTTCAATTACGTTGTACCAACATTCAGAACCGGAATTTTGGGAGGCGGGCGAACGTCTGACAGAGGAACAAACCGAACGCCGATTGCGTGAGTTGTCCCCGGTTATGTATGAGCAGACCCCGGATATTAACACCGGAAAGTATGAAACCCGATTGCGGACAATTGCAGAGTTGAGCAATGCGGAATTAA
>ENA-OQBL01001203-OQBL01001203.1-human-gut-metagenome-genome-assembly--contig:-NODE-1203-length-10642-cov-4.628150_pt1 | contig 10642 bp, 8 predicted proteins | sample MGYA00242747_ERZ504553 | MGnify/ENA primary metagenome ERZ504553 (study PRJEB26092, sample SAMD00036240) | human gut metagenome | host: Homo sapiens | study: EMG produced TPA metagenomics assembly of...
GTCCTCTCGTACTAAGGACAGCTCCTCTCAGATATCCTACGCCCACGCCGGATAGGGACCGAACTGTCTCACGACGTTCTGAACCCAGCTCGCGTACCGCTTTAATGGGCGAACAGCCCAACCCTTGCCCTTGGAGTAATCGATCTTTTCGCTCATAGAAAACCTCCTATCCTGTTATTCCCAAAAAAAGAGGCATTGCCGTTGAAACAGCAGTGCCTCTGAATTTCAGGAACAAGACCTCCACACAAAAATGGGAAAGAAACCACTATGCAGTCGCTCACGCTTGAACATTGTGCTCCTCCCCTTCTTTTTGTGTTCTTTCCAACAACCGGAATCGCTCCGGCAAGGCAGCAGCAACGCTGCGGCCTTTTGTTAAGTATAGCAGATTTTGGGCTTTCCAGCAAGGTGTTGACAGCTTTTCTTGCCGGTTACACTGCGCCGTGGGCTGCGGGGGTTGCGCTTTTGGACGGAATGCCCTATAATAGAGCCTGTTCTTATTTCCTACCATTATAATGTGTTGATATTGCAGGAGGCTTTATGCTCTATCTGGATTACTCTGCCAACACCCCTGTGGACGAGGAGGTGCTGCAATGCTTCTGCGAAGCTGAGCGGCGCTACCCGGGCAACGCCAACGCCCACCATCAGGCAGGCACTACCGCAAAGGCTGCTATAAACGAGGCGACCGGCAGCATTGCCCGCTGTCTGGGCGCACCGCCTGCGGGCATCATCTATACCTCCGGTGCAAGCGAAGCCAACAACCTTGCCGTGAAGGGGTTGGCAGCGCTGGGAGGTGCAGCAGACAGGCACATCCTCTCTACTCCGCTGGAGCATTCGTCCGTCAGCGGCAGTCTGGAGGCGCTGCAAAAGCAGGGGTACGAGGTGGAGCTGCTGGACATCCTGCCGGACGGCACGGTGGACCTCGCTGACCTGAAACAGCGGCTGCGCCCGGACACCGTTCTGGTTGCTGTGACCGCTGTGGACAGCGAGTTGGGTGTAGTACAGCCCATTGCAGAGATTGCAGAGCTTTTAAAGGCATACCCCAACTGCCATTTCCATGTGGACGCCACGCAGGCTGTGGGGAAAATTCCTGTGCAGTTTGAGGGCATGGACACCATGAGCCTGACAGCCCATAAGTTTTACGGGCTCAACGGCATCGGTGTGCTGGTAAAGCGGCTGGGGTTGGCACTGCCGCCCCTCATCCACGGCGGAGAGAGCACTACCCCCTACCGCAGCGGCACACCTACCGTAGCCCTTGCCTGCTCGCTGGCGCTGGCTTTGGAAAAGGCTACTGCGGAGCTGCCAGCCCGCGCCGCAACTGTGCGCAGCCTGAGCGACCGGCTGCGCGCAGAGCTTTCCCGCTATCCAAAAGTACGCATCAACAGCCCGGCAAACGCTGTGCCGCATATCCTGAACCTGAGCGTGCAGGGCGTAAAGGGTACCGTGTTCCAGCGGGAGTTGGACACACGCGGGGTATGCGTCTCGGTCAAATCCGCCTGTTCGTCCGACGGACTGCCCTCCCGCGCGGTGCTGGCAGTCAGTCAGGACCGGCGCAACGCCCTTTCCTCTTGGCGCATCAGCCTGAGCCACCTTACCACAGAAGAGGAAGCGACCGCCTTTCTGCACGCCTTTGCAGACTGCTATAACACCCTGACCCAGTAAAGGAGCTGTGAAACAAAGCCGTTTGCAGCTGCCATAAACAAACAAAAAGACCTTCCCGCTCTCCGGAACGGGAAGGTCTTTATAAATTGCTAATTAGCCTTGGAACTTACGTTCAAGGACAAAATCACTCAATGATCTTGCCAACAACGCCGGAACCAACGGTACGGCCACCCTCACGGATAGCGAAACGCAGGCCCTCTTCCATAGCAACAGGGGTCAGCAGCTCAACATGCATCATGACGTTATCGCCGGGCATGCACATCTCGGTGCCCTCGGGCAGGGTGATGATGCCGGTCACGTCAGTGGTACGGAAGTAGAACTGAGGACGATAGTTGGAGAAGAAGGGAGTGTGACGACCGCCTTCGTCCTTGGTCAGGACGTAGACCTGAGCCTCAAAGACGTTGTGGGGGTGCACAGAACCGGGCTTAGCCAGAACCTGGCCACGCTCGATCTGGGAACGATCAACACCACGCAGCAGAGCGCCGATGTTATCGCCAGCCTCAGCGAAGTCCAGAGACTTACGGAACATCTCCAGACCGGTGATGGTGGTGTTCAGACGGTCGGGCTTGATGCCGACGATCTCCATAGCATCGCCAACCTTGGCCATACCACGCTCAACACGACCGGTAGCAACGGTACCACGGCCAGAAATGGTCATGACATCCTCGATGGGCATCAGGAAGGGCTTGTCCTCCTCACGATCCGGGTTGGGGATGTAGGAGTCAACAGCGTCCATCAGCTCCTTGATGCAAGCGTAAGCGGGATCCTCAGGATCGTTGGGAGCCTCCAGAGCCTTCAGAGCGGAACCACGAATGATCGGGGTGTCATCGCCCGGGAAGTCGTACTCGCTCAGCAGCTCACGGATCTCCATCTCGACCAGATCCAGCAGCTCCTCGTCGTCGACCATATCGCACTTGTTCATGAACACAACGATATAGGGCACGCCGACCTGACGAGCCAGCAGGATGTGCTCACGGGTCTGGGGCATGGGACCATCGGTAGCAGCAACGACCAGAATAGCGCCGTCCATCTGAGCAGCACCAGTGATCATGTTCTTAACGTAGTCAGCATGGCCCGGGCAGTCAACGTGAGCATAGTGACGAGCGTCGGTCTGATACTCAACGTGAGCGGAGTTGATCGTGATACCACGAGCACGCTCCTCAGGAGCCTTATCGATGTTGGCGTAGTCCATGAAGTCTGCGTCGCCCTTCAGAGCCAGGTACTTGGTGATAGCGGCGGTCAGAGTGGTCTTGCCGTGGTCAACGTGACCGATGGTGCCGATGTTCACATGCGGCTTAGAACGGTCGAACTTTGCCTTTTCAGCCATTGGAATATCCTCCCTTAATTTAGGTTTTGATATTTGGTTACAACAACCCTGCAAGATGCAGACATTGCATTGCAAGGCTATTCTACTAAATTTGCCCTGTAAAATCAAGTGCTTTTACAGGAAATTTTGCCGAGGCTACACTACCCCGGCAAAATTCACTTTAAATTTAAGGCGATCAGCCCTTGGTGCGGCCAGCAATGATCTGGTCAGCAATGTTCTTGGGCACCGGCTCGTAGTGAGACGGCTCCATGACATACTGGCCACGGCCCTGAGTCTTGGAACGCAGGTCGGTAGCGTAGCCGAACATCTGAGCCAGAGGCACAAATGCATTGACGCGCTGAGTACCAGCCATAGCTTCCATGCCCTGGATCTGACCACGGCGTGCATTCAGGTCGCCGATAACATCGCCCAGATACTCATCGGGAACGATAACTGCAACCTTCATGATAGGCTCAGTGATGATAGGATCAGCCTTGCGCATAGCATCCTTGAACGCCATAGAACCAGCAATGGAGAAGGCCATTTCAGAGGAGTCGACCTCATGATAAGAACCATCCCACAGGGTAACCTTGACATCAACGACAGGATAGCCAGCCAGAACACCGGACTTCATAGCACCCTGGATACCGTTGTCGATAGCCGGGATGTATTCCTTCGGGATGGCACCGCCAACGATGGCGTTGACGAACTCGTAACCCTTGCCGGGCTCGTTGGGCTCGATCTTGATCTTAACATGACCGTACTGGCCCTTACCACCGGACTGACGTGCGTACTTGGTCTCCTGGTTGGCCTCTTTGCGGATGGTCTCACGGTAAGCAACCTGAGGTGCACCCACGTTTGCTTCAACCTTGAACTCACGCAGCAGACGGTCAACGATGATCTCCAGGTGCAGCTCGCCCATACCGGCGATGATGGTCTGACCGGTCTCTTCGTCAGTGTAGGTCTTGAAGGTCGGATCCTCTTCGGCCAGCTTTGCCAGCGCGATGCCCATCTTCTCGTTGCCGGCCTTGGTCTTAGGCTCGATGGCAACGCGGATAACAGGCTCGGGGAACTTCATGGACTCCAGAATGATGGGATGATTCTCATCACACAGAGTGTCACCGGTAGTGGTGTTCTTCAGACCGACAACAGCAGCGATATCACCTGCGTAGCAGCAGTCGATATCCTTGCGGTGGTTAGAATGCATCTGCAGGATGCGGCCCATACGCTCCTTGCTGTCCTTCACGGAGTTGTAGACAGTGGTACCTGCCTCAACCTTACCGGAGTAAACACGGAAGTATGCCAGCTTACCAACGAACGGGTCGGTAGCGATCTTGAAGGCCAGAGCTGCGAAGGGAGCGTCGTCGGAAGACGGACGGGTCTCCTCTTCTTCAGTCTCGGGATTCACGCCCTTGATGTCAGGGACATCGGTAGGAGCGGGCATATAGTCAACGATAGCGTCCAGCAGCTTCTGCACGCCGCGGTTCTTATAGGAAGAGCCGCAGGTCACAGGCACCAGAGTGTTGGCGATGGTCTCCTTGCGGATCGCAGCCTTCAGCTCGGCACGGGTGATCTCCTCGCCCTCGAGGTACTTCTCCATCAACTCTTCGTCGTTCTCAGCAACAGCCTCGACCAGAATGTTGTGATACTCCTCAGCCTGCTCACGCATATCCTCGGGGATTTCCTCAGTGCGCATGTCGTTGCCCATGTCATCGTAGTAGACCTCAGCGTTCATATCGACCAGGTCAACGATACCGCGGAAGGTATCCTCCTGACCGATAGGCAGCTGGATTGCCACGCCGTTTGCGTGCAGACGATCGTGCAGCATCTTGATGCAGCGGAAGAAGTCGGCACCCATGGTGTCCATCTTGTTAACGTACACCATACGGGGAACCTTATACTCGTCAGCCTGACGCCAGACGGTCTCAGACTGCGGCTCAACACCGCCCTTTGCAGCCAGAACGGTCACAGAACCGTCCAGCACGCGCAGGGAACGCTGGACCTCAACAGTGAAGTCCACGTGGCCCGGGGTGTCGATGATGTTGATGCGGTGACGGTTCTTCTTGAATGCAACCGGATCCTTCTGGGTCTCAGAGTGGCTCCAGTAGCAGGTGGTAGCAGCGGAAGTGATGGTGATACCACGCTCCTGCTCCTGAACCATCCAGTCCATGGTAGCGCCGCCATCATGAACTTCGCCGATCTTATGGTTGATACCGGTGTAGTACAGAATACGCTCGGTAGTAGTAGTTTTACCAGCATCAATGTGGGCCATAATGCCGATATTTCTCGTCATCTGAAGAGAAACTTCTCTGGGTGTAGCCATGAAATTAACCTCCTACAGAACAGATCAATAACGGAAATGAGCGAAAGCCTTGTTAGCCTCTGCCATCTTGTGAGTATCCTCACGCTTCTTCACGGCGTTACCAGTGTTGTTGGCAGCATCCATGATTTCAGCAGCCAGACGCTGAGCCATGGTCTTCTCACCACGGCTGCGGCTGTAGGCAGTCAGCCAGCGCAGACCCAGGGTCTCGCGGCGAGCCGGGCTGACTTCCAGAGGAACCTGGTAGTTAGCACCGCCAACGCGGCGGGTCTTGCACTCGAGGCTGGGCATGATGTTCTCCATCGCCTTCTCGAAAGTCTCCAGAGGATCGTTGCCGGTCTTCTCCTGAATCATGGAGAAAGCTTCGTAAACGATCTTCTGAGCGACGCCCTTCTTGCCATCCAGCATAACGCTGTTGACCAGACGAGTGACCATCTTGGAATTGTAAATAGGATCAGCTAAGACATCGCGCTTAGCAATGTTACCTCTTCTAGGCATCTTTCTTCCCTCCTTCACAGAATGATATCATCGGTACTCGAAAGTAATAAAACTCCCGTTGTGTCACAAAGAGCTGACCTTTACATAAACTGTTGCCCTCCGCTTTGCAAGCGGACTTGTTATTTATATAATGGAAAGCCGTTTATGGCGGTTGTCCTCAATTACTTCTTTGCAGCACCGGCCTTAGGACGCTTTGCGCCGTACTTGGAGCGGGCCTGATTACGGCCTGCCACACCCTGAGTATCCAGGGTACCACGGATGATGTGGTAACGCACACCGGGCAGGTCCTTAACACGACCACCACGGATCAGCACGACGGAGTGCTCCTGCAGGTTATGGCCGATACCGGGAATGTAAGAGGTGACCTCGATACCATTCGTGAGGCGGACACGAGCAACCTTACGCAGAGCAGAGTTGGGCTTCTTGGGGGTCATGGTACGAACAGCAGTGCAGACACCACGCTTCTGGGGGCTGTTCAGATCAGAATACTGTTTCTTCTGAGAATTGTAGCTCTTCAGCAGTGCGGGAGCGGTGCTCTTGGTAGCCAGAACCTGACGGCCCTTGCGTACAAGCTGGTTAAAAGTAGGCATTTTGTTTCTCCTTTCTTAATAATGCACATCGGACTTTTTCCGACTTTTTTGCCGCACTATCCCCATGAGGGATGCGCAACAGTTATATAATACTCGCTTTACAGGCGGATGTCAACAGTTTTTGCAAAGTTTTTTGCATTTATTCCAGATTTTTTCTTTCAGCATTTTTTCGACGTAAAACGCACGGTTTTCTCCCCTGTTTCCGCTTTTCCGGGCATATAAAAACCGCCCTGCAGGCGGATGCCCACAGAGCGGTCCATTGTTTTATTTCAGAAGAAGGAGCTTTGCTTACTGTACAGCAGCTGCCTGTTCGGCAGCGATCTCAGCATCGCGCTCAGCCTCACGGTTCTTCAGATCCTCACGGACTTCCGGCAGACCGGTACCTGCGGGGATCAGCTTACCAATGATGACGTTCTCCTTCAGGCCGGCCAGCGGGTCGACCTTGCCCTTGATGGCAGCTTCGGTCAGCACGCGGGTGGTCTCCTGGAAGGATGCAGCGGACAGGAAGGAGTCGTTTGCCAGAGCAGCCTTGGTGATGCCCAGCAGCACCTGCTGGTACTCAACCAGCTTCAGGCCCTCTTCACCAGCGTCGATGCGCTGCTGCAGATCGGCGTTGATGCTCTCCACTTCCAGACGGCTTGCCAGTGCACCGCCGATCAGGTTGGAAGAACCGGAATCAGTCACGCGCACCTTGCGGCACATCTGACGGACGATGACTTCGATATGCTTATCGTTGATCTCAACGCCCTGCAGACGGTAGACCTTCTGAACTTCGTTGATCAGGTAGTTCTGGACATCCTCCAGACCCTTGATTGCCAGAATATCCTGCGGATACAGAACACCTTCACGGGTGATGATGTCGCCCTTCTCCACACGGTCACCCGGCATCACGCGGGAATGCTGGGTGAACGGGATGGAGTAGCTCTTTACGACCTCGGCACCGTTCTCGTCCTTGCCGGTCACCTTGATAACGACATTCTTCTTGGTATCGTCCTGAGAAACGACACCGGAGATCTCGCTCATGATGGCCATGCTCTTGGGACGGCGGCTCTCGAACAGCTCTTCAACACGGGGAAGACCCTGCGTGATATCTTCAGCAGATGCGATACCGCCGGTATGGAAGGTACGCATGGTCAGCTGAGTACCAGGCTCGCCGATGGACTCTGCGGCGATAACGCCGACAGACTCGCCCAGACGGACCGGCTCGCCGTTTGCCATATCGGAACCGTAGCAGCGTGCGCAGACACCGGTCTTTGCACGGCAGGTCAGCAGGCTGCGGATCTTCAGCTTGGTAATGCCAGCAGCCTCGATCTCGTTTGCATCGTACAGGTCGATCATCTTGCCTTCCGGCACGATCACCTTGCCGGTGACGGGGTTGACCACATCGCCCACAGCGAAGCGGCCGATCAAGCGCTCGCGGAAGCTCTCGATCTTCTCCTTGCCCTCGTGGATCTCAGACACCCACAGGCCGTCGGTGGTGCCGCAGTCGATCTCGCGCACGATGACATCCTGAGAGACATCGACCATGCGGCGGGTCAGGTAACCGGAGTCAGCGGTACGCAGAGCGGTATCGGCCAGACCCTTACGGGCGCCACGGGCAGAAACGAAATATTCCAGAATATTCAGACCTTCACGGTAGTTGGCACGAATGGGCATCTCGATGGTGTGGCCAGCGGTGTTTGCCAGCAGGCCGCGCATGCCGGCCAGCTGCTTGATCTGGTTCATAGAACCACGAGCACCGGAGTCTGCCATCATATAGATCTCATTATCCTTGGGCAGGTTGTCTGCCAGAGCCTTGGAGACCTTATCGGTGGTAGCCTGCCAGATGGCGATGGTCTGGTTGTAACGCTCGTTGTCGGAGATCAGGCCGCGGTTGAACAGCCTGCCGACCTTTGCGATCTGCTGGTCAGCCTCAGCGATCAGTTCCTGCTTCTGCGGCGGGATCACAGCGTCGCACACAGCGACGGAGATCGCAGACAGAGTGGAGTACTTGTAGCCCTGCGCCTTGATGGCATCCAGCATCTTTGCACACTTGCGGGTGCCGTTGCGGGTCATGCAGCGGGAAATGATGTCGGGCAGAGTCTTCTTGGTCACGCGGAAGCTGACCTCGTACTCCAGCCAGTGCTCGGGATCAGTACGGTCGATATAACCCAGATTCTGAGGAACAGGGTTATTGAAGATGATGCGGCCGACGGTGGTTTCCACCAGACCGGTGCGCTCCACGCCGTCAATGGTCATGGTGCGGCGCACCTTGATGGGTGCGTGCAGGGTAACGATGTGCTCTGCATAAGCCATCAGGGCTTCGTTCTCATCGCGGAACACCTTGCCTGCGCCCTCGTCATTTTCACGAACGGTGGTCAGGTAGTAGCTGCCCAGGATCATATCCTGCGTAGGCACGGTAACAGGTGCGCCGTCAGAGGGCTTCAGCAGGTTGCCGGAAGCCAGCATCAGCATCTTGGCCTCACGGCAGGCATCCTCGCTCAGGGGCAGGTGAACTGCCATCTGGTCGCCGTCGAAGTCGGCGTTGAATGCGGTACAGGCCAGCGGGTGCAGCTTGATGGCACGGCCCTCGACCAGCACGGGATTGAAGGCCTGGATGCCCAGACGGTGCAGGGTAGGTGCACGGTTCAGCAGGACGGGGTGGCCCTTGATGACGGTCTCCAGGCTGTCCCACACTTCGGGTTTTGCACGCTCGACCATCTTGCGGGCGGACTTGATGTTGTTGGCAATGCCCTTCTCCACCAGGTCCTTCATGACAAAGGGCTTGAACAGCTCCAGAGCCATCTCCTTGGGCAGACCGCACTGGTCCATCTTCAGCTCAGGGCCGACGACGATAACGGAACGGCCGGAGTAGTCAACACGCTTGCCCAGCAGGTTCTGACGGAAGCGGCCCTGCTTGCCCTTCAGCATATCGGAAAGGCTCTTCAGTGCACGATTGTTGGGGCCGGTGACCGGACGGCCGCGGCGGCCGTTGTCGATCAGGCTGTCCACAGCCTCCTGCAGCATGCGCTTCTCGTTGCGCACGATGATGTCGGGAGCGCCCAGCTCCAGCAGGCGGCGCAGACGGTTGTTGCGGTTGATGACGCGGCGGTACAGGTCATTCAGGTCGGAGGTGGCGAAGCGGCCGCCGTCCAGCTGGACCATGGGGCGCAGGTCAGGCGGCAGCACGGGCAGCACGTCCATGACCATCCACTCGGGGCGGTTGCCGGAAACGCGGAAAGCCTCGACGACTTCCAGACGCTTCAGGATACGCACCTTCTTCTGGCCGGAGGACTTCTCCACTTCGGCAGTCAGCTCAGCGCTGAGCTGGTCGAGGTCGATCTCCTTCAGCAGATCCTGAACGGCCTCAGCGCCCATCGCAGCCTCGAACTCGTCGCCGTAGCGCTCGCGCATCTCGCGGTACTCTTTCTCGGTCAGCAGCTGCTTCTTTTCCAGCGGGGTCAGACCGGGGTCGGTGACGATATAGCTTGCAAAGTAGAGGACCTTCTCCAGCAGGCGGGGGCTGATGTCCAGCATCAGGCCGATGCGGCTGGGGATGCCCTTGAAGTACCAGATGTGGCTCACAGGAGCGGCCAGCTCGATGTGGCCCATACGCTCACGGCGGACCTTGGCCTTGGTGACCTCGACGCCGCAGCGATCACACACCTTGCCCTTGTAGCGGATGCGCTTATACTTACCGCAGTGGCACTCCCAGTCCTTGGTAGGTCCAAAAATGCGCTCGCAGTACAGGCCGTCACGCTCCGGCTTCAGGGTGCGGTAGTTGATGGTCTCAGGCTTTTTGACCTCGCCGTAGCTCCAAGCGCGGATCTGCTCCGGGGAGGCAAGGCCGATTTTAATGGAATCGAAAACGTTGTTTTCCATGAAACGAACCCTTTCTTAATCTCTAGTTGTCTCGATGATACAGGCGGCTTTTCTGTTATAGGATCACAGGCGCTTCTCCCCTGCCGCAGCACGCGGCCAAAGGGGAAGGCTGTGTTGTGTATCCAAATCAGAAATCTACTTCGTCAGAAGAAGCGGGAGCTTCGGCACCGGAGTTATTGTCCTCCAGCACAGAAGGATCATCGAAACCTGCATCGGCGTCCTTGATGTTGTAATCAGTCAGTTCGCTCTCCTGCACCACAGTCTCGGTACCGGCAACATCACGCATATCAAAGCCGGTCTCTTCGTCTCGAAGTTCTGGCGCATATCGATCTCGTTGCCGTCCTTATCCTGCACGATCACGTCCATACCCAGAGACTGCAGTTCCTTCAGCATAACGCGGAAGGACTC
>ENA-OQBL01001205-OQBL01001205.1-human-gut-metagenome-genome-assembly--contig:-NODE-1205-length-10635-cov-3.587267_pt1 | contig 10635 bp, 11 predicted proteins | sample MGYA00242747_ERZ504553 | MGnify/ENA primary metagenome ERZ504553 (study PRJEB26092, sample SAMD00036240) | human gut metagenome | host: Homo sapiens | study: EMG produced TPA metagenomics assembly of...
GTGAAAAAGTAAGTGAAAAGGGCTTTGTTATAAAGGGATGGTGTATATATCAGAATAAAGTTGATATTATAGTAAAAGACGAAAAAAGAATATTTTGCCAGTAAAATAAAAGAAAAAAGAGAGTTGATGTTTTTAACCAATATCCGGAATGCACGGAAGAGGATGTATATGGCTTTGAGATTGTATACAAAGGAAATGTACCGAAAGTTGTTTATGTTTATTTGGAAGAAGGAAATAAAAGCGCAAAATATGGTGTGACACTCAAAGCATCCGTTGTGAAAAAAGGTGTAAACAAGGTAAAACGATATAAAGATAAAGGCATGATCTACCTGAAGAAATACGGAATAAAAGATGTGTTCGAACGTGTTGAAATGAAATTATCCCGTAAAAATCATGAAATGTATGAATACTGGAGAAGGTTGTATGTTCCAACGAAAAAACAGTTGAAAGAGCAGAGCGAGCAAGCGTTTGAAATAGAACCTAAAATTTCTATTGTTGTACCATTATATAAAACGGATCAGAGATTTTTAAAGGAAATGATCGATTCAGTAAAGGGACAAAGTTATTCTAATTGGGAACTGTGCCTTTCGGATGGAAGTGGAAATCCATCACCATTAAAAGATATTTTGACAAAGTATGAAAATGAAGATAAAAGAATAAAGGTAATTCGCAACGATTTTCCGTTGCAGATATCTGATAATACAAATAAGGCATTAGAATTAGTGTCAGGTGATTGGGTCGCATTCATGGATCATGATGATTTGCTGACACCAGATGCATTTTACGAATGTGTGAAGGCAATCAATCAGAATGAAAATGTGGATATGATCTATACCGATGAGGATAAGATTTCTATGGATGGGAAAATTTATTTCCAGCCACATTTTAAATCAGATTTTAACATTGATATGTTAAGAGGAACAAATTATTTTTGCCATTTAACGGTGGTAAAAAAAGGATTGTATGAAAAAGCAGGAAATCTGAATGGAGAATTTGATGGAGCACAGGATTATGATTTTGTTTTAAGATGTGTAGAACATGCTAAAAATGTTGTACATATTCCTAAAGTTTTATACCACTGGAGAGCGCATAAAGATTCTACAGCAGAGAATCCTGAGAGCAAATTATATGCATTTGAAGCAGGGGCGAGAGCTGTTCAGGCTCATTATGACAGAGTTGGCATAAATGCAAAGGTTGAGTCAACAAAATACTTGGGAATTTACAGAAGCACATATCAATTACAGGAAAAACCGTTAATATCAATTATCATTCCGAACAAAGATCATATTGAAGATTTGGACAAGTGTATCACTTCAATTGAAATGAAATCAACATATAAGAATGTAGAATATATTATTGTTGAAAATAATAGTGAAGAAGAACGTACATTTGAATATTATAAAAAAATGGAAGCAGAAAATCCGAAAGTAAAAGTAGTGAAATGGGAGAAGGAGTTCAACTATTCAGCTATCAATAATTTTGGTGTTACCTTTGCGAAGGGAGATTATTATCTGTTCCTGAATAATGATACAGAAATTATAAATGAAAACTGTCTGGAAGAAATGATGGGGTATTGTCTGAGAAATGAAGTAGGAGCAGTAGGAGCACGACTTTATTACGAGGATGGAACAATTCAGCATGCAGGAGTAATCGTAGGATTACAGGGAGTAGCTGGACATGTATTTACTGGTCTGCCACATGACACACCGGGATATTTCGGAAGGGTGATTATTGCACATGACTGTAGTGCAGTTACAGCAGCTTGTATGCTGGTGAAAAAAGAAGCGTTTGAAAAAGTAAATGGATTTGACCCTGATCTGGCTGTGGCATTCAATGATATTGATTTTTGTTTGAAAATTCGCGAGGCGGGTTATCTGATCGTGTATAATCCTTATGCGGAATTATATCATTATGAATCAAAATCCAGAGGAATGGAAGATAATGAAAAAAATGATAAAACGCTTTATGGGTGAGATTAAAAAATTCCATGAAAAGTGGTTTGACATTCTTTATAATGGTGATCCGTATTATAATCCGAATCTAACCTTGTTGGAAAATAATTTTGACTTAAGACATCCATGTAATAAGAGGGTGTAATTCGATATCTTCATACTTTTAATAGTAAATAGATTGAAATAAAATCAGAAAAGTGATGTATAGTATAGTAGCAGTATCCTAGGATACTGCTACTATACATTTACAAGCGAGGTACAACATGTGCTCTAAAATAAAAAGGAATCATTACGAAAGTAAAAAATGAGGGAATCGTAAAACCGATCGAACGACGTATTCAGAATCAGAAAAGGCAAAAAGAAGAACTGAAAATTATTCAAAACTATCATTTGATTGATGATAACGAACGTAAAAGACAAAGAGAAGAAGTATTCGAAAAGAATATAAAGATAAGTATAATTACACCATTATACAACACACCGGAAAACTACCTGATTCAGCTGATTGAATCTGTATGCAGTCAGACGTATGCCAACTGGGAATTGTGTCTTGCGGACGGAAGTGATGATGGACATGATGCTGTGGGAGAACTGTGTCGGAAATATGCTGAAAAAGATACAAGAATTGTTTACAGAAAATTGGATAAGAATGAAGGAATCGTAGGTAATACAAATCAGGCAATACAATTTGCCACCGGTGAATATCTGGGACTTCTGGATCATGACGATATATTGCACGAATCAGCATTATATGAATGTGCAAAAAGAATTCAGGATGGTGCAGACTTCGTATTTACAGATGAAATGAAATTCAGGGAATCCGTAGAAGATTCAAACGATATTGTCTGTAAATCAGGATTTGGAAAAGATGAATTAAGATCACATAATTATATCTGCCATTTTGTTGTGTTTGCAAAAAACTTATTAGATGGAATGTCAGAGCCGTATAGAAAGGAATGCGAAGGCAGTCAGGATTACGATATGGTACTGCGTCTGACTGAAAAAGCAGGGAAGATAGTGCACATTCCAAAGATTCTTTATTACTGGCGTGTACATGCAGGATCAGTGTCGATGGATTTATCCGTAAAACAGTATGCCGTAGATTCTGCGAAAAGGGCAATCGGTGAGCAGCTGAAAAGAACAAATGAATATGGGCAGGTAGAGTGTAATCTGCCATATCAGACGATTTACAGAATCAAATATGATCTGGAAAATACACCGGTAGTAAGTATATATATATGGGAGAATGGACAGGAAGATATAGGCGGTTATATCGATAAGCTGTTAAAAAAGACACACTACAGACCGTTAGAAATTATCTGTAATAGCAAAGAAGTGACATCTGTATCAGATAAGAATGTAAAGATCTTCGGTTATTCCAGAACTGAAGAAGAAAGTGCTTATGAGTGGATAAGAAAGGCAAGAGAACAGTCAAGTAGAATGTATCATATCTGTCTTAGCGGGTATTGCATACCGGAATCAGAAGAATGGATTGAAGAAATGCTGATGTATGCACAGAGACCGGATGTCGGGGTGGTATCTGCCAATATATGGGATAATAAAGGTCAGAGTTATTTCGCCGGCGGTGTACTGGATCAAGATTCTTTGACCGGAATTCATGTCATAAATAAAGGAATGGATAAAGCTGATCAGGGTTATGAGGCGAATATGCGTCATGTAAGAAATACGACTACAGCATCAGGAATCTGTATGATGGTACCGGAAAGAACATTTGAAAAAATAGGAGATTTTTCCACAGAGATGCAAGATTGTGCGGATATTGATCTGTGTTTGAGAAGTAGAGAAAAAGGTCTGTGGAATGTATGGGCATGTTTTGCAGATGTAGCTTATGCAGGAGACAACACGGCAGAAGACTATTGGAAACAGTGTGATTTATTTAAGAAAAAATGGAAAGAGACGATAGAAGCAGGGGATGAATTCTATCATCCGTTGTTGAAAGCATTAAAAAAGATATAGGAGAAAATATGGGTACAACAAGTTTGGCAAAAAAAGCATTTCATACAATACGGGAAGACGGTATTGGTGGATGTGTAAAGAAAACAAATGGATATATAAAAAAGCAGATAAAGAAAAGACGACGTGTAGAAAAAGTATATAAAGATGTATTATTTATCAGCGGCTGTAATGAAAAATCTTCCGCATCCGTGGCGATACCGGGTAAAACATCAGAGAGAACAGCTGGAAGCTATGAATTACACGACAGATGAGGTGTATTTTCCGGAACTGGAACTGGATGCGATTCGTTATTACAGGAGCTTTGTGTTCTTTAGATGTCCGGAGACAGAGGCAATCAAAGAATTTGTGGCGTTGGCAAAATACTTGAATAAGACAGTAGTATATGATATTGATGATCTGGTTGTTGATACAAAATATACAGACCAGATTAAATATGTCGCAGCGCTACCGACAGAAGAAAAACAAGCCTATGATGCCAATGTGATGAGTATGCAGAGTATGCTGAAAAGCTGTGATTATGCTACAACGACCACGAACTGTCTGAAAAATGAACTGGAGAATTACTGTCCTAAGGTATATATTAACCGTAATGTAGCATCAGAAGAGATGATTCTGCTATCGGAACAGGCATTAAAGAATAAGCCTGACAATAAAAAGGTGGTTAAGATGGGATATTTCAGTGGAAGTATCACACATAATGCAGATGTGGAGTTGCTCCTGCCGGTAATCATAACAATCATGAACGATTATGAAAATGTAGAATTGTATCTGATGGGGGAAGTAGATCTGCCGGATGAATTAAAGGTCTTTGAAGCAAGAGTAAAAAAACTGCCATTTAGTGACTGGAGGAAACTGCCTGAGATCATAGCTGAAAATGGATATTAATCTTGCACCGTTGGAAAATACCATTTTTAATGAAGCAAAATCAGAAAACAAATGGATGGAAGCGGCTCTGGTTAAGACCGTTACCGTTGCCAGTGATGTGGGAGCATTTCATGATTGTGTGGAAGATGAGATTACAGGTATTTTATGCAGAGATGCAAAAGAATGGGAAGATGCATTAAGGAAAGTCATTGAAGATTCAGAATATCGGAAGAAGATAGTGGAAAATGCTTATCTGAAATGCAAAGAAAATTATACGACATTCAGAACGGGATTACGTCTGGCAAAATTGTATGAAGAAGAAAAAAGTACGAATTATGTATTCGTACTGCCGGGATTAGAAATCAGCGGTGGTATCAAAGTTGCATTACGACATGCGGCGATGCTGCAAAAAAAAGGGAACGAAGTATCTATATTTACATTAGACAGTAATGAAAAATGGTGTGAATTCGAAGACTGTAGATTCCCGGTGATCAATCTGGAAGATACAACGATTGCGGGTAAGATCGATCATATGATCGCTACCATGTGGACAACGGTGAAAGTAGTAGAAGAGTATCCGTATGCGGTGAACAAATATTACCTGGTTCAAAATTATGAAGCAGGCTTTTATAAAGAGACAGATTCGCTGCGTATACAGGCGAATCAGTCTTATAGACCATCGACAGACGTGAAATTTATCACGATATCGAAATGGTGTCAGAAATGGCTGGAAGAAGAGTTCGGACAAATGTCTGTGTATGCACCGAATGGGCTGGAAATCGAAAGATTTCCGGAGCATAAGAGAACTTTGAATGGCAAAATCCGGATCCTGGTAGAGGGAGATTGTGCCGTGGATTATAAAAATGTAGATGAATCTTTTGAAATCATTGACAGATTAGATCAGGAAAAATATGAAGTATGGTATATGTCATACAATGCAGAACCAAAAGACAAATACAGAGTGGATAAATTTTTTAACAGGGTTCCGTATGAGAAAGTTCCGGAGATATATGCACAGAGTGATATTCTGATAAAGACCAGTCTGTTAGAAAGCTTCTCCTACCCGCCACTGGAGATGATGGCAACCGGTGGATATGTGCTTGCAGTTCCGAATGGAGGAAATATAGAATATCTGAAAGATAATGAAAACTGTCTGTTGTATAAGGCAGGAAATATCAGTCAGGCCTGTGAAAAGATTGAAAATCTGATCGCTTCAGAAGAATTGCAGCAGAAGTTATATTTGAATGGTCTTAAGACCGCAAAAGAAAGAGCATGGGAAAATGTAACAGATGAAATTCTGGAGATGTACGGCGCAAATTAGAAGCGAGACTTGTCTAACAGACGAAAAAATGCTATACTTAATAAGATTGTTCAATTATAACCAATAAAATCGGAGGAAGAATCGTGACAACGTATGTACAAAATTTTTTGAAATTTCAACCATTGTTGAAAGAATTGATAGCACGAGATATCAAGGTTAAATATAGAAAATCAGTATTGGGTGTTTTATGGACATTGCTGAATCCGTTATTTATGATGATCGTTCTGTCGGTAGTATTTTCGAATCTTTTTAAATTTGATGTAGAATATTTTCCGGTATATCTGTTGAGTGGACAGTTGATCTTCAACTTTTATTCGGAAGTAACAACCTGTTCTATGTCAGCGATTATTGACAATGGACCGCTGATCAAAAAGGTATATGTACCAAAATATTTGTTCATTCTGGCAAGAACATTTTCAAGTACCATAAATCTGCTGGCATCATTTACAGCTTTGATTGTTGTTATGCTTGCCATGCGTGTGGAACTGCATTATACAGTATTACTGGTATGGATTCCACTGGCATTTATTGTAGCGTTTTCACTGGGAATGGGATTGCTGTTATCAGCGATTGCTGTAAAATTCAGAGATATTATGCATCTGTATTCAGTATTTGTTACAGCACTGATGTATCTGACACCGGTAATCTATCCGATGTCAATCTTACCGGAGTGGTTAAAACCGATTGTATTACTCAATCCACTGACGAATATATTGCAGATGTTCCGTGGTGTAATGATGTATAATTCTTTACCGGGAATAAAATCTATCCTGATAGCTGCAGTAGAATGTGTAGTAATGCTTGTGATTGGATTGTATGTATTTTATAAACGACAGGATAGTTTTATTTTGGATATATAAGGAGAAGATATATGGATAATCAGGAGATTATTAGTGTAGAGCATGTCTCAATGCGGTTCAGCCTTGCATCGGAGAAAGTGACAAGTTTTAAAGAATATGTAATTAAGACTGCGAAAAAGCAGCTTTCATACGGAGAGTTCTGGGCTTTAAAAGATGTAAGCTTCAGTGTGAATAAGGGTGATGCATTAGGATTGATCGGATTGAACGGTAGTGGAAAGAGTACAATGCTTAAGGTCATTGCAGGTGTTTTGAAACCGACAAAAGGCAGTGTGACAGTCAGAGGATCCGTAGCGCCGCTGATCGAGCTGGGAGCAGGTTTTGATTATGATCTGACTGCAGAAGAGAATGTATATCTGAATGGTGCTCTTTTGGGATATCCAAGAGCGGAAATGGAAAAACATTATAATGATATCGTGGAATTTTCGGAATTACATGATTTTATGAATGTTCCGGTGAAGAACTTTTCGTCAGGAATGATCTCACGACTGGCATTTTCGATTGCAACGATAGGAATACCGGATATTCTGATCGTAGACGAAGTGTTATCGGTAGGTGATTTCAGATTCCAGGAAAAATGTAAGAACCGTATCAAGAATATGCTGGATAAAGGAACAACATTATTGTTTGTATCACATAGTATTGAGCAGGTGGAAGAACTGTGTAACAAGGTAGTATGGCTGGACAAAGGTAATCTGAAGATGGCAGGAGAGTCCAGAAACATCGCTGAAATATACAGTGCTTCATAAGATAGGAGTATATTGAAACAATGAAATCAAAGATAAAAACTATTTTTCTTATTCTAATTATAATAGTACTCGCTGCAGTATATGCGGTTATTGACAAGCCGGTATCTGTTTATGATACTTCATGTGATACCAGTAAATTTCAGGCGCAGGTATTAGAAGTCGGACAGATGGCTTCGCAGAAGTTCGTATGCGAAGAGGCGTATATGGATGGTATCTCATTAAAACTGGCTGCGAATGCAGTGCCGGATAAAGAAAAGGTATTAGTAGCATATGAAGTTGTAGATGACAGCACTGGTAAAGTAGTTGCCAAGGGTACGGAGAATCTTGGAAAATTACGCAGCGGAAAATTCTTCAAGATGAAATTCGACAGAGTAAATGATTGTAAGGATAAAGCATATACATTAAATTTCCAGGTTACAAAGTGTGATGCGGGAAATGTACAGATCTTTTATACCCCGGGAACCGATAAAGGGGAAGCACTCGTATATGCAGGAACACCGATTGATGGAATCGGAGTTATGCGTACACTGACGCATCGGTTTGATCTGGAAACATATATCGTAACATTATGTTTTGCTGCGTATATTGTGTTATTTATGAGATGGTTATATAAATTATTTAAGTAATAAAAAGGCGGGCAGAAATTATATCTGGCTGCCTTTTTGGATTATATCAAAGTGTGCAGGGTGACGTCATGAAAGAAAAGATAAAGAAAATAGATAGCTATATAAAGGCATACGGGATAAGAAAGACTGTGGGGCTTTTGTATGAAAAGGCAACGCATAAAGATCAGAAAGACTATGAACGATGGCTTGAAAAACACAAGATAACAGAGACAATACGTGAAGCGCAAAAAGAGACGGTGTTCAATAAACAGCCATGTTTTAGTATAGTCGTTCCATTATATAAAACACAGGAAAAATATTTAAAAGAGCTTCTGGAATCTATCAAAGGTCAAACATATTCAAACTGGGAACTCTGTCTGTCGGATGGAAGTGGGCTGGATTCCCCGCTGAAAGAGGTTTTGAAAGAATTGGAATATAGTGACAGCAGAATAAAAGTCATTAGTTCGAAAGAACCCTTAAAGATAGCAGAGAATACAAATGCTGCAATTGAGATTGCAACGGGGGATTATATCGTATTTGCTGATCATGATGATATATTATCGATAGATGCATTATACGAATGTGCAAAATGTATCAATGAAAATCCGAAAGTAGATATGATATATTCTGATGAGGATAAGGTATCTATGGATGGACAAACATATTTTGAACCACATTTTAAGCCGGATTTGAATGTGGATCTGCTGTGTTCGGTTAATTATTTTTGTCATCTGGTTGTGGTTAAAAGACAACTGTTAGAACAGGCCGGGAATTTAAATGGAGAATATAATGGCGCTCAGGACTATGACTTTGTGTTGCGTTGTGTGGAAAAAACAGATGCAGTGTATCATATTCCGAAGATATTGTATCATTGGCGGGCACATATGGATTCAACGGCAGAAAATCCGGAAAGTAAACGCTATGCCTTTGAAGCGGGTAGAAGAGCAATTCAAAAGCACTATGAACGGATCGGATTAAAGGATGCATATGTAGAAGAAACAGCATATCCCGGAACGTATCGTACACGTTACAAATATGCAGACAAACCGAAAGTGTCGATCATTATTGATGAGATTACGAAGAAGGAATTACTGGGAAAAACTTTGCAATCAATAAAAGAAATGATTATCCGGATTATGAAGTGATTATAGTAGATTGTACAGAGAAGAAAGAAATAGAAGAATTCGTTGAAAAGTATCAGGATAAGCGAATACGTGTAAAACGAGGGGAAAAGATATGGACAGCATCAAAACGGAAAAAATGAAGGGGCTGGCTGTGCAAAAGGAGAGTATCTGATCTTCTTGGCTGGAAATGCAGAATTTGCGGATAAAGAAGGTATATCAGAACTGGTTTCCATGGCTATGCGAGGCGATGTCGGAGTAGTCGGGGCAAGAAGTTATTATAAGAACAGAACATTAGAACATGCAGGCTGTGTGATCGGAATGAATGGGACTGCAGGAAGCCTCTTTGAGCACACGCTTCGAGGAGAAAATGGATATTTTTCACATATTGTAACACAGATGCAGTATAGTGCAGTTGCAGGTGCGTGTATGATGGTGAAGAAAGATATATTTGAAAAAGTGAATGGATTTGATGAGGGTTACAAAGGAGAACTGGGAAAAGTGGATCTTTGTCTGAAAATTAGAAATAAGCATATCAGTGTTGTTTATAATCCGTATGTGGAAATGGTGCGTTGGAGTAATGAACTGCAAAACAACGAAAATGATGAAAAAATTTTTAAGAAACAGTGGGCAGAAATATTGGAAAAGGGCGATCCGTATTATAACAAGAATTTGTCATTGAGTGTATCAGGATGTAATATAAGATAAGAATATTGTTATCAGGAATGAAAAAAAGTATGAGGAAAAAATTATGGGAAAGAAAAAGTTGTTTTAGATCAATTTGATTTTATCCGTGCAATAGCATGTTTGGGAATTGTATTGTATCACTTTGCAGTAGAATATGGCTGGCCGGATATATTTAATAATTATGTTGGTGGTGTTACCTATGGAGATATTTACGTTACAGTATTTTTCTTCATTTCAGGTGCATTACTATTTTATAATCATAGTGAAGTAGATGATTTAAAAATTATTTTATAAAAAAAATGAGCATTATCTATCTTCCCGGCATTTTATATTGCATGGGGATTAATGTATATAAGGGATGTGCTGAGATATAAAAGTTTGTTTTACAGAGGAAACCCGGCCAGCATTATTTTGTCTTTGATTGGAATGGATGGATACCTTGCATTTAAGATAAATGATTATTATATTCTGGGAGAATGGTTTATAGGTGCGATTATCCTCC
>ENA-OQBL01001206-OQBL01001206.1-human-gut-metagenome-genome-assembly--contig:-NODE-1206-length-10635-cov-3.287019_pt1 | contig 10635 bp, 9 predicted proteins | sample MGYA00242747_ERZ504553 | MGnify/ENA primary metagenome ERZ504553 (study PRJEB26092, sample SAMD00036240) | human gut metagenome | host: Homo sapiens | study: EMG produced TPA metagenomics assembly of...
AAGTCATGGCTATGTTGCCATTCAAGCGGGTGTTCAGTTGATAATCCATAAAAAAACAGATTGTTTTAGTAAATAACAAAGATAGCGAATATCTTGTTTGCTACTGATTATTTCCCCACTTTTGTAGCCGTTTTGCTGTTCTTTAATTTTTAACCTTTAATGTCTTCATGCAAATGTTCCCCGTCATATTTGTATCTCTCGGTCCCGGCGAACCGGAACTGATTACCGTAAAAGGCTTGAAAGCCCTGCAGACAGCCGACTGTATATTCTGTCCCCGAGACACTGGCCAAAGATGGAAACAGAGTTTTCACGCGCAGCCGACATCCTATTGCTAACTCGACATTCCGGAAAACACGGTGCACCGCTTTCCACTCCCCATGAGCAAACAGCGCGAAAAAGCCCTGAGCGCCTACGACGAGGTCTATATGGAGAGCTCCACCCTCCGGCAACAAGGAAAGAAGGTCTGTATCGTTGCCGAAGGAGATGCCGGATTCTACTCTTCCATACACTATGTATATGACAAATTGCAGGCAGACGGCATCCCCGTGAAGCACATCCCCGGTATCCCCGCCTTCATTGCCGCCGGCGCATTGGGCGGGCTCCATGTAGCCAGCCAGGAAGAACGGCTGACGGTGATACCCGGCATCGTCACGACAGAAGAGATAGAAAGACTGACAAGCGAAAACAGTGCGGTTGTCATCATGAAGCTGTCCAGATGCACCGATGAGATTCACCGCTGCATCCGCCTGCATCCCGAATACCGGTATCACTATTTTGAGAATGTTGGCACTCCGGAAGAGAAGTATATCAATGACAGCAAGCGGATAGCGGCCATCCGCTTCCCCTATTTTTCCCTGCTTATCATTCGCCCAGAGGCCTTTTGAGCCCGATTTAATACAATTTCGCACACCATAGGCATTATTTTAATGAAAATGGGTTACCTTTGCGCCGTTGAAATATAAAAAAAGATAAGAACATGAAGAAAGTCGTTTTTTATATGATGATGCTGGTTATGAGCATCGGTTATGCCTATGCACAAGGAAAGGCAGACATCAAATTCGAACAGACCACCCACAACTTCGGCACATTCTCCGAAAACAGTCCGGTAGTCAGCTACACCTTTAAGTTTACGAACGTAGGCGATGCTCCGCTTGTCATCCATCAAGCTGTAGCTTCCTGCGGATGTACCGTTCCCGAATATTCACAAGAACCGATAGCACCGGGGAAAGACAGGAACAGTGAAAGTAACCTATAATGGAACCGGAAGATACCCCGGACACTTCAAGAAATCCATCACCCTGCGCACCAATGCCAAAACGGAAATCATGCGATTGTTTATCGAAGGGGACATGACCGCTAAAGATGCCAAATAAGCATTTTACCATACAGAATTAAGGAGATTTTTTTAAATCTCCTTTTTTTTCGCTTTCTTTGCCTAAAATGCGAAGATAGGCTGCACCTCAGCAGAATAATAATGAGCTTGCTCATTTTATCCAGCATTCGGTTTGCACTATCTTTGAAGTCTATTAAAGAAAAACATAAAACTACAAAACCTATGAAACAAGAAGAAGAACCTATTACCGGCTTGCCGGAAAATGCGTTCCGTGAACTGAAACCGGGAGAAGTGTACAACCCTCTGATGAGCCCGGACAAGAAGTATTCAGAAGTAAATGCCTGGTCGGTGACATGGGGTATTCTGATGGCCATTCTCTTTTCGGCCGCAGCCGCCTATCTGGGGCTAAAGGTGGGGCAAGTATTCGAAGCCGCCATCCCCATCGCCATCATTGCCGTCGGCGTATCAGGTGCCGCCAAACGCAAGAACGCATTGGGCGAAAACGTCATTATCCAGTCTATCGGTGCCAGTTCTGGCGTCATCGTGGCAGGTGCCATCTTCACCCTTCCGGCGCTTTATATCCTTCAGGAAACCTATCCGAAAGAAATCACTGTTACCTTTGCACAAGTCTTTATCAGCTCTCTGCTGGGAGGTGTGCTGGGTATTCTCTTCCTTATCCCCTTCCGTAAATATTTCGTGAGCGACATGCACGGCAAGTATCCCTTCCCCGAAGCAACAGCCACCACACAAGTGCTCGTCTCCGGTGAAAAGGGCGGCAGCCAGGCAAAACCATTACTCATGGCAGGTATCATCGGTGGTCTATACGACTTCATCGTGGCAACCTTCGGCTGGTGGAACGAGAATTTCACTACCCGCGTATGCGGCCTCGGCGAAATGCTGGCCGAGAAAGCCAAGCTGGTATTCAAGGTTAATACGGGTGCTGCTGTGCTCGGTCTGGGTTATATCGTGGGACTGAAATACGCGTCCATCATCTGTGCCGGTTCGCTGGCCGTATGGTGGATTATCATCCCCGGTATGTCCATGATTTGGGGAGACTCCGTACTGAACCAATGGAACCCCGAAATCACAGCAACCGTAGGCGCTATGGCTCCGGAAGATATTTTCAAATACTATGCCAAGAGCATCGGTATCGGTGGTATAGCCATGGCAGGTATCATCGGCATTATCAAGTCCTGGGGCATCATTAAGAGCGCCGTAGGGCTGGCTGCCAAGGAAATGGGCGGTAAATCCAATGTAGAGGCCAGCGTGAAGCGCACGCAACGGGACATCTCCATGAAGATTATCGCCATCGGCTCCATCATCACATTGCTGCTGGTTGTTCTGTTCTTCTACTTCGATGTGATGCAAGGTGACCTGACACATACCATTGTAGCCATCCTGCTGGTAGCAGGTATCGCTTTCCTGTTCACTACCGTGGCAGCCAATGCCATTGCGATTGTGGGCACAAATCCCGTATCCGGAATGACGCTGATGACATTGATTCTGGCATCCGTAGTCATGGTAGCCGTAGGGTTGAAAGGTCCCGGAGGAATGGTTGCGGCACTGGTGATGGGTGGTGTTGTATGTACGGCACTGTCCATGGCGGGAGGCTTCATCACAGACTTGAAAATCGGTTACTGGCTGGGTAGCACGCCTGCCAAGCAGGAGACCTGGAAGTTCCTCGGAACCATCGTTTCTGCCGCTACCGTAGGTGGTGTAATGATTATCCTGAACAAGACATACGGTTTCACCAGCGGACAACTGGCTGCTCCGCAGGCCAATGCCATGGCAGCCGTTATCGAACCTCTGATGAACGGTGTGGGTGCTCCTTGGCTGCTCTACGGCATCGGTGCAGTGCTGGCCGTCATCCTCAACTTCTGCAAGATTCCCGCACTGGCATTTGCATTGGGTATGTTCATCCCATTGGAACTGAATGTCCCGTTGGTAGTAGGCGGTGCCGTCAACTGGTACGTGACCAGCCGCAGCAAGGATGCCGCTCTCAATGCCGAACGCGGGGAAAAAGGCACACTGCTTGCCTCCGGTTTCATTGCCGGCGGTGCATTGATGGGCGTGGTAAGCGCCGCCATGCGCTTCGGAGGAATCAACCTCGTGAACGATGCATGGTTGCAAAACACTTGGTCTGAAGTGCTGGCGCTGGGTGCTTATGCCATTCTGATATTCTACCTCATCAAAGCTTCCATGAAAACCAAATAACCTTTAAATACCAAGAACATGAAAAGATTCTACTTTTATCTTTTCTATTTGCAACGACCATGTTATCTGCACAAAAGCCCGTTGAGCTGCCCCTATGGCCCAACGGTGCCCCCAATAACAACGAACTGACCAATTCCGGACAGAACCATAACAACGAATGGGTGTCCGATGTCACCACCCCTACCCTTACGGTGTATCCTGCCTCCCACCCCAACGGCATGGCCATCATCATGTGTCCGGGAGGTGGCTACGGAGGGCTGGCCATGAAGCACGAGGGACACGACATGGCTCCCTGGTTCAACACACAAGGCATCACCTATGCAGTACTGAAATACCGTATGCCCAACGGGCACCATGAAGTGCCCCTTTCCGATGCCGAACAAGCCATCCGCATGGTACGCAAACATGCCGCTGAATGGGGTGTCAATCCTCAGCGCGTAGGCATCATGGGCGCTTCTGCCGGCGGCCATCTGGCAGCTTCGCTTGCCACACTATACAGCAGTGACAAAACCCGTCCCGACTTCCAGATCTTGTTCTATCCGGTGATTTCCATGCAGAAAGGCGTTACCCATGGAGGTTCCCGCCAGAACCTTATCGGAGAAAATCCATCTCAGGAGCTGGAACAAAAATACTCCCTCGAAAGACAAGTGTCCCCACGCACTCCGCAGGCTTTTATCATGCTTTCTTCGGACGACGACGCAGTGCCACCCATCAACGGCATTGGCTATTTCCTCGCCTTGCGTGACCACAAAGTGCCTGCCAGCCTGCATGCCTACCCTACCGGCGGACATGCTGGGGATTCCGGGACAACTTCACCTACAAGCGTCAATGGACGGAAGAACTGGAGAAGTGGTTGCGTGAAGGGCTCGTATTCCCGGTCTCTGAACCTACCACAAAGAAATAAAAGCAATTATGAATAAAAAGTATTTTTTACTCACTTGCCTCGCAGCTTTTCCCTTTGCCCTGACTGCTCAGGAGAACAATCGCTACGAAGAGATTACCAACCCCAAGCTGACAAGCATCAACCGGGAGCCTGCCCGCAGCACGTTCACCTCCTACGTCACGGAGGCCGATGCCGTCATCAATGACCGCAAGAACGGAACCTTCCGCTTGTCCCTTAACGGGAAATGGAAATTCCATTATGTGGAAACCTTCGCCGACCGCCCCACGGACTTCATGATGGACCGTGTGGACGCCACCGCTGGCCGGACATCAATGTACCCGGAAACTGGGAGTTGCAAGGATTCGGCACGCCCATCTACGTGAACCATCCCTATGAGTTCTGTTCTTCGGGCTATCCTCCTTATTGGGACAAGCCCAACCCTCCGTACGTTCCCAAGGAATGGAATCCCACCGGCACCTATCGCCGCGAGTTCACCCTTCCGGGAGACTGGGACGATAAGGAGATTTTCCTGAGTGCCGACGGTGTACGCAGGGGCAGCCTTCTACTACCTTAACGGCAAGTTTGTAGGCATGAGTAAAGATGCAAAGACTCCGGCGCGTTCAACGTCAGCGCCATTGCCAAGAAAGGGAAGAATGTCATTGCCATTCAGATACACCGCTTTTCCGATGCCAACTATCTGGAATGCCAGGACTTCTGGCGCATCAGTGGTATCGAACGGGACATTTACTTATATGCCCAGCCTCAAATCCATCTCACAGACTTCAAGGTGGAAGCTCCTCTGGACGACAACTACCGGAACGGTATCCTCAAGGTAAAGGTGCAGTTTACCAATGAAAGCGGACAAAACGCCCATTTGTCGTTGGTTACCGCCTGCTGGACAAGAACGACCAGCAGATAGCCCAGTCCTCTACTCAGGTCAGCGGTGACCAAACGGAAGTGGAATTCACCAAGAAGACCATCCAGGAACCCCTGCAATGGACAGCCGAAACGCCCAACCTCTATACCCTCGTCGTCAGCTTGAAGCGCCCGAACGGAGATGTGATTGAAGCGACAAGCTGCAAAGTAGGTTTCCGTACAGTGGAAATCAAGGACAAGCAACTGTTGGTAAACGGACAACCTATCCTCGTGAAAGGCGTGAACTATCACGAACACAACGAGAATACCGGTCACTATGTCTCCGAAGAACTGATGAAGAAAGATTTCGAGCTTTGGAAGAGATACAATGTCAATACCGTACGCACTTGCCACTATCCCCAGCAGGAACGTTTCTACGAACTCTGCGATGAATATGGTATCTACGTCATCGACGAAGCCAATATCGAAAGTCACGGCATGGGTTACGACTTGCGGGTAGGCGGTACGCTGGGAAACAATCCGCTCTTCATGAATGCCCATCTCGACCGCACCATGAATATGTACGAGCGGGACAAGAACCATCCGTCAGTCATCATCTGGTCGCTGGGCAACGAAGCCGGGAACGGATTGAATTTCTACGTCACTTACAACACCTTGAAGACACTCGACAGCCGTCCCATCCAGTATGAACGTGCACTGTTGGAATGGAATACGGACATCTACTGCCCGATGTATGCTCCCCCTTCCTATCTGGAGAAGTATGCCCGGAACAAGGAGATGACGCGTCCCCTCATTCTTTGCGAGTATGCCCATGCCATGGGCAACAGTCTCGGCAACTTCCAGGACTACTGGGATATCATCGAAAAATATCCCATCCTCCAGGGCGGCTGTATCTGGGACTGGGTAGACCAAGGCTTTGCCGCCAAGACAGACGACGGCCGTAAATACTGGACCTATGGCGGCGATTATGGCGAGAACGGCACTCCCTCCGACGGCAATTTCTGCATCAACGGCGTGGTATACCCCGACCGCAGTGTCAAACCGCAGACGGAAGAGATGGGGAAGGTCTACCAGAACATCAAGTTCCTCGACTTCGACAAGCAAACTTCCACCGTGAAAATCCGCAATGATTTCTCTTTCACCAATCTCGACAGTACGACTTCTACTACATCATCCGCGACCATGGAAAGGAAGTCTACCGTGGCAAGATTGAAAATATCCATGCTGCACCGGGCAGACAGTAACACGGCTTCTGAACGGCATACCCAAGAGAAACAGACAACGGGAGATGTACGCATCGAGTTCTATGCAGCCATCAAGACGGCAGAACCTTTCCTCCCGGCCGGCACGGTCATTGCACGCGAACAGACCTACGTCCATACCTTCTACAAGAAAGAGGCTACGGCACAGAAGCCCGCCACTTCTAAGGAAGAAGGAAATTTGGTGGCGTTCTTCGGTCCCGACTTCAAAGCCACCTTCGACAAGCAAAGCGGCCTACTCACCTCCTATTTGTACAAGAAGCACGAGTACATACTGAACGGTCAAGGTCCCCGCCCATTCTTCTGGCGTGCACCGACGGACAATGATTATGGAGCCAACCTCCCCGTCCGCCTCAAAGCCTGGAAAGAGGCAAGCTATCAAGAACCAAAAGCCGAAAGTTTCCAAGTGACTCCGGGCAGCAATGCCACGACAGTAAAGGTGACCTATCATTTTCCGCAGACAGATGCCCGTTGGGACATCACCTATAAGATATATGCCAACGGAGTTATCAAGGTAGACAACCGCTTCGTGGCCGAAGGAGACCAGGCTTCGATGATACCGCGTGTAGGCCTGCGGATGCAGTTGCAAAAGATCTTTACAGACTTGACCTACTACGGTCGCGGTCCGAAGGAAAACTACCGAGACCGCCGTACCTCCCAGTTTATTGGAGAGTATACTATCCCGCTCAAGGATATGTACGAGCCTTACGTCCGCCCGCAAGAGAACAACCATCGCACAGACATCTATTGGTGCGCCCTTACCGATAAGACGCAACGTGGCTTGCTACTCATCGCCGACCGCACCTTCGAACTGAACGCCTCCAACTATCCCCTGGAGAGCATGGATAGCGGCGACACGATTGATAACGGTGCTCCGCGTACCGAAAAGACCCATCATCGCCACCTCACCGATCCTCTGCCGGAAAAGATGGTTGATTTGTTCATTGACTACCGCATGATGGGTGTCGGTGGAGACGACAGTTGGGGCGCAACCGCCCATGAACCCTATCTGATTCGTCCGGGCAAAGAGAATGCCATTGAATACGGTTTCTCCCTTGTTCCGTTCGATAAAAAGGGAGGATTATAAATATTTAATCCAGCAATATTGAATTTAATCCCTCCGGATTAAGCTTTTATAAAAAGGATGTAGTAAATTTGCTGCATCCTTTTTACGTTTAAGAACAATAATAATCAAAAGAGAGAAAATGAAAACAATGACTAAATTTATGTTCAGCGCCCTCTGCGCCGCAGCCATGGTAACTTCCGTTTCTGCCCAGGGAGGGAAAGATATGTTGAGCAATGGAATAAAGTATCTGGATGTGCCATACGTAGCCCATACGCTGGAAGCAGATGGTCCCGAAGAACTCGTCATCAACTGCGATGAGGTAGACTGCACCACGCTGGTGGAATATGTGCTGGCAGAGACACTCACCCCCAAATTGGCCGACGGAGACATCTCGGAAAGCGCTTTCGCCGATAACCTGCAAAAAATCCGTTACCGTGACGGTAAAATCGACGGGTACACTTCCCGCCTGCATTATATTGCCGACTGGATAAACAATGGCGTACGCAACGGCTTCCTTCAGGATGTAACGGGCGCCATGAGTCCCGACACCGAACAGTTATCCATCTCCTACATGTCTTCCCACCCCCAACTCTACAAGCAGCTGGCAAATTCTCCGGAGAACATAGCCAAAATGAAGAAGATTGAACAATCCTTGTCCAGCAAGGAAATTCACTATCTTCCCAAAGCCAAACTTCCCGCCGATGGTCTCCCGTGGATTAAAGACGGCGATATCATAGCCATCACCACCAACACTCCGGGGCTGGACGTAGCCCACATGGGAATCGCTTTCTATGCAGATGGCAAACTCCTGTTGGTACACGCTTCTTCTACCGACAAGAAAGTGGTTGTTTCCAAAGTCCCCTTGTCCCAAATGCTGAAAGACAATAATAAGTGGACGGGAATACGGGTGCTGAGAATGAAGAAATAAGGTGAAATTTTATAATATGGAAAAGGCGATGGAGAATTAATTCTCCATCGCCTTTTCCATATATATGATTGTTCGTTCCTATTCCTCTACGACAATATATTCATCAATATTCCGTGTTTCTTTACTGAAGTTCACACCTACTTTCACTAATTTCCTGCCATCCAAGGTATAAGGAATCAGATACCCCTTCTCATCTATTTGCTTCAGAGCTGCGTCGGCTGTACCGTCCAATTTGAACTCAAAAACATAAATAGCGGTAGGGGTATGAACTACCGCGTCCGCACGGCCGCGGCTGCTGCGAACCTCGGACCGGATGAACTGTCCCAGCAAAGTAAATACTACATGAAAAATAACCTGATAATGACGTTCCGTATCATCACTCAACTCGTACGGAATACCGGAGAAGAATATCTTAAGACGCTCCATAAACGCCTCCACATCCCCACTCTTCAATTCACGCATGAATTTAGCGATGTGGAAACCAGTCTCATCATCAGTAACTTTAGTATAAAAAGGAACCAGAAAATTCAGAAAGCCGTAACGAACCTCATCATTTGGAAAGCCTAAAGTGTATAGCTTCACATCATCATCATACCCTTTTATGGTCAAATAACCACTTTGATAAATCATCGGAAGAGGATTATTTGTTTCCGCACGATATTCAGAGAAAGCGGAAGCCAGCACTTCCACTCCATCTATCAATAGACGTATATCGTAATCACTCTGCTTCAGCAAGTCAACCAAGTAAGTAGGTGTGCCGGTCTGAAACCAATAATATCCCATCTCTTCTGCATCAAAAGCATTCAATACACTGAACGGATTGAACATTCCTACACCTTCCGGATGAAAATGATAACCATCATATTGACGTTCCATCAAATCAATCACTTCTTGTAAGGATATCCCTCTTCGTTTAGCCAGTCTCTCAAGTTCCGGCAGAAAGGTTTTCACCAACTCCTCTTTGGTAATACCACACAAAGCAGCGTAAGGAGACTTCATGCTGATATCATTCAGCTGGTTCAAGTCACTGAACACACTTACTTGCGCAAACTTGGTCACTCCGGTCAGGAAAACAAAACGAAGATAACGGTCAGCGCTCTTCAAGACACCGTAGAATGCTTTCAATGTTTTCCGATACTCATCCAGCAAGTTCTCATCCAAGACCGCTTGAAGCAATGGCTTGTCATACTCATCAATCAGCACAACAACCTGCTTTCCTGTCTGCATGCATGCCCGCTCTATCACGTAAGCAAAACGCTCTTCCGGATTACGGTCTTTCTTCTCCTGACCATAGAGCAGCTCCCATTTCTCCAGATACTGATTAAGCATAGCCGTCAGGTCAGCAGCAGTTTCATATTTCCGGGCATTCAAATCCAAGTGCAAAACCGGGTATTCTTCCCATTCCTTTTCCAGCTGTTCGATGGCCAAACCTTGAAACAGATCCTTGCGTCCTTGAAAGTAGGCTTCAAAGGTAGAAAGAAGCAGACTCTTGCCAAAACGACGGGGACGGCTCAAGAAATAAGGTTTACCTACATTTGCAATTTGATAAACCATAGCCGTCTTATCTACATAGAGATAACCATCCCTACGTATTTCCTCAAAAGTCTGTATGCCAATCGGCAGTTTACGCATCTGTTCCATGTTATTATTATAACCTGATTGGTATATGACAAAGGTACGATTTATATTTCAAAAATAAGACGAAAGGCGATGGAGATTTTAGTCTCCATCGCCTTTCATTATTTTACTAATCATCATTTCAGTATTACTCACGTAGACTGGTGCAATCCGAAATACTTCTTCATAAAGCAGGTATAAGAAAACAAAGCAAAAGAATTATACCTGTCAAATACCAATAACCGTAACCTAAACACATTATATATCCTACGATTATGATTGCCTGCACCGCCATGTAAATAGAAGAAACCATTACATGAGGAATCTTCAGCTCATTCGCCATAATCTGATACAGATGCTTGCGATGCGGTAGCCCGATATTCTCATGAAGCATCAGGCGGTGAATGATAGTCAGTACACTATCCACACCATAAACGGATAAAAGGACTATCCAGCTGA
>ENA-OQBL01001207-OQBL01001207.1-human-gut-metagenome-genome-assembly--contig:-NODE-1207-length-10630-cov-4.889936_pt1 | contig 10630 bp, 9 predicted proteins | sample MGYA00242747_ERZ504553 | MGnify/ENA primary metagenome ERZ504553 (study PRJEB26092, sample SAMD00036240) | human gut metagenome | host: Homo sapiens | study: EMG produced TPA metagenomics assembly of...
TTCACCATGCACATCAACGACTGGGCGTCCAACGCCGGTGCCCAGTACGGTGCGCTGGCGCACAGTCTGCTGAATGGCCGCCTTGACCTTGAAAAAGACCCGCCCGCCGCCATGGCTGAACTGGAAAACCCCCTACGACACCGCCGCCCGGCAGGCCGCCGCGCCCGATGCCCTATGGGATGTGGCCTACTATAACGGACACTATTACGTCTATTTCGGCATCGTGCCCTGCCTTCTGTTCCAGCTTCCGTTTGAGGCGCTGACCGGCATCCGGGACCTGCCGCCCGCACTGCCGATGATTTTGCTTGCCTGGTTGTACATACTTGCCGTCTTTGGCTTTGTGAAGCAGGCCGCGCGCCGCTGGTTCCCGCAGGCAAGCGCCGCGGCCTACCTGCTCACCGCCGCGGGCGCGGCCTCGGGCACACAGATCTACTATCTGCTCCACCGCCCGTCGGTGTATGAGTACGCGATCCTCTGCGGTGCTACGTTCGTTTTGTGGGCACTGTGGCAGTGGCTGTGCGCCGCAAACACGCCGGTAAACCGCCGCAAAGCGCTGACTTTCCACCTCGCGTTCGGCTCTCTCTGCATGGCATTGGTCGCGGGCTGCCGCCCCCAGATGGTGCTTTTTGCCGCGCTGGCCCTGCCCATGCTCTGGCCGCGCTATATCACGGAAAAGCGTCTGTGCACCCGCCGGGGCGCAGGGGAAGCCGCTGCGTTTATCCTGCCCGTTGTGCTTGTGGCCGTCGGCCTTATGTGGTACAATGCCGCGCGGTTCGGCTCGCCGTTTGACTTTGGTGCCAACTACAACCTGACCAGCAACGATATGACCCGCCGCGGCTTTGCCGTCGGGCGCATTGCCCCGGCAGCCGTGACCTTCCTCGCGGGCATTCCCGGTGTGCAGACGGTGTTCCCGTACCTGACTGCCACGCGGATGCAGACAAACTACATGGGCCTGACCATTACAGAGCTGTACTACGGCGGCGCGTTCGCCTGCCTGCCGCTGCTGTGGGGGCTGGCTGCGCTGCCGCTGGCCCGCCGCCGGTTGGGCAGCCGCCGCGACCTGCGCGCCGTCATCCGGCTTGTGCTCGCCTGCACGGCAGCGCTGGCCGTCGTAGACTGCCAGATGGCCGGAATGCTCTACCGCTACCAGAGCGACTGGCTCGGCCCGCTGCTGCTGGCGGCGGCGCTGGCGTGGCTCTTTGCGGAAAGTGTCCTGCAGGCCCGCCCCATCCCCGCGCTGACCAAAGCTCTGCGCACGGCGCTGCCGCTGGCCGTGCTGGCGGGCGTCTGCTACAATTTCGTGTTTACTTTGCGGCGGAGCCGCAGCTGATGGGGCAGAACCCTGCCCTGTATGAAAATGTGAGCCGCCTGGTCCAGTTCTGGCTGTGACGGCGCACCCTAAAAAGGAAAATGACGTATGGCGGACAAAAAACATCTACACCGTCGTCGTGGCTGACGATGAGGACGAACTGCGCGAGGCCGTCTGCACAATGATCCCCTGGGAGGCGCTCGGCTTCCACCTTGTGGGCAATGCCAGCAACGGGCTGGACGCGCTCGAGCTTGTCGAGCGGCTTGAGCCGGACCTGCTGCTGACCGACATCCGTATGCCGTTCATCTCGGGTATCGAGCTGGCGCGGCAGGTGCGCGAGATCCGCCCGGCGATGCACATTGCCTTTTTGAGCGGCTTCGACGATTTCGAGTATGCCAAGCAGGCCATCCAGTACAACATCATCAGCTACATGCTCAAGCCGCTGACGATGGACGGCCTGGCCGCCGAGCTGAAGGCCATCCACGAGAAGATCGACGCCCGCTATGCCGGGCTACGCCGGGCTGACTCGGCCCATGCGGATCGCGCAGCGCTCATCATTCCGCTGGTACTGGCCCGTTATGAAAATGCCCCCGAGAATGTGGAGACGCGCCTGCGCCAGGCAGCGGTAGACTGCGGTCTGCTGCGCGGCACCGATGACCGCAGCACGCTGGTGGTGATGGTCGCGGCGCTGGAGGGTCCAGTGGACTATGAGGCCGGGTTTACCCAGCTGGTGGAGCAGAGCGCCAACAAATATCTGCGGCATTTCGTATTTTATTGCTTCGGGCGTGCCGTGGCTTTGCTGCTGGGCAACCCCTCTGACTTTGATGAATACCTGCACATTCTGGCCGATGAGATCTGCCAGCTGGCGGACCGCGCCTTGGGACGCAGTGCCAGCGTCGGCGTCAGCCGTGAATTTGCCCGATTCAGCGACCTGAACGATGCCTACAAACAGGCGATCGAGGCCCTGCGCGCGGCGGCGGAGGGCGAGGGCGGCGTCAGCTTTACGGCGGACGCCCGCAAGACCGGCAGCCTGTGCGAACGCGCACTGGAGATCATTGAGCAGCACTACATGGACGAGGATCTGTCCCTTGCGTCACTCTCCGCCATGCTGGACGTCAGCCCCAACCATCTGAGCGCCTGTATCAAAAAATCGGAGGGGGAGACCTTCATCAACATTCTGGTGCGCCGCCGCATGGAGACTGCCCAGACTCTGCTGCTGACCACCGACCTGCAAATTCAGGAGATCGCCCGGCGCTGCGGCTACACCGACCAGCATTATTTCAGCTATTGCTTTAAAAAGTACAGCGGTACGTCGCCTGTGGCGCTGCGCCGCGCCCGCGCCGCGGGGGAGGCCCGGCCGTGAAGCGCCCGCCCCGCACCGTAGTCCTGGCGGCAGCGCTGATCTCCGGCGTGGCCGTGGCGGCGCTGATCCTCTGCACCACGCTGTTTCTGCGCAGCTACCGCAGTGCTGTTGTGGAGGGCGCGCGCACGAACAGTGCCCAGGTCGTCAGCCAGGTCGCAGGCGCGGTGGATAACTACGTCAACACGATGGACAGCACCGTCGGCATCGTGCTGGAACAGCTTGACAGTGAACCTGCGATGCGGGACGCATTTCTGAATGCCTTTCTGACAGCCCGGCCCGAGGTCGCAGCCATCACGACTTACGACGAAAACGGCAGTCTGTTGGACTGCTGGGCCCAGGCGGGCCGCACGCCGAAATCTGACATACTGCGCAACCTTTCCTTTGACCTGACCACGGCCCGGCGCCTGGGGCATGGCTACATCAGCACGCCGCATGTAGAGTCGATCTTTGACAGCTACTACCCGTGGGTCGTCTCGGTCATCCGCGCTGTGCCGGGGGACGGCGGCAGCAGCCGTTGGCTTGCGGTAGATTTGAGCTTCAAGGAGCTGGCCGCAACGATCAACAACGTCAGCATCGGTCAGCACGGCTACTGTTACCTGATGGATGAGCGCGGCAACATGGTCTACCACCCGCAGCAGCAGCTTTTGTATGCCGGGTTAAAGAAGGAGGAGGCCGGGCGTCTGGCCTGCCTCGGCGACGGCACCTACGTGGAGGACACGGTCATCTACAGCGTACAGCGTGTGCCGGGCAGCACATGGCGCGTCGTCGGCGTCAGCTACATTGACGAAACCGTCAATGAGAGCTTCCGGCAGATGGTGCGCATCACGGTTATCACGGCGGGGCTTGTTTTTCTGGCCGCGCTGGCGGCGGGCTGGGTGCTGTCCCGCCTGCTGTCCCGCCCGTTGCAGCAGCTCGAAACAGCCATGGAGCAGTTTGAGCAGGACGCCGACCACTTCGCCTTTCAGGCCGTGCGCGGCACGCGGGAGGTGCAGAACCTCTCGGACTCCTTCGGCCACATGGTGGGCCGCATCCAGCAGCTTATGACCACCGTCCGCGAGGAGGAAATTGTCCTGCGCAAGACAGAGCTCAAGGCGCTGCAGGCGCAGATCAACCCGCATTTTCTCTACAATACGCTGGATTCCATCGCCTGGATGTGTGAGCGCGGCAAAAATGCCGATGCCGTCCAGATGGTCCATGCACTGGCGCGGCTGTTCCGCATCAGCATCAGCCGCGGGCATGAGCTGATCCCGATCGAAAAGGAGCTGCAGCACGCCGAGGCGTATCTGCAAATTCAAAAAATACCGCTACAAAAACCAGTTTACCTACCACTTTACGGTGGACGAGAGCTGCCTGCACTGCCTGTGCAACAAGATCACGCTGCAGCCCATCATCGAGAACGCCATTGTTCACGGGCTGGATCTGATGGTCGATTCCGGCCACATTGAAATCACCGTAAAGCCCGACGGGGATGATATTCTGCTCATCGTCGCGGACGACGGCATCGGCATGGAGCCGGAGCAGGTCGCGGCCCTCTTGCAGAATGAGCCGAGTGACCGCACCGGCATCGGCGTCAAGAACGTCAATGACCGTCTGCGCATCTACTTTGGCGCGGACTACGGTATCTCCATTGAAAGCGCCCCCTACGAGGGCACTACGGTGACGATCCGCACCCCGCGCGTGCCGGAGGACAGGGAGGGCGACTATGACAAAAACCATTAAACGTCTGCTGCCCGCGGCCCTGGCCGTGCTGCTGGCAGGCTGTGCCATGCAGCCCGTGGACAGCACAACGACCCGCTACAGGGTCGCGCTCGTAGCCAAAAACAATCGGGATTCCGAGTTCTGGGACGCCGTCTTTACCGGGGCAGAGGCCGCCGCCACGGAATATAACCTGCAATTGACCATAACGGCCCCCGACGATGAGGAGGACTATGCGGCGCAGAACCAGCTGATTGCCGATGCCGTTGAGGACGGCGCACAGGCTATCGTTTTCTCCGCCATTGATTATGAGGCCAACGCCGCCGCCATTGATGCCGCCGCCGCGGCGGGCGTGACGGTCATCAGCGTGGATTCCGCGGTGAACTCTGACAACGTTGCGGCCTACATCGGCGCGGACAACTACGGCGCAGGCCGGATGGCGGCCCAGAGCGCACTGGACGGCACAGCAGGGACGCTCTGCGTCGGGTTTATCAACTATGAGGTCAACGGTGCCAACGGGCGGGACCGGGAGCAGGGTGCGCGCGATGCTTTTGCGGAAAGCGGACGCGCCAGGATCACTGCCGCCGTGTCAACACACCCCAACGCCGCCAGTGCCCGCGCGGACACGCTGGCCATGCTGCGCACCCACCCGGAGATCAACGTGCTGATCGCCCTCAACGAGACGACTGCCGTCGGCGCGGCGCAGGCTGTCCAGCAGATGCAGCGCGCCGACGACCTCTGGCTCGCGGCGTTCGACTCGAACATCGAAACGATTGACGCCCTGCAGACCGGTACGGTGGACGCGCTGATCGTGCAGAACACCTACGGTATGGGCTATTTCGGCGTCGAAAGCGCCTACAAGCTGCTGGCCGGGCAGGAAAGCAGCGTCGAAAAATCGAACATCACCGCCACCCGCACCATCACCCGGGAAAATATGTTTGCCATGGATAAGCAAAAGGTCCTGTTCCCGTTTGGGTGACCCACGAAGCCCGGCCCCTACGAGCCTACCGTCAAAGCCCTTCTCCCACTTCGGAGAAGGGGCTTTTTTATTTTTCCATCACCCGCAAAAATCTTACAAAATGAAAACAACAAGCACCCTTTTGTTACTTTTATTGCGCATTCTGCACAAAAACAAACGCTTTCGACTGGAGAAACTGCCCTAAACGGTGAAAATTTCCACCCATAGTCGGTGAAATTTCACCTTGTTTTTTCACCCGTCCCCGAGTATTATAATAACTGTCAACAGGGTTCGCTCCTCTACAAGCGACCCGCCCGAAAATCTACTGCATATCTAAAAAGAAGGAGAAACTCATTATGAAAAAGTTTGCTGCTCTGGCCCTTGCAGGTTGCATGGCCGTCTCTCTCGCCGCCTGCGGCGGTTCCGCCTCCACTTCCACCGCTGCTTCGGAGTCCACGGCTCCCGCAGAGTCCACCTCCGCTGCCGAGTCCGCTGCCGAGAGCGCAGCCCAGAGCGTTACCGCGGCAACTCAGGGCGGTAAGGTAGGCGTCTGCATCTACAAGTTCGACGATGCCTTCATGACCACCTACCGTAATGCACTGCAGGAGATCCTCGAGGGCAAGGGCTACGAGGTCACCATCGTCGACGGCAACAACGACCAGGCCAAGCAGAACGAGCAGATCAACACCTTCATCACCCAGGGCGTTGACGCACTGATCATCAACCCCGTTATGACCTCCGCTGCCGACCAGATCATCTCCACCGTCAAGGGTGCCGATGTTCCCACCGTTCTCATCAACCGTGAGCCCACCGCCGATCAGATGTCCGCTTATGACAAGCTGGTCTACGTCGGCTGCGACGCTGCTCAGTCCGGCACCTTCCAGGGCGAGCTGATCCTCGACACCGAGAACAAGGGCGACATCAACGGCGACGGCAAGGTTTCCTACATCATGATTCAGGGCGACCCCGAGAATATCGATGCTCAGCTGCGTACCGAGTACTCCGTCAAGGCTCTGACCGATGCCGGCGTTGAGGTTGAGCAGCTTGACCTGCAGCGCGGTGACTGGGATCGTAACAAGGGCCAGGAGATCTGCCAGAACGACCTTGCCAAGTACGGCGATCAGATCGAAGTTGTTTTCTGCAACAACGATGATATGGCTATCGGCGCTCTGCAGGCCATTCAGGCTGCAGGCCGTACCGTCAACAAGGACATCTACCTCGTCGGTGTTGACGCTTTGGACGCTGCCCTGAACGAAGTTGCCAACGGCAACATGACCGGTACCGTTCTGAACGACGCTAAGGGCCAGGCTACGCAGGCTGTTGCTTCCATGGAGGAGCTGCTGGGCGGCAAGACCTTCGAGGCCGACCACCAGAGCGTCTACGTTGACTACGTCAAGGTTACCCCTGACAACGTCAAGGACTTCCAGTAATTTGAAAAAAGCCACAGCTTAAACCAGAACAACCGGGGTGCGTGTGCGCAGGCGCACGCACCCTTTTTTCGCGAAAAGGTTACAAAAGATTAAAGGGGGCCAGCGAATTGTCAGAGTACCGCTTGGAGATGTGTGATGTCGTCAAGACGTTCCCCGGCGTCAAGGCACTGAATCACGCACAGCTGAAATTGAAACCCGGCACCGTCCATGCGCTGATGGGAGAGAACGGCGCGGGCAAGTCCACCTTGATGAAGTGCATGTTTGGTATCTACCACATGGACGAAGGCAAGGTCATTTATGAGGGACAGGAGGTCCAGATCAAGGGCCCGCTTGATGCACTGAACCGCGGCATTGCGATGGTGCACCAGGAGCTGCAGCCCATCCCGGAACGCTCCATAGGCGAGAATATCTACGTTGGGCGCTATCCCACCAAGAAATACGGACCCGTCACCGTTATCGACCATGACAAAATGTATGAGGATGCGGCCAAGGTCCTGAAGGAAGTCCATCTGAATTATGATCCGCACGCAAAGCTCGGAACCTTGAGCGTTTCCCAGATGCAGCTGGTTGAGATCGCCAAGGCGGTCTCCGCAGACTGCAAGGTGCTGATCCTCGACGAGCCGACCTCCTCGCTGACGGCAGCTGAGGTCGAGGCACTGTTCACCATCGTGAACGAGCTGCGCGCCAAGGGCGTCTCCATCGTCTACATCAGCCACAAAATGGACGAAATTCTTCGCATCAGCGACGAAGTCACGATCATGCGCGACGGCCAGTACATCGGCACCTGGGAGGCCAAGGAACTGACCACCGATATGATCATCACCAAGATGGTCGGACGTGAACTGTCGAACCTCTACCCGCCGCGCTCGAATACGCCCGGTGAGGTCGTGTTTGAGGTCAAGGACTTCACGTCCATCAACCCCAAGAGCTTCCGTCACGTCAACTTCAACGTCCGCAAGGGCGAGATCCTCGGCGTTGCGGGTCTGGTCGGTGCCCAGCGCACCGAGCTGATGGAGGGCCTGTTCGGTCTGCGCTGCCACACGTCGGGCACCATCACCTATAAGGGCAAGGAACTGACCATCAACCAGCCGCAGGACGCCATCAAAAACGGCATCGCCATGCTGACCGAGGACCGCCGCGCCACCGGTATTCTGGGTGTGCTTTCCATTGCGGATAACGTCTCCATTGCATCGCTGAACAAGTATCTGATCGGCGGCATTATGCTGGACGACAACAAAATCGAAAAGCTCGTGCAGGATAATGTCGCCAAGCTGTCCATCAAGACGCCGTCCTCCAAAACGCAGATTCAATCGCTGTCCGGCGGTAACCAGCAGAAGGTGCTGATTGCCCGCTGGCTGGCCAACGACCCCGATGTTTTCATCATGGACGAGCCGACCCGCGGCATCGACGTCGGTGCAAAGTATGAAATTTACTGCATCATCGCCGAGATGGCCAAACAGGGCAAGAGCATCATCATGATCTCCTCCGAAATGAGCGAGCTGATCGGCATGTCTGACCGCATCATGGTCATGTGCGATGGCCGCTGCACCGGCTTTATCGACGGTGATAAGGCGAACCAGGAGAACATCATGACGCTGGCTACCCAGTTTGAATAAGGAGGAATCCGAAAATGGAGAAAAAATTTCGACTTTAAAAAATTTGCCTGTCCAATAACGCGATCATTATTCTGATCATTTTGCTGGCCCTCTTCGTCGGCTGCACGACCCAGAACTTCTTTACCATGACAAACGGCAAAAACCTGCTGCTGAACGTCGCCCCGCGTTTCATCATCGCCTGCGGCGTCTCCGGCTGCTTGATTACCAAGGGCACTGACCTGTCCGCCGGCCGCCAGGTCGGCCTGGCCGCCTGCTTCTCCGCCATGCTGCTGCAGAGTGTTGACTACTCTGCCCGTATGCTGCCCTGGCTGCCCGATATTCCGTGGCCCGTGGCCCTGCTGATCGTCATGGCGGTCATGGCCTGCTTCGGTGCCATCAACGGCTGCATTATCGCATTCCTGAAGGTTCCTCCTTTCATCGCTACGCTGGGTATGCAGACCATCGTTTACGGCCTGTGCTCCGTCATCACCAACAACCAGCCCATGGGCGGTTACAAGCAGAGCTACCTGACCGTTGCCAGCGGCACGCTGGGCCCCATCCCGTTCCTGGCCATCTTTGCGCTGATCGTCGGCATCTTCTTCTGGTTCCTGTACAATAAGACCCGTCACGGCAAGTACATGTACGCCATCGGCGGCAACGAGAACGCCGCTCAGGTTGCCGGTGTCAACGTCACCGCGTCCCTGATCCGCATCTACATCCTGGCCTCCTGCATGTATGCTCTCGGCGGCTTCCTCGTCGGCGCAAAGGCCGGCGGCGCTTCCACCAACACCGGCAACGGCTATGAGCTGGAAGCTATCGCAGCCTGCACCATCGGCGGCGTTTCTACCAACGGCGGCGTCGGCAAGGTCTCCGGCGTTCTGGTCGGTGTTCTGGTCTTTGAAGTCCTGAAGATTTGCCTGCAGTTCCTCGGCGTCGACCCCGCTTACACCTACATTGCACAGGGCCTTGTCATCGTCATCGCCGTTGCCCTTGACCTGCGCAAGTACCTGGGCAAGAAGTAATATGGAAGAAGAAAAAACCACCTCTGAAACGCAAAAGTCCGATTCCCGCCCGGATCACAGCCAACTGAACGCCTTTGAGAATTTCTATGAGAAGTTCCGCAAGGTTCCGCTGAAATACATAGACATCTTCATCGGCGTCTGCGTAGCCGCTCTGGTCATCGTTGTGCTGGTCGGGATACTGAAAAGCAAGGGAATATTGTAAAATGCGTGCCTCCCACAGAAACGCTCTGTGGGAGGCACGTCTTTTATTTTATCGCTCAGGGGCCGGGCACGCGGCCTTGCGGAAGGCAGCCGCCCTGCATCGCAGACCCTCCGGGAAAACCGTAGGGGAGGGATTCATCCTTCCTCTACAAACCGGCCCGGAAGCAGGCATCACTTTTTAACGATTTTTTTCTTCTTTCGCACGCTGTACCCAAAGCTGCCCAGCTTTCTTCCCAGCGCCAGATAATCCCCGTGGCTGTAGACGATCAGCTTCGCCTTGTTCAGGCACAGCTTGCCGCTCTCGTCCAGCAGCCGCTCGTCCACATCCACGGCTACGCACTCGGCCAGAAATAAATCATGCGAACCCAGCGGAATGACCTGCGCGACCTTGCACTCCAGATTCACGGGGCTTTCCTCCACCAACACCGTGCCGACCTTGGCCGCAGGGACAGCGGTCAGGTGCATGGCAGCGAACTTGTCCACGTCGCGCCCGCTCTTGACACCGCACCAGTCGATGGCGCGGACAAGGCTCTCGGTGGGCAGGTTCACGACGAACTCGCCGCTTTCCTGAATTAGATGGTGGCTGTACCGCTCGGGCCGCACGCTGATGGACAGCATCGGCGGCTGGGTGCAGATCGTGCCGGTCCAGCCCACCGTGATAAGGTTCGGCTTGTCGGGGCTGCCGCAGCTGACCAACACGGGCGGCTCCGGGTTCAGCAGGGTAGACCCCTTCCATACCTGTCGGCTCATTGCGCGTCCTCCTTGATCTCGCCAAAGTTTGGCGTTGCATCGCTGATAATATACCGCGGACGGTGCTTGGATTCCAGATAAATTTTACCGATGTACTCCCCGATAACGCCCAGACAGATCAGCTGCACGCCCGACACAAAGCAGATGATGCTTGTCATCGACGCCCAACCGGACACGGTCAGGCCGAGCGCGGCCTCGATGACGGCCCACAGCACGCCGATAAAGCTGACGAGTGCCACAAACACGCCGAAGCCGGTGATGAATCGGATAGGTTTGATGGACAGGCTTGTGATGCCGTCAAACGCCA
>ENA-OQBL01001208-OQBL01001208.1-human-gut-metagenome-genome-assembly--contig:-NODE-1208-length-10626-cov-3.989523_pt1 | contig 10626 bp, 14 predicted proteins | sample MGYA00242747_ERZ504553 | MGnify/ENA primary metagenome ERZ504553 (study PRJEB26092, sample SAMD00036240) | human gut metagenome | host: Homo sapiens | study: EMG produced TPA metagenomics assembly of...
CCTGTTGCAACATTGATTGGCTCACGTTTGGGTGCCTCAATGCAACTTGGTCTCAAGCTTTGATTCTTGGTGTGTGCTTGGCGTTATCGTTGGTGCGATCGCTGCCGTGAACCAGGGAACCTGGGTTGACTCAACTGCAACTGTAATTTCTATTATCGGTAAGTCAGTACCTAACTTCGTTTAGCGGTACTACTTCAATACTACATCGGTTTGAAACTGGGGCTTTTCCCACTGGCCGGTTGGGGGCAATTCTCCCAAACAATTATGCCGACGATTGCTTTAGCGGTAGGGCCATTCGCCGAGACGGCCCGGTTCATTAGAACGAGCATGGTTGATACTTTGAGTAGTGACTACATTGAGTTAGGTAAGGCTAAAGGTTTAAGCCGGATGGAAGTTATTAGAAAACACGCAATGCGTAACTCAATGATTCCACTTGTTACTTTGATTGGTCCTTACGCAGTAGCTTTGATGACTGGTTCAATGGTTATTGAAAACATCTTTAACATCCCAGGCATCGGTGAACAATTCGTTAAGTCAATTTTAACTAACGACTACCCAACAATCATGGGAATCACGATGGTCTACTGTATCGGATTAGTAGTAATTCTGTTAGTAACTGATATCGTTTACGGATTGATTGATCCAAGAATCAGATTAGATGAAAGCGAGGCTTAGAAGACAATATGGCTGAAGAAAAATTAAACCTTCCTACAGATGCCTTTGAACCTTTACCAAAGGATGAGGCGCAAGATAACGAAAATATTGCTGGTCCATCATTGTCATTTGCTCAAAACGTTTGGATTCGTTTTAAGCAAAGAAAAGCAGCTATGATCTCCGCAATTATTGTTATTGTCATGATCATTGTTGCCTTTGGTTCAACCCCATTCATCAATAACGCAACTTTGGTTAAATCACATCCGCAATATGCTAACTTGCCAGCCAAAGTTCCTGGCATGAGCGCAGTTAACGGTTTGAACGGTAAGATTAAGCAAAACGGCAAATGGGTTGATGCTTACGCTCAAAACAATGTGCCAAAAGACAAGTACTTCATTGCAGGTACTGACTATTTAGGTCGTTCACTTGGACAAAGAATTATTTATGGTACTAAGATTTCATTAATTGTTGCCTTAGTAGTTGCCTTCTTTGACTTAACTATCGGGGTCGCGTACGGAATAGTGTCCGGATGGAAAGGCGGGGGAGTCGATAACGTGATGCAGCGGATTATCGAAATCATCTCCTCCGTACCTAACTTAATTATCGTTGTTTTGATGCTGGTTGTTTTGAAACCAGGTATTACCTCAATATTTGGCCATTGCCATTTCTAGTTGGACAACAATGGCACGGCAGGTCAGAGCCGAGACGCTGAGTTTGAAGAACGAAGAATATGTTTTAGCAGCCCGTTCACTTGGTGAATCATCTTGGAAGATTGCGTGGAAGCACTTGGTGCCAAACCTTTCAAGTATCATCATTATTCAAACGATGTACACCATTCCAACTGCTATCTTCTTCGAAGCCTTCCTGAGTTTCATCGGTATCGGTATTTCAGCTCCACAAACTTCACTTGGTGTGCTTTTAAATGAAGGTCAAAAGAACTTCCAATTCTTGCCATACCAAATGTGGTACCCAGCAATTGTTCTGTGTATCTTGATGATTGCCTTCAACTTGCTTGGTGATGGTTTACGTGATGCCTTTGACCCAAGAGGACAAAGATAGAAAGGATTAACCTAAATGCCAGAAGAAAGAGTTTTAGATGTTAAAAATTTAAAAATTGATTTTCACACTTATGCTGGTGAGGTTAAAGCTATCCGCAATGTGTCCTTTCACTTGAATAAGGGTGAAACTTTAGCAATCGTGGGCGAATCAGGTTCAGGTAAGTCTGTTACTACTCGTAGTATCATCGGCCTGCTTGCTCGTAACGCCAAGATCGAAGGCGGCGAGATCAACTTTCATGGTAAGAACTTATTAGACTTGCCAGAAAAGGAAATGCAAAATATTCGAGGAAACGAAATCTCAATGATTTTCCAGGATCCAATGACTTCACTCGATCCTACGATGAAAATCGGCCAACAAATCGCTGAACCTTTGATCAAGCACAAGGGTGCTTCAAAGAAGGAAGCATGGGCTAAGGCACTTGAAATGATGAAGGCCGTTGGTATTCCTAACGCAGAAGAAAGAATCAACGAATACCCACACCAATTCTCAGGTGGTATGAGACAAAGAATCGTAATTGCGATTGCACTTATCTGTGAACCCGAAATTTTACTTGCGGACGAACCGACAACTGCTTTGGATGTAACTGTGCAAGCTGAAATTTTGGACTTGATGAAGGATTTGCAAAAGAGAGTAAAGACTTCAATTATCTTTATTACACACGACTTGGGTGTTGTTGCCGGCATGGCTGATCGTGTAGCCGTAATGTACGCAGGAGAATTCCTTGAATTTGGCGGCGTAGACGAAATTTTCTACGATCCACAACACCCATACACTTGGGGCTTGATCAACTCAATGCCTACGCTTAATAGTGATACTTTGGAATCAATCCCAGGTACGCCACCTAACTTGCTTGATCCACCTAAGGGTGATCCTTTTGCACCAAGAAACAAATACGCCATGAAGATCGACGTTGAACGCAAGCCACCATTTTTCAAAGTTAGCGACTCCCACTATGCCGCAACTTGGCTGCTTGCACCAGGTGCACCAAAGGTTGAACCACCAGCAGAAATTCAAAGACGCTGGAAGAAATATGATTTGATGAAAAAAGAGAACAAACTACCAGGAGTTAAATAATCGCAGCAAAGGAGAATTTTATGCCAGAAAAAAACGAAAATTTTGGAAGTAAAACATCTAAAACAATACTTTAAAAATGGCCGTAATGTCACCAAAGCTGTTGATGATGTAAGTTTTGATATTTACGAAGGCGAAACTTTTGGTCTGGTAGGTGAATCAGGATCTGGTAAGACAACTACCGGTCGTTCAATTTTACAGTTGTATAAGCCAACTAGCGGTGAGGTTATTTTTGAAGGTAAGAATGTTGAAAATCTGAAAAGTAGAGCTGATAAATTAGCTTTTACTAGGGATGCTCAAATGATTTTTCAAGATCCTTATGCTTCGCTCAATCCAAGAATGACCGTTGAAGATATCATTGCTGAAGGGCTTGATATTCACCACTTAGTAAAAAATAAGGAAGAAAGAAGCAAACGAGTAGAAGAACTACTTGAAACTGTAGGTTTGAACGAAAGTCATGCCAGTCGTTTCCCACATGAATTCTCAGGTGGTCAGCGTCAAAGAATCGGGATTGCTCGTGCTTTGGCGGTTGAACCAAAATTCATTGTGGCTGACGAACCTATTTCAGCTTTGGATGTGTCAATTCAGGCTCAAGTTGTTAACTTAATGATTGAATTGCAGAAAAAACGCGGGTTGACCTATCTCTTTATTGCACACGATTTATCAATGGTTAAGTTTATTTCTGACCGTATTGGTGTTATGCACTACGGTAAATTGCTTGAAGTAGGGCCAGCTGACGACGTTTATGATCGTCCGCTTCATGACTATACTAAGAGTTTGATTTCAGCTGTGCCAATTCCTGACCCAGAAGTTGAACGCAGTCGTACAAGAATTCCATACGATGCTCAAAAAGAAGAAATGGACGGAAAAGAGCGTAGCATGCATGAAATCCGTCCAGGTCACTTCGTTCGTTGTAGTGACGATGAAGTAAAACATTACGAAGAAGTAGCAACAAGCTACGAAGACTAAGCCAAAATAAACAATCTCTCTATAAATATAAAAAATATCCTCAAGGAAAATTCCTCGAGGATATTTTTTTGCTTATTTATTTTTCGATTAAGCTAATGAATCCCATGCTGGTAAGTCAGTGATTGGACCTTCAGCTAATTCCTTTTGCTTGTCAGTCAAATACTTCTTGTGAACAACAACTTCGTATACGTAGTCGTTGAACCATTCGTTGTTCATTACGTAGAAGCCCTTGGAACCTGACTTGTCGCCCCATGAGTTTTCAACTTTCCATTGACGAACTTCGCCGTTGTCTTCATCAACACCAACTAAAGTCATAGCGTGTGAAACTTGGCCGACACCAGTTCTTAATCTGTCAGCCTTTGACATCTTGAAATCAACGCCAAACAAGTCATCTAACTTGTAAAGGTTAGTGTCAAGGTAACCAGTCTTACGGTCCATTTGACGAAGAACATCGTTACCGAACCAAACAGCTTCGCCATCCTTTAATTGAGCGATAGCGGCTGAAGATAAGTATTCCATTGGTACGTTCAAAAGCTTGATTCTGATTGAGCCTTCGATATTGTCTTCTGCTGGAAGACCGTACAACTTGTTGTATTCGTGGTCAGGTGCGTTAGTTAAAACAACGTAGTCGTCAAAGTCAACGTCGCCTAAGTACTTGTGCAAGAATTCAAGTGGAGTTAAATTCTTGTCCAAGTGGTACTTCTTGTCGTCGTCACGGTATTCAAGATCAAAAGTCTTAGGTGGTTCACCAACGGCAATAGCAGTCATTTGGTAAACTTCGCTCAAGAACTTTTCACGAGTCTTTGCGATTTCGTCGTCTTTGCCGTATTGCTTAAGGTGACGAAGAACCAAAGCATCCTTCTTAAGCTTGTCACCAAGTGCAGTAGCGAAGCCAGTAGTGTCATTAGTGTTGAAAGTTTCAGGCATTGCGTATGAAGGAACGACACCATACTTTTCAACTAATGCGGCTGCCATTTGGAATTGACCACCATCTGAGCCGGCGAAGTCTAAGTCAGTCTTAACTTGACGAGAATCAAGGGGCATGTTAGCACTGTCCAAAATTCTGTTGTAGAACATGTTGGCACGTTCAATCTTGTCCCAGAAGAAGTTGTAGGCTTGTGAGAAGGTGAAGTTCTTAGCCTTGTACTTCTTGCCGAAAGCGTGACGCAAAACGTTTAAGGTTGCGAATTCCCAGCAACGACCTGAATGCTTTTGGTTAGTAACGTTGTCAGTGTCAAGTTCAGTAGAGAAGACACGAGTTAATTTACTTTGAACGCGATCATTGTATGATGCTTCAAGCACACCACTACGTTGTGCAGCACGAGCAATAACTTTGTTTTCTGGGTTCTTGTTAAAGTCTGCAGAAAACTTTTCCAGCTCTTGTACAGTTAATTCATGAGCCATAAAAAATTCTCCTTTTTTAATTTTTTGAATTTTTTGCTTAAATTAACTCTATTTTAAGCCAAATCAAATGCGGGTTCAACATGAACTCGCTTCAGAGAATTATTTATCCGTTACTTATTAGATTTCTTGCAATTATCTAATAATTAATCAATTTGGATAGAATTGCCATCATCGCTAGCGGTTTGCTTTGGCAAAGTGATGGTCAATACACCATTATCATACTTTGCATGAATGTCACTTGCAACTACATTTGGTAATCTGTAGCTTCTTGAGATACTGCCTTCGCTTCTCTCTTGGTGAATGATGTTTCTGTTCTTGTCGCTGGTGTCCTTAAAGGCTTGTCTGGTGCCGGCAACACTCAAAACACCATCTTTATAGTTAAGCTTAATGTCATCTTTGTTCATGCCTGGCATATCAATCTTAACTACATAATCTTTATCAGTTTCAGCAACATCTGATTGCATGATGTTTTCAATTTCACTGTCATCAAAGAAGTTTCTTGGAAAACCAAACCAGTCGTTCATTGCATCCATCATATCATTACGACGATTCATCATATCGTTTGCCATAAATAAAACTTCCTTTCATTTTTTGTCTAAGTTAATTTGTAAGGAGCGAATCATTTGTTTATCTGATCTCTTTTTCCTTACACTGATTATTGTAGTCGTTTTGAAACAAAGTTAAACTATTTAGCACTCAAAAACATATAGTGCTAATTTTTGATTAAAAAGTTGATCAAATTAAGGATTAACACTTGTGGAAAACTCTTACATAATTAAAAAGCAAAAGGAGAAATAACTATTATGGTATATTTTCAAAAGATGACGCCAGAAGGCTACAAACAAATTGAAGATGAAATTGCTCGCTTAAAGAAGGGTCGTCCACGCAGAATTAAAATTTTGCAGGCAGCATGTGCGCTCGGCGACCTTTCAGAAAATACGGAATATACTGAAGCTAAGCGTTACTTAGGCAAACAATTAAAGTATACGGAAATCGTTGAAACTAAGGACGATGGCAAGGTTGATTTGGGCAAAACCGTTGTCTTGAAGTTTGACGATGATGAAGATACTGAAGAATATAAGATTGTTGGCCGGATGGAGGCTGATTTAGCCGATGGCAAGATTTCCTTTGGTTCACCACTGGGCCAAGCAATTATGAGAAAAGAGGCAGGGACGACTTCAACAGTTGAAGCACCGGCCGGAGAATATAAGGTAACTATTGTGGAAGTAAAATAACCTGTATTCAATTAACTGTATTTTTTTGGGTATAATATGGGATTTGTAGGATACAATCCAGAATAGGAGTGAAAATCTTGAATACGCCAGAATCGAGAGAGGGCAATGTCATTCGCTATGCAGTGTATTTAATCTGTTACCTGATGGTCTTTGCAGTAGTGAAGCTTGTTACTAGAAAGTCGCCGTTGCATGTCTGGGACCTGATTTTATTCGGTGTCGTGGCTGCGATGATTTTACTGTTTTATGTATATCGCTATAATCGTGAGAATCGCTTTTTTGCGCGTGATTTTAAATTGCCGTGGCTGGGGAATTTCTCGGCGGTAGTTTTATTAACGCTGGTGCTGACGGCTACTCGAATTTCGATTTCATATTTGCAGGCGTATGGCAAAATACCTCTGTATGATTTCCAGACGATTTATCTTAAGAGTCAGTCAACAGGGATGTTCTGGTTCTTGATCGTCGTTCAAGGAATCATCTTACCGATTCTGCAGGAATTCCTAGCAACGGGCTTTTTATTCAACTATGCTTTCCGTAGAGATAGCGTTCAAGTTGCCGTTGTGGGAATCATCGTTTCCGGTTTGATCTTCAGCGTATTGAATTATCAAAGTTCACTCATTAACTTCATTATTGAAGCAATTTACGGCATGCTCTTTGCTTGGAGCTATTTATATTCACAAACGATTTATATGCCAATCTATCTGGCAATCTTAAGCAGTGTTCTAACTGTGATCATGGTTTAAAAAGAAAACAAGATAAAACAAAAACAGGGATGAAAAATTCATCCCTGTTTTTGGTTAGAGCGGATAGCGTGAATCGAAACCCGCATCTACAGCTTGGGAAGCTGTCGTTCTACCATTTAACTATACCCGCAATATATCTTTATTTTATCATGCTTTCGGGCAATAGAACAATTATTTTTTGTGGGGCTGCTTCTGGACAGAAAGTGAAATACTATCTCTGTTGATTAAGCTGGTAAAGTTTTGAAAGAGCCAGCGGCGCAGTTCGCTTGGTTCAATGACCAGCGGCATCCGGTTATGAATGGGCCGCATATCTGAGTTCGGGTCGGTCGTCACCATGGCAAAATTATTATGGTCATAAATACCAGCAATCATCGTAATTGGTTGTTTGCTTTTAAAACTATAGCGTTCATGGTATTTCTTACCGTTATCTGCTTGATAAGTGTTTTTGGCGTATTCGAAGAATTCGCTAGCCAGGATAATGCAGCGCTGCTTGGCAAAGGACTCATCCCACATTGATGGTTTTTGTTCATAAAAACGCTCGATTCTAGCATTAAATAGCGGCTTATTTGCATCGACGGGACTAGGATAGCCCCAGTTTTTATTTACTAATTGCAGCTGTTTGTTTTGATAAAGCAAAACTGGCGCTGTTTGGTTAGGAAAGACGTCTTTTTCTTCATCATTTATTTTTGGTTCAACTAAAGGCAGATCTAGGTCTTCAGTTAGATATTGTTTGATTAATGCGAGTTTGGGTATACGAAATTGATTACACATTTTGATCACCTACGATTAGTTTAATCATAGCCTAATATTTGTTAAAATTAAGTAATTACTTAAATAAAAATAAACATTAATAATAGAAAAGAGTAAGAAGCATGGCAAAAGAAATTTTATTAACCGGTGACCGTCCAACTGGTAAACTTCACATAGGTCACTACATTGGTTCTTTAAAGAACAGAGTAAAATTACAAAATTCAGGCAAGTATGATCCTTATATTATGATTGCCGATACGCAAGCTTTAACTGACAATGCTCGTAATCCAGAAAAGATCCGCAACAGCTTGATCCAAGTAGCTTTGGACTACTTAGCTGTTGGTCTTGATCCAAACAAGTCTACTATCTATGTACAATCACAAATTCCAGCTTTGTTTGAATTGACTGCTTACTACATGGATTTAGTAACAGTTGCTCGTCTTGAAAGAAACCCAACTGTGAAGACTGAAATTAAGCAAAAGGACTTCAAAGATTCCATTCCTGTCGGTTTCTTGAACTACCCAGTTTCTCAAGCTGCAGATATTACTGCATTTAAGGCAACTATTATTCCTGTAGGGGATGACCAAGAACCAATGCTTGAACAAACTCGTGAAATCGTTAGAACTTTCAACCGAGTTTACAACACCGATATTTTGGTGAACCTAAGGGCTACTTCCCACCAAAGGGTCAAGGTCGTCTTCCAGGTCTTGACGGTAATGCTAAGATGTCTAAGTCACTTGGCAATGCTATTTACTTAGCTGATGATGCCAAGACTGTCCAAAAGAAAGTTATGTCAATGTACACTGATCCAAACCACATTCACGTGGAAGATCCAGGCAAGATCGAAGGTAACACTGTCTTTACTTACCTTGATGTCTTTGACCCAGACAAGGACAAGGTTGCGGAACTTAAGGAAGAATACCAAAAGGGTGGTTTGGGCGACGTTAAGATTAAGCGTTACTTGAACAAGGTCCTTGAAGCAGAACTTGCACCTATCCGTGAACGTCGTGAAAAGTTTGCTCAAGATGAAGATGCAGTTTACGAGATGCTTTTGGAAGGCTCAAAGAAGGCTAACAAGGTAGCTAACGAAACTTTGCAACAAGTTCGTGATGCTATCGGCTTGAACTACTTTAAGAATAGATAAATAAAAGCAAGGGGCAAAGTCATGCATGATCGAATTCCATGGAAACAATATTTTATGATGCAGGCGTTAGTAATTGCTCAGCGTTCTACTTGTAATAGAGCGCTAGTTGGCAGCGTTTTAGTCAAAGATCACCGCATTATCGGTACTGGCTATAACGGTTCGGTTTCAGGACAGCCGCATTGCGATGACGTTGGCCACCAAATGGTTGACGGCCACTGCGTAAGAACGATTCACTCAGAGATGAATGCCATCATTCAATGTGCAAAATTTGGTGTTTCTACTGAAAATACCGAAATTTACGTGACCCATTTTCCTTGTTACAACTGCTGCAAGGCTTTAGTGCAAGCAGGCATTAAAAAGATAAATTATTATTTTGACTATCGTGATAATCCACTAGCATTGAAGTTGCTTCATGATTGCGGGGTACCATATGAGCAAATTAAGATCGATCGAAAATATGTGGAAGGTTTGGCCCATAAACTTGAAGAAGACGAGAATTAGTTTAGTTGGCTTAGTAGGTTTGTTGTTAGTCTTTTTAACGACTACGGGATTTGTGCAGCCTAATATTGAAGACCATGCTCATATTCTGAATAAAGAAACTAAGACTTTAATTACTGAAAAGAATAATCGCTATTTTCAAACTAAGGAGCAGCCGCAGATCTCTGTGATTACGGTTAAGAGACTGAATAAACTCACTCCTGAGGCGTTGAACCGTACTAAGCGATCGGTATTTATCGTGGTTGGACAAAAAGGCAAGAAGCGCAACGTGCAAATCTTTTCTACTAAGGACCTGCATGGCGCCTTTACGGCTGACGCACGGACCAACATTATTAGAGCTGAAGTAGATAAGTTGCGCAGTCAAGATAATGCCACCTTTAATGAAGGATTACGCTTCGTGTTTAGAGCTTGTGCTACCAAGGTGGATCAGCAGTATCAATATGCACTAGACAAATATGATTTATCGAGCAGCGAGCAAGATAAAATTTCGCATCCACATCGCGTAGCGCTTCCGATTGCGTTAGCACTAGCATTCTTGATCGTCGGAATCGTTTATGTTTTAAGAAGATTCGGCCGCAATAACTACAATTCACGCAATTAGGTGGCTTGACTTATTTAAATTTAGTCCTTACACTTTCTTGTGGATATAATTAGCAATTAAACTGTTAGGTGAGACTCCTACGTGAACACACGCTATCGCCCAGAAACATCCAGAGATGCCAACGGGTTAAATAGGTGTCGTCGACTTAAGGCGAGATCCAGATAGCTAGCATGTGCTTACGTCACGTAGTGTTAAAACTGAACGACGAGTATGACAAAGCCTTATTAGGTCACCTACAGAAACAGTAGGTGGCTTTTTTGTTTTGCTTGTCAATTAAATGAGAGGAGCAAAGAATGGTAAAAGCAGCTGGCAAAAAGCAGTCAAATGTCGACATTCAAAGGATTCAGCAGATTGCACGCGAATCGCGTAGTGAGACGCTAGCGCGACTTCAGGCAAGTGCTGAAGGACTTTCCACGAATAAGGCTGAAGAAAATAGAAAAGAATATGGCGAAAATAGGATTAGGACTAACTCCAATGCTTCTAATTGGCGATTGCTGTGGG
>ENA-OQBL01001209-OQBL01001209.1-human-gut-metagenome-genome-assembly--contig:-NODE-1209-length-10614-cov-2.636502_pt1 | contig 10614 bp, 11 predicted proteins | sample MGYA00242747_ERZ504553 | MGnify/ENA primary metagenome ERZ504553 (study PRJEB26092, sample SAMD00036240) | human gut metagenome | host: Homo sapiens | study: EMG produced TPA metagenomics assembly of...
TGTGCGCCGCATGAGCAGCGAGCTGACCCAAAAGCCCTGCGCCCGGACCGGCCTGGCCTGGGGCGGACGAAAACCGCACAGCCTGCCCCCGCAGCAGAACCGGTAAAAGCCGGCCCGGAAAACTTTAATGGCCTGGCCGACCGGGTGCGCCAGCAGGTGCTGGGGCAGGATGCCTTTGTGGGGCAGGTGGTCAAGGCGTTCCGCCGCCCCTTTGTGATGGGCACCGCCGATACCGCCCATGCCCGCGGCAGCATGCTGCTGTGCGGCCCCACCGGTACCGGGCGGCACTATGCCCTGACCTGCATTGTGGACGAGATGGCAGGCCGCGGACTTTTTGCACAGCGCCCTGATTGAAACGATGGATCTGGGCCCTGTACCCGGCCCCGCGCAGGAGAAGCTGTTTTTGCAGGACCTGTATGCCGCCTTGCAGTCTGACGCCGAGGTTCTGGCCTTTGACCATTACGAAAGCTGTGCATCCAATTACCTGAACATGCTGGCAACGCTGGCCATTGACGGCACTCTGCCGCTGACCAGCCGCTATGTATTGCAGCGCGGCATTCTGGTGGATGTGGGCACCGCCCTGGCCCCCGGCGCGATCGGCGAATTGCAGGCTGCCGGCAAGTATTTTGTATTTTTCTCCAACCGGGACGAAACCGCCCTGGCGGACAAGTTCGGCGCGCGGTTCGTGGACGCGCTGGAGGGGGACATCTGCCGCACCCAGGCGTTCACCCCGAAAGCCTGGCCGCCATTGCCGCGCGGGCAGCTGAACCACCTGGCCCAGCGGGTCAAGGCGCAGTGCGGCCTTGTGCTTGCCATGGGCAGCGATGTGCGGGACCTGGTTGCCGCGCAGTACGGCAAAACCAGCGGCATGACCGCCATGCGCGATTATGTCGACAGCATCTACCGCGCCTTTGCAGAGTACGTTCTGGATGCGGACGACATTCCTACCGCCGGAACGCCCGCCAAATTGACGGTGGACGGCAGCCGCCTGATGGCCGCCATTGGCAGCGGTGAACCGTTTGACCTGCTGGCCCTGCTGCCCCGCCAGTACCGCGGCGATGTGGATGCCGTGGAAGCGGAGCTAGATGCCATTGTGGGCCTTGACGAAGTAAAGGATTTTGTGCGCGGCATTGCCCAGAACGTGCAGGCCCAGCAAAAGCGCAAGGCCCAGGGCCTGAAAGTTGCCGATGTGAACATGCACATGATTTTTACCGGCAACCCCGGCACCGGCAAAACCACGATTGCCCGCATTCTGGCCAAGTATCTGAAAGCCATCGGCGCACTGCGCGGCGGCCAGCTGGTGGAAGTGACCCGTGCCGACCTGGTGGGCCGCTATGTCGGCCACACAGCCCCGCTGACCAACCAGGTGATCCAGAGCGCTTTGGGCGGCGTGCTGTTCATTGATGAAGCATACAGCCTGTACCGCGGCGGCGAGGACAGCTTTGGGCTGGAAGCCATTGACACCCTGGTAAAGGGTATTGAGGACCACCGCGATGACCTGGTGGTGATCCTGGCCGGGTACAGCAAGGAGATGGCGCTGTTCCTGACGGCGAACTCCGGCCTGGCCAGCCGCTTCCCGAACCAGATTGAATTCCCGGATTACACAGGCGCTGAGCTTTTGGCGATCACCCAGAGCATTGCCAAAAGCAAGGGGTACCGCCTGGACGATGCCTGTGCGATGCCGTTGGTGGCATTCTTCGACCGCCGCCAGTCAGAGAACGCCGCCGAAAATGGCAACGGACGCATGGCCCGCAACACGCTGGAAAAAGCCATCCTGAACCAGTCCAAGCGCCTGGTCGCGGATGCTGATGCCGCGCTGGACCTGCTGCTGCCGGGGGATTTCGAACTGGAGTGATTCCTTACGGGAGTTTTCCGGCCTTTTTGAAAAAGGCCTTGGCGAAAGACTTTAATGGGTATCGCATAAATCACATAAGCTAAGGTGTATCTGAAAACAAAGAAAATAACGGATATTTCGCAAAATCCCGCTGTGTTTGTAGAAATAGACTAAATTTTCGACTTTTCAGATACACCCTAAGAAATAGGCATGCGGATTCTCGGTAGATACGAGGGTCCGCATGCCTTTGGTTTTGCGGGGGATCGGTTTGGAGTCTGGGATTTTGGTGCAAAAGTTCGCAGTGCGGCAGGGTTCCGCGCCGCGGCCCACCACCATTATTCTTTATTCATTAAAAAGCCCCCCAGTCCCACCTCCAATTCCTAATTACTAACTACTAATTTCTAATTGCCGCCGAAAACTCCTCCCTCCTCCCGCCTAACTAAAAAAATTCCGCCCCATCCGGAACAGCTCTCACCATTCTAAACGGGGCGGACAAAAGTTTGATTTACAGTACCTTGGACAAAAACGCTTTCAGGCGCGGATTGTCGGGATCCTCAAAGAACTCCTGCGGGGGCTTATCGACCTTGATAACGCCCTCATCAATAAAGATCACACGGTTGGCAACCTCGCGGGCAAACCCCATTTCGTGGGTCACCACCACCATGGTCATGCCATCGCGGGCCAGTTCTTTCATCAGTTCCAGAACTTCGCCTACCATTTCGGGGTCCAGCGCGCTGGTGGGCTCGTCAAACAACAGCACTTCAGGGTTCATGGCCAGTGCACGCACAATGGCAATGCGCTGTTTCTGGCCGCCGGAAAGCATGTTGGGGTAAACATCCGCCTTATCGGCCAGGCCAATGCGCTCCAGCAGCTCCATGGCCTGCTTGTCGGCAGCAGCCTGGCTCATACGGCCCAGGCGCACCGGAGCCAGCGTGATGTTCTTTTTCACCGTCAGGTTGGGGGAACAGGTAAAATGCTGGAACACCATGCCCATCTGGGCGCGGGTGGCATCAATGTCGCGTTCGGTGATCTCTTTGCCGTCCAGCATAACCGTGCCGCCGTCCGGTTCTTCCAGGCGGGTCAGGCAGCGCAGAAAAGTGGACTTGCCGCAGCCGGAAGGCCCAACCAGGCAGACAACATCGCCCTTATTGATGGTCAGGTCAATGCCCTTGAGCACATCCAGACCGTTATAGTTCGTTTTTTAAGTCCTTAACGACGATCACTCTTCGCCAGCCTCCCTTCCAGTTTGCCAAGCAGCCAGGTAAAGATCATAACCAGAATCAGATACATCAGCGCCACGCCGAACAACGGGAACATCGGCTCGTAAGTACGGTTCATGATGCCCTGCGCGGCGTACAGCAGCTCCTTGCCGCCAATAACGGTGATGAGCGAGGTATCCTTGAGAAGGACGATGAACTCATTGCCCAGGGCAGGCAGCACCGAGCGGATGGCCTGCGGAATCACGATCAGCACCATGGTTGTCATGTAGTTCAGGCCCAGGCTGCGGCCGGCTTCCATCTGGCCGGGGTCAACGGCCATCAGACCGCCGCGGATGATCTCCGAAACATACGCACCGGAGTTAATTCCCAGTGCCAGCGCGCCGACCATGGTAAAGTTGCGGCTGTTGGAAAAGATGACCATGCTCATGATCAGCAGCTGCACCATCATGGGGGTGCCGCGGATCACAGTGGCGTATAGCTTGCATACAGCGTTGGCAACGGCAAGAGCCGGGTCGTGGTGGCCGCGGCGCTGCTGGTCATGCGCAACACGCACCAGGGCAACCACGCTGCCCAGCACCACGCCGATCGTCAAAGCAATTGCCGTTACATACAGCGTGGGGATGACCCCTTTGAGGTATTGCTGCCAGCGGTTTGAGGCAATAAATGCCTGGTAGAATTTGACGAACAGATCCTGCCCGAAATCCAGCTTTGTACCAGCTTTCGCCAGCTGGGTCAGCATTTCGTATTGTGCGGCCATCCGCATTCCACACCTTTCCTGTGTTCCGGCACCAGGGCACCGGGCGTTTATTTTACGGTCTTACCAACAAAAGGGAGGCGCCCCTGCGGGCCACCCCCCTGTGGCACTTGTGAAAAAGCTGCTTTATTCAGCAGTGATGTACTTGTCCACGATAGCCTGCAGGGTGCCGTCGGCCTTCAGCTCTTCCAGAGCGGTGTTGATGGCATCCTTCAGTTCGGTGTTGCCCTTACCAATGCCGATTGCGTAGCTTTCTTCCACGTAAGCGGTGTCCAGCAGCTTCAGGCCGGGGTTGGCAGCAATAAATTCCTTAGCGGGAGCGTTATCAATAACAACGCAGTCAACCTGGCCGTTGTTCAGCATCTGCACGGCAGTCAGGCCGTCGTCGTAAGCAACAACGTTCTCATCGCCAAAGTCGTCAGAGCAGTACAGGTAGCCGGTGGTACCGCGCTGGGTGCCGATTTTCTTGCCAGCCAGGTCATCCACGCTGGCAATATCGGAATCTTCCTTGACGATGATGGACTGGATGCCGGTTGCGTAAGAATCGGTGAAGTCCATCACGTTCTGGCGCTCGTCGGTAACGGTAACGCCAGCCATAACCATATCGGACTTGCCCTGCTGTACAGCCAGCAGTGCAGCGTCAAAGTCCATATCATCGATCTGCAGCTCCAGGCCCAGCTTGTCAGCAATGGCCTGTGCGGTCTCAATGTCGATGCCCTCAAATTCGCCGGAATCGGTGGTCATCTCGTACGGGGGGAAGGCTGCGTTGGTGGACATGATCAGCTTGCCCGGCTCAACGGTGGACAGCTCAGCAGTTTCAGTCTCGCTGGCTGCTTCAGAGGAAGCAGCCTCGGAAGATGCAGCATCGCTGGAAGCGGCTTCGGAAGATGCAGCAGAAGAAGCGGTGGAACCGCAGGCAGCCAGGCTCAGGACCAAGGCAGCGGCAGTCATCAAAGACAATGCTTTTTTCATTACAATATACCTTCTTTGTTCATGGTTCTCTGATTTTCAAGGCGTATCTGAAAACAAGGAAAATGACGGACATTTCGCAAACACAAGCAGGATGTAAGGCAAAGAGCCGCAGGAATCCTTTCTGGATTCCAAGGGCAACACCGCACAATTCCCGCCTTACGGCTTAAGCACCGCTTCGGCGGCTGCGGCACAGCATCTGCGTTGCCAAATGCTCGATAAGACATCCAGTATTATCTGCGCTTTTGGCTTAGCAGCTGCCGCACCTCGCTCGCCGTATCGGCACTTAGAATTATGCGGTATTGCCCAAGGCTTTTTAACGCAAAATCCGGCTGCGTTTGTAGAAATAGACGATACTTTCGACTTTTCAGATACACCCTAGCGCAGCGGCGGAACTTTCCCTCTTTCCGGAGCTGCATCAGGATAAATTCTAGTATAATACATAAATATTCAAAGTCAATGTATAAATATTGAATTCAGCATTTTGCGGCAAGATGGCTGCCTTCCCCACCAGAAATTGTGCATTTTTTCAAGCCTGCATTTCACAGTTTTTACTGATATATTGACGCCGTAAGTTAAACGTGGTAAACTTTACGCGTTCATGAGCGAAATTCATGCCATTCAGTCGAAATAAACCGGCTTGCATTACCTTGCCGTACAAAAAAGAGGAATCAATATGCTGACATTAGGTGACCTGCACATTGGGCAGGATGCAATCATCCGCGTGGTAGGCGGTGAGGGCGAGCTGCGCCACCACCTGCTGGATATGGGGCTGACCCCCGGCACCGAGGTAACGCTGCGCAAAACGGCCCCCATGGGGGACCCCATTGAAGTGGAGCTGCGTGGTTATGAGCTGACCCTGCGCCTGGCCGATGCGCAGAAAATTGAAATTGACAGCGTGCACGCAACGGACCGCGCCGCCCCCCAGCGAAGAGCGCCACAAGGTGGTAGCCCACCCCGGCGTTGGCGAGCTGGACAAAGCCGCCAGCTACCACGAGCGCAAAGCGGCGCCCCCATTGCCGCCGGTGCACCGCTGACCTTTGCCCTGGCCGGCAATCAGAACTGCGGCAAAACCACGCTGTTCAACCAGCTGACCGGCTCCAACCAGCATGTGGGCAACTTTCCCGGCGTTACGGTAGACCGCAAGGACGGTGTGATCCGCAACCACAAGGAAGCCACCGTAACGGACCTGCCGGGCATTTATTCCCTGTCCCCTTACTCCAACGAGGAGATTGTCACGCGGGATTTTATCCTGAGCGAGCACCCGTCCGGCATTATCAACATTGTGGATGCTTCCAACATTGAGCGCAACCTGTACCTGACCATGCAGCTGATGGAGCTGGATACCCCCATGGTGCTGGCGCTGAACATGATGGACGAAGTGCGCGCCAACGGCGGCACCATCATGGTAAACCAGCTGGAAGAAACGCTGGGCATTCCGGTTGTTCCCATTTCTGCCGCAAAAAATGAGGGCATTGACGAGCTGATCGAACATGCCATCCATGTGGCGCGCTACCGGGAGCTGCCGGGCCGCATCGACTTCTGCACGGCAGGCAGTGACCCAGCAGACCCCAGGGGCGCGGTGCATCGCTGCATCCATTCTGTCGGACATTTGATTGAGGACCATGCCGCTGCCGCCGGGCTGCCGCTGCGCTTTGCCGCCACCAAGCTGGTGGAGGGAGACACCCTGATTGAAAAAGCCCTGCAGCTGAACCCCAACGAAACAGATATACTGGGCCACGCCATTGCTGAAATGGAAACCGTGACCGGGCTGGACCGCGAAGCCGCCCTTGCGGACATGCGCTTTACCTTTATTGAAAAGCTATGCTCCGCCACGGTGGTGAAGCCGGGCGAAAGCCTGGAGCATAAGCGCAGCGTTGCCATTGATAAGATCCTGACCGGCAAATACACTGCCTTGCCCTGTTTTGCGGGCATTATGGCGCTTGTTTTCTGGCTGACCTTTGGCGTAGTGGGCTCCACCCTTTCGGACTGGATGACCCTTGGCATCGACTGGTTTACCGGCGTTGTGGACCGCGCCCTGACGGCGTATCAGATCAACCCGGTGGTGCACAGCCTTGTGATCGACGGCATTTTTGCCGGTGTCGGCAGCGTGCTGAGCTTTTTGCCCACGATCGTTATCCTGTTCTTCTTTTTGTCCATCCTGGAAGATACCGGTTATATGGCCCGCGTGGCCTTTGTTATGGACAAACTGCTGCGCCGCATTGGGCTTTCGGGCCGCAGCTTTGTGCCCATGCTGGTGGGCTTCGGCTGCTCGGTTCCCGCCATTATGGCAACCCGCACCCTTTCCAGTGAGCGTGACCGCCGCATGACAATTTTGCTGACCCCGTTCATGAGCTGCTCGGCCAAATTGCCCATCTATGCGCTGTTTACGGCCGCATTCTTCCCCCGGGTATGGCGTGCACCGGTCATGATTTTCCTCTATCTTTTCGGCATTTTGTGTGGTATACTGTATTCGTTGATCCTCAAGCAGACCTGTTTCCGCGGTGAACCGGTACCCTTTGTGATGGAGCTGCCCAACTACCGCCTGCCTTCGCCCAAAAGCGTCGGCCAGCTGATTTGGGAAAAGGCCCGTGATTTTATTCAGCGTGCCTTTACAATTATCTTTGTTGCAACCGTCGTGATCTGGTTCCTACAGACGTTCGACACCCGCCTGAATGTTGCTGCCACCCCGGATTCCAGCCTTCTGGCTTTGGTTGGCAGCCTGATCACCCCCCATCTTCAAGCCCCCTTGGCTTTGGCGACTGGCGCATTTCCACTGCGTTGATCACCGGCTTTACCGCCAAAGAAAGCGTTGTTTCCACCCTGACCGTCCTGCTGGGCGGCGATACCGGCGCGCTGAACATGCTGTTCACCCCGTTTACTGCGCTGGTCTTCCTGATCTTTACGCTGTTGTATACCCCCTGTGTTGCAGCCATTGCCGCTGTCAAGCGGGAACTGGGCGGTGGCCGGGCTGCACTGGGTGTGGTACTGATGCAGTGCGGCATTGCCTGGGTTGTGGCGTTTGCCGTGCACTGTGTAGGGTTTTTGCTGGGGTTGGCATAAGGGCAGCGTATTCACCTGTCACTTTGTTTTCGCTTAACCCATAGGGAGGTTTTTTCCATGTCACTTCAAAGTATCCTTGTTCTGGTTATTATTTTTGTTCTGCTCGGCGTTGCCATCGGTTTTATTGCCAACAGCGAAAAGGGCTGGCACGGCGGCTGCACCGGCAACTGCGCCAGCTGCCAGGAACACTGCAATGACAAACAGAAAAAGAACCCGCCCAAGCAGCAGTGATGCCGGACTGAAGGAGACTGCCGTATGACTGCTGTTCAACAACCCGTCGCAACAGCTTCCCGCCCTGCCGTGCGCCAGCGCATTGACTGGATCGACACGGCCAAGGGCCTGTGCATGATCCTGGTTATTGTGGGGCACACCCTGCCCTACGGCAACCTGATGCGCAATTTCATTTTTTTCGTTCCACATGCCGGCCTTTTTCTTTCTGACCGGCTATACGGCCCGCCGCCCGGATACCTGGCAGGGCTTTGCCCGCCGGGTCAAAAAAGACTTTGCTGCACTGATCGTTCCCGTGCTGGGTGTGGTACAGGTGTTCAACGTTTTGCTGAACTTTTTCCTTTCTGATGATAGAAGCCTGACCAACCTGTGGGATATTGCCCGCTACAATGCCATCACCCTGTTCTGGGCCAGCGGTAACCCTGCCGACGGCATTCCCAGCTGCGGCATGCCATGGTTTTTGTTTGCACTGTTCTGGGGCAAGCTGATCTGGGAGCTGCTGGGCCTTTTGTTCCCCAAAGGGGATTTTGCCGTCAGTTTCATTGTCATGCTGTTCGGGGCATACATCGGGCAGGTACAGTATCTTCCCCAATGTCTGGATGTTGCAATGGTCGTTGTCATGTACCTCACATTGGGGCAGCTGTTCCGCCAGCATCAGGCACTGTTGGACCGTTACCGGGTCCCGCTTTTCCTTGCCATGCTGATTCCCTGGGCATGGTGTTGCCAGCAGGGCATTTATATTGAACTTGCTTCCCGCACTTATTCCAATTACATTCTGTGCGCCGCCATCAGCGTATGCGGCATCTGGATCTTCTGCCAGCTGTGCCGCGAGCTGAACGCCAATAACACTTTGCGCCCAGCGCTCAGTTTTCTGGGGCGGCACAGCCTGTGGCTGTTCTTTGTACACCACATGGATGTGTTCACCAGTGCCATCTGGCAAAAAGACCGCCTGCTGTTCACACTACCCTGCCGCCTTGCATGGGACATCCTGCTTTCCCTGCTGCTGCTTGGCTGCTGGACATTGCTGCGCACCGGCTGGCGCAGGCTGACCGCAAAATAAACTCTTTGAACCGTTCTGCATCCCCTGTTCCGGGCCTGCAGGGCGGTTTTTGTTTTGGCAGCGCTTTCTGCACAGGGCAAACATTGTTTTTTACAGCGGATTATGGTACAATGAATTGTCTATAAGTATGTATCGGGGATTCCCATGAAATATCTATTTTTGAAAGGGCTTTTTATGGCAGAGCAACGCAACCAGACCCCTGCCGGGGATAATACGCAATGGACCACCGTTATTCGGCCGCGCACCGGCTGGTTTGATGTGGACCTGGAAGAACTGTGGCGCTACCGTGACCTGATCGTCATGTTCGTCAAGCGCAACTTTACCGTCATGTACAAGCAGACCATCCTGGGGCCGCTGTGGATCATCCTGAACCCGCTGATCACCACCATCCTGTTCAACGTGGTGTTCGGTGGCATTGCCGGGCTTTCTACGGACGGTACGCCAAGCTTTTTTGTTCTACATGGCCGGCAACACGGTGTGGACCTTTTTTTGCCTCCTGCATCAACGGAACCGCCAATACCTTTGTTGCCAACAGTCAGGTGTTCGGCAAGGTATATTTTCCGCGGCTTACCACACCCATCAGTCAGGTGCTTACCAGCCTGATCAACTTCTTTATTCAGTTCGTCATGTATGTTCTGTTCTGGGCTTACTTTGCCGTAACAGGTTCTGACATACACCTGACCGCATGGGCTTTTGCCGTTCCGCTGGTCGTGCTGGAAGTTATGCTTTTGGGCCTTGGGGTCGGCATTATCGTTTCGGCCCTGACCACAAAGTACCGTGACCTTGCCATTGCTGTGAGCTTTGGCGTGCAGCTGTGGATGTACATTTCCCCTGTGGTCTATCCGCTTTCCAGCCTGGAGGACTCCCCCCGGCTGCAGATGCTGATGCGCTTGAACCCCATGACAGCCCCGATTGAGGTGTTCCGCATGGGCACCCTTGGCACCGGCACGGTAGAAGTGGGCAACCTGATTTACAGCCTGATTTTTACAGCCGCCGCCCTTGTGCTGGGCGTTGTGCTGTTCAGCCGCATTGAAAAGACCTTCATGGATACCGTGTAAGGAGGGGCGCAGATGGAAAACCAGACACATGCACAAAACCAGCGCGTACCCGTTATTCAGGTATCCGGGTTAAAAAAGCAGTACAAGCTTGGTCAGATCGGCGGCGGCACCCTGACGCATGACCTGCAAAGCTGGTGGGCCCGTGTACGCGGCAAAGAGGACCCCAACACCGTGATTGGCACCGATGCCCGCCTGTTTGGCAAGACTTTTATGGCGCTGAACGGTGTTGACCTGACCGTTTACAAAGGCGAAGCCCTTGGCATTATCGGCCGCAACGGTGCAGGCAAATCTACCCTGCTCAAAATTCTGTCCCGCATTACCGCCCCTACCGAAGGCGAGATCCGCCTGCGCGGGCGTGTGGCTTCCATGCTGGAAGTCGGCACCGGCTTCAACACGAAATGACCGGCCGCGAAAACATTTACATGAAC
>ENA-OQBL01001210-OQBL01001210.1-human-gut-metagenome-genome-assembly--contig:-NODE-1210-length-10610-cov-2.764762_pt1 | contig 10610 bp, 8 predicted proteins | sample MGYA00242747_ERZ504553 | MGnify/ENA primary metagenome ERZ504553 (study PRJEB26092, sample SAMD00036240) | human gut metagenome | host: Homo sapiens | study: EMG produced TPA metagenomics assembly of...
AGCTTCTCCGTTCCGGAACATCCCGGTCACATCGTCGTAATTCAACGCAAGATCGTCTGCCGTGAGGTGGGTATCCTGAATGAACTGCGCCATCCGCTCAAACGCCCCCGGCCACACGGTGTCGTCCAGACCCACCCGCGCGGTGCTGGCAGGGTCGCTGTAAGCAGTGCGCCACTTGCGCCCTTCCGTCGTGGTAAGCTCGGCAGCGGAAAGCCCCTGCAGCGTTTCCATGCAGGTGTAGTCGTAGGTATAATCGGCGGTAAAGCCGCGGATGCCCACCTTCTCAAACGCCTGGCAGGCCGAAACGAAGCTCTCGTAATCGGTGGGCAGGGGGATACCGTACTGCTTCAAAAAGGCTGCGGTTGACCACAAAGCCGTGGGCATCCGCGCAGACCGGCAGCCAGTTCACGCTGCCATCCTCGTTTTTGAAGCTGTTGAGGTAGGTGTTGTACACAGCGCCCGCCTCGTTGGTCAAGGCAAGGTTCATCAGGCTGTCCTTCAAGGGAGCCGCATCGTGCAGCGAGAACCGGCAGCAGGTGATGATATCCGGCAGACCGCCGTTCTGCTGCAAAAACTTGTAAAAATCCAAATCGTTGTTGCCCACGATGAATTCAATATTTACATCCGGCAGCTGGGACTGGATATAAGGCGCATAGGTTTCGTACAGGCTGGTACTCCACAGATACACCTGAATGGTCTGGGCATCCTCCTGCTTTTCCACATTTTCGGCGGTTTTTGTTCCGCAGCCGGTCAGCACAGATAGACCTATCACCAATGCCGCAAATGCAGAAATAAGTCGGTGCAATGTTCTTTTGTTCATCAAATCGTTCTCCTCACAACTCTTGGGCAGCTGCCGTTCTGCGATCCCGAATCCCACAAAAAGGCATCGATACAGCATGACAGAACTATAGGATTATATTACCACCGCCATGAGGGATTTTCAATAAAATTTCATATGTTGATTCATAAAAGCAGCGCGTCCGATTTCTTTGCGCCAGTCGATGCAGCTTTTTGTATCAACGCATAAAACGAGCCGACACGGACGACCTTTGCAGGGGCGGTTTCCGCGGCAGCTTTGGCCGGTTGGGTTATTTTTGCTCCCCGTGGCCCGAGCAGGCCCTGCGGGCCAACATCCACTGTCAGATCTCGCTGGCTCTCAACCGCATCTACATCGAGTGGTACCCCAGCAAGGGCTACACTTTCAACATCACCAACTCCACCAGCTACGACCAATACTACGTCCATGGCCGGACGGTGTTCGACGTCATGGTGCGGCTGACGGACGACATCTTCAACACCTATATCCGCAAGACCGGCACCGTGAACCCCTACTACGCCGAGTACTGCGACGGCAAAATCCGTCACCTGCCCGGCCTCAAGCAGTGGGGGACGGTCACGCTGGCCAATCAGGCCGCAGCGCACTGAGCATCCTCAAATACTACTACGGCAGCAACATCGAGATCATCCGCACCTCGAACATCCAGTCCATCCCCCAGAGCTACCCCGGGAGCCTCTGCGGCAGGGCAGCACCGGAGCGGCGGTGTTCACCCTGCAGCGGCAGCTCAACCGCATCACCAAAGACTATCCCTTCCTCGGCCTGCTGACGGTGGACGGCATTTTCGGCCGCAAGATGACCGAGACGGTCAAAAAGTTCCAGAGGCAGTTCAACCTGACCGCCGACGGCGTGGTGGGCCGCAGCACCTGGTATAAGATCAGCTATATCTATGTCTCGGTGAAGGACCTCGCCGAGCTGACCAGTGAAGGCGAGACATTCAGCGGCACCCTCCCGGACGGCTCATGGAACCTCGGCAGCAGCGTCCTCAAACAGGGCTCCACCGGCAGCGAGGTAGAGCAGCTTCAGTTCTGGCTGAGTACGCTGGCTCAGTATGAGAGCAGCATCCCCTCTGTCACGGTGGACGGCGTCTACGGCAGCGGCACAGCGGCGGCTGTCCGGGCGTTCCAGCGGCGCTACGGCCTGACGGTGGACGGCATCGTAGGCCACACCACATGGACCGAGCTGTACGACCAGTTCCGCAGCATCCAGTCCGACAACGGCACCCCCAACGCCTACCCCGGCACTGCCCTGCGCCAGGGCAGCAGCGGCCAGAACGTCCGGCTGGTGCAGTTCTGGCTGAAGATCGCACGGACGGTCTATTCCAGTCTCAACAATGTCACCGTGGACGGCATCTTCGGCTCGTCTACCGCAGCGGCCGTGCGGCGGTTCCAGACCTACTTCGGCCTCACCAGCGACGGCGTCGTGGGCCGGACGACATGGAACAAGCTCTACGAAGTCTACAACGACATCGCCAACCGCCTGCTTTCGCCCAGCCTGCGGCCCGGCGAGTACCCGGGCGTGCTGCGCAATGGCTCCACCGGCACCGCCGTCCGAGAGCTGCAATTCTACCTCTACCTCATGAGCGCCTACCAGAGCAGCATCCCCTCTGTCTCCATTGATGGCCGTTTCGGCGCGGCCACCGAGGCCGCCGTGCGGGCCTACCAGCGGTTCGCCGGGCTGACGGTGGACGGCATCGTAGGACGGAAGACATGGGATTCGCTCTACGGCAAAGCGTCGGCCCTCCGCTCGTCCGGGCCGGTGGTCACCCTCAAGCGTCTCCCCTACCCCGGCACGCCGCTCACCGTCGGCACCGACAGCAGCGCCGTGCTCTACTACACCCTGCTTTTGCAGCGCATCGCCTACTACTACGACAGTGTAGCGTCCCCCGCGCTTTCCAGACAGTACACACAGGAGACCGCGAACGCCACCGCCAGTGCGCAGGAGCTTCTGGGCCTGCCCGCCACCGGCGTGGCAGACGCCGAAACGTGGACAGCAGTGGAAGCCCTGAGCTTACAGCTGGCGGCCTTCACCCCCAACCCCGACCGGCATCCCGAGCAGGGGCCGGACTACCCGGACCGGGCCATGAAGGAGGGCAGCGCAGGGCCTGACGTCAGCCTCATCGAGGGCTGGCTCAATGACCGCTCCCAGCTCTACTGCGAGGAGGACTACGTCGCCGACAACGCTGTCTTCGGCCCGGAGGACACCGCCGCCGTAAAAGACACGCAGCAGCGGGCGGGCCTTGAGGCAAATGGCGTCGTGGACCGGCCCACCTGGGCCGCACTCCGCGCCCAGAGCCATACTGCCTGCGACAGCTGCACCGAGGAGGGATGAGAGATGGCACGCTTACTGGTCTATGACGCCTACGAGAATAAAGTCTACACCTATTCGAGCCTGCGCGAGAACGACCCCATGCCCTACAGCACCGGCAGGACTCTGACCGTGCGGGAGTTCCGGGGCAAATCGAACAGCCCGGTGCTCTGGACGACCATCGCGGCAATGGAAGCGTGGAACCTCACCCGCCGCAAATACGGCAGGGGCATCCCGGTGGGATACGCCTTCCGCCGCATCTGGGAGGGCGGCCACGGCACCCGCAGCCAGCACTATGCCGGCGTGGCCTTCGATGTGGGGCAGAGTCTCAGCCAGACCCAGCGCACCGCCATCTACAACGCTGCCCGCTCCACCGGGGCGTGGGGCTATGTCGAGCCGCTGAGTCAGACCCCCACATGGGTCCACTTCGACCGGCGCTACGGCACGCCTGCCTGCAGAGGCACCACGGCAGGCTACCCCACCCTCCGCCGGGGCAGCCGGGGCTGCTACGTCATGATCCTCCAGGACGCCCTCTCGACGCTGGGCTACCAGACCGGGAACCGCATCGACGGCATCTTCGGCAGCCGGACGGAAGAAGCTCTCAAGGGCTACCAGCGGCGCACCAGTCTGCGCGTCGACGGCGTCTGCGGCTGCAACAGCTGGAAAAAGATCTCCACCGCCGTGCTGGGTGTTGGACGGACGAAGACGACCATTGATTGATCTTTCTGCAGACAAAATGGGAGCCCCCGGCACTGCCTGGGGCTCCCATACTTCACTCCTCCACCACAATATCCTCGCTGAGCACCTGTCCGATGGGCTTTGCAATGCACAGATCGGCTTCGGCGTCCGCATTCGTAGGCTGCATATTGATGACCACGAGGTGGTCGCCCCGGAAGTACCGGATGAGTCCCGCCGCCGGGTAGACCACAAGGCTGGTACCGCCGATGATGAGAGTATCAGCGCGGCGGATAGCCGAGACAGCGCCTGACAACACCTGCTCATCCAGCCCCTCTTCGTAGAGGACGACGTCCGGCTTGATGATACCGCCGCATTTGGGGCAGCGCGGCACACCGGTGCTGTTGGCGATGAAGTCCACATCGTAGAACGCGCCGCACTTGACGCAGTAGTTGCGCAGGGTGCTGCCGTGAAGCTCGTACACCGTCCTGGAGCCTGCCGCCTGATGGAGGCCGTCGATGTTCTGGGTGATGACGGCTTTCAGCTTGCCCTCCCGCTCGAGCTTCGCCAGACGCAGATGCGCCGCGTTGGGCTTTGCTCCCTTGACGATGAGCTTATCGCGGTAGAAGCGGTAGAACTCCTCGGGGCGCTCTTCCCAGAAGGTGTGACTCAAAATCGTCTCGGGCGGGTAATCGTATTTCTGATGGTAGAGGCCGTCCACACTGCGGAAGTCCGGGATGCCGCTTTCAGTGGACACGCCCGCACCGCCGAAAAAGACGATGTTCTGGCTCTGCGAAATGAGTTTTTTCCAACTTTTCAACCATATTCAACACCTCTTTGTATCTATCGACGGAAATCAGTGCAAAATTTTATGTATTCTGCATTTTGTTTTCACATTTCAACGGTCATTTTCCGCAAACATCTGCCCCATATGTACGAAAATATCCTGCGGGAGCATCCCGTATTCGCCTTTTTGGCGGGCGGCACGGTCAGCGGCGGCACCGTGGAGCCAGACCGCACAGGCGGCGGCTTCGCAGGCGGACAGACCGCAGGCCAGCAGGGCCGACGTCATACCGGCCAGCACATCGCCGCTCCCGCCCCGGGCAAGACCGGGATTGCCGGTGGGGTTGACGCAGACGCGGCCATCCGGGGCGGCGACCACGGTCCGCGCCCCTTTCAGCACCACCACGCATTCCACTGAGCGGCATACCGCCGGGCGACGCCCTCCCGGTCGGCCTGAACGGCCTCCACCGAAAGCCCCGTCAGCCGGGACATCTCCCCCGGGTGGGGCGTCAAAATCAGCTCTTTGGCCGGGCGCGGCAGTTCCTCACCCGCGTTCATGAGGCTGGCGGCGGCGTTGAGGCCATCGGCATCCAGCACGGCACTGCCCGAAAAGCCGGTGAGCAACTTCTACCAGCGTCCGCGTCTCGGCGGCGCGGGCCGTGCTCTGGGCAAGATAGCCCAGTCCCGGCCCGATGAGCAGGACAGTGGCCTTCTGCCGGAGGATGCGGGGGATGCTCTGGGGGGAGATGCCTCCTTCTGCCCCCGGCTCACAGGGGCAGAGACAGCATTCCGGCAGGCGTGCCGACACCGCCGCCAACACCGGCTCGACGCTTGCCAGTGTGACGATGCCCGCGCCGGTGCGCAGAGCGCCCTCGACGGTCAGCGACGCCGCACCGCGGTAGCAGGCGCTTCCCGCCACAGCCAGCACCGCGCCGAAGCTGCCCTTGTTGCTCTCCTTCGGGCGTTTTGGGATGTGTGACCAGACAAATTCAGCCGTAATTTCGGGTGCCATGCTCACGCCTCCCCCTGAATGCAGCGCCTTATCTCTTTTTCCACGTCCTGCACCTCTTCGTGGAACATCCGGGCCGAGACGCGGAGGGCGCCGTGGCCCAGAATGATGACCTGCTCCATGCCGTCGGAGGTCGCCACCCGGACCCGGCGGTTTTTGCCGATCTCGTGGGTGACGCGCTCGATGAACATATCCGCCGTTTCGGCTTCTTTGGTGTAGACAACGTGGATGTTGTGGTACTGCTCGATGCTGCCGGGACTGCCCGGCACACGGTAGGCATCGAACACGAGGATGAGGACGCACTTTTTGAAGCCCTGATAGTTGCAGAGAATGTCCATCAGCCGGTGACGGGCGGCGTCGAGGCTCTCCTTGGAGAGGGCGTTCAGCTCGTCCCACGCAAAGATGATGTTGTAGCCGTCCACCAGCAGATATTCGGGGGCGATCTCCCACTGCTCGGCGGCGAAATCGGGCCGCTCCCGCTTCTGCACCGGGCGGAACGCCGCCAGCGGATCGCGTTTGATGGGGCCGTAGGTGCGCTCAAAAATTTTCAGCAGTTCGGCGTCTTCTTCCAGCGTGGCGCGGTAAGCCGCCATCCGGCGGGGACGGGCCGCTGTTTCTTCTGCTGTCGGGGCGGTGTGGCCCCAGCCGCTGTCCACGTGCATATGGCTGCGCACCTGCTCCCACGGCACCACAAAGCCCGCGCCATGGGAGCAGAACACCGAGTCGGCAGGGTTATCCAAATCATGCTCCGGCTCATAACCCGCCGCCTCGACGACCTCCGCTGCGTTGTGGCAGGGGCGGTATCCGTCCAGCGTCAGGTTCAGGTGTCCCCTTCCCCGGGTGTAGCTGACCACCTCCATGGGGTAGCTGCGCATGGCAGCCACCGGTGCAAAACCGGTGAGGGTGGCGGTCTGGCCGTCGGGGGCGGTCTCGGGCGGGTCAAAGCTGCCCTCCATCCGCTGGACGTCGCTCATGGCGCGGCCAATGTTCTCCGCAGGCACTTCCAGCCGGAAGGAATACCACGGCTCGAGGAGCTGGGTCTTTTTGATCTGGTTTGCCATCATAAGGCCCTGCCGCACGGCGCGGTAGGTGGCCTGCCGGAAGTCGCCGCCCTCGGTATGCTTGAGATGGGCGCGGCCCGCGATGAGGGTGATCTTCATATCCGTCAGCGGCGCGCCGATGAGGACGCCGAGGTGCTGCTTTTCTTCCAGATGGGTCAGCACGAGGCGCTGCCAGTTTTTGTCCAGCTCTTCCTCCCGGCAGTCGGCGGCAAACTGCATCCCGCTGCCCCGGGGCAGCGGCTCGAGCTTCAGATGCACCTCGGCATAGTGGCGTAGAGGCTCATAATGGCCCACGCCCTCGATGGCCTCGGTGATTGTTTCCTTATATAGTATGCCGCCGGAGTCGAACTCCACGTCCAGCCCGTACCGCTCGGCCAGCAGGCTCTTGAGCACCTCGAGCTGTATCTCGCCCATGAGCTGGACGTGTATCTCGCCCAGCGTCTCGTTCCAGACGACATGGAGCTGAGGTTCTTCCTCTTCCAGACGGTGGAGCTTGCCCCAATGCGGCGATGAACGTCCGCGCCCCTCGGGCAGACATACCCGATAGCTCAGGACAGGTTCCAGCACCGGGAGGTCACTGTCCCGCTCGGCCCCGAGGCCGGTGCCGGGCTTCGCCCGGGTCAGTCCGGTGACGGCGCAGACCTGCCCCGGGCCGATGGCCTCTGCCAGCGTATATTTTGCGCCGGAGTAAAGCCGCAGCTGGTTGGCCTTTTCGGCCCACGGGTTCGCCGTCCGCTTCGCCGTGAGCTGGGCTTTGACTTTCAGCTCACCGCCGGTGACGCGCAGCCAGGTCAGCCGCTCGCCCCGCTCATCCTGCGAGACTTTGAACACCCGCGCGCCGAAAGCTTCCAGCGCCGGGGCGGCGCGGGTGTATTCGTCGAGGCCGGCCAGCAGCTCGTCCACACCCTGCAGTCCGCCGGCATTCTCCCTCTGCAGGGCCACGCCAAACCAGCAGGGAAAGACGTGCCGCCGGGCGATGGCCGGGATGATGTCCTCCGCCGTCAGGCTGCCCGCGTCCAGCATCTTTTCCATCAGGCGCTCGTCGCAGAGGGCCAGTGCCTCGTCCCGTTCGGCCTGCTCTGCACCGAAATCCACGAATCCGTCGCCCAGACGGCGGGAAAGCTGGCTCAGCAGCGCCTCTTTGCCCGGGCCGGGCAGGTCCATTTTATTGATGAACACGAAGGTCGGGATATGATACCGCCGCAGCAGACGCCAGAGCGTCTCGGTATGGCTCTGGACGCCGTCGGTGCCGCTGATGACCAGCACAGCATAGTCAAGCACCTGCAAAGTGCGCTCCGTCTCGGTGGAAAAGTCCACATGGCCGGGGGTGTCCAGCAGGGTGATATTCGTACTTCCCGTTTTCAGCAGGGCCTGCTTGGAAAAGATGGTGATCCCACGCGCCTTTTCCAGCGTGTCGGTGTCGAGGAAGGCATCTTTGTTATCCACCCGGCCCAGCTTGCGGATGCTGCCCGCACGGTAGAGCATCGCCTCGGAGAGGGTGGTCTTGCCGGAGTCTACATGGGCAAGGATGCCCACCACCAGCTGTTTTTCGCTTTTTTCTGCCATGTCCGCTGCCCTCACACTGCACCTGCGATGAGTCCGATGATGAGCAGCGCTCCGCCCAGGAGCAGATTCGAGAGCATACTGCAATAGGTGCGCTCTTCGGGTTCCAGCTCCTCGAAGGAGACGATGCGTTCATCGGCAAAATCCACGATGGACTTGGTAGAGTGGAACTTCTTCTTTTTGCCCATATCCTTAAACTCTTCGCCCAGATGATGGATGGTCACACCGTCCAGACGGAGGTAGTTCACCCACGCCCACGCCAGCAGCACAACACCCAGCAGCAGGGCCGGGGCCTGCCACATCGTGAAGGTGCCGTCGCTGACGTAGCGGTCCCACAGCAGCATCAGCACAGCCACCACCGACACCCGGGTGACGGATTTATACAAAATGGGGCGGAACATATATTTTTGATACATCGAAACCAGCTTTTTCATCCGTGTACTCCTTAATACAGGGTTAATTCAGTAGTATTGTAGCATGATTTTATGAAAAAAAGATAGCCGCTTTGCGTTTTCCGACTTTCGTTGTATCCATCCATCATCTTGTAAAGGTACGACTTCTTTCCATTCTTTACCGTTTTTTTGCCGCAATTTTTCAGAAAAAAGCATCCGTTACCATTTTGTTTCTATTTCAGCGCCGTATGTCATTGACTTCTTTTGCCCAGAATGTTAGAATACGAAAGGTGCAGTCCCGGGCGCTTTGTGCGTTTTTGGCACCCGGAGCGCGCCGTTTTTTGCATTTAGGATAGGAAAAAGGAAAATAATATCTCGGAGGAGCGTATCTCAATGAACATCGATTTCGAGTCCCGCAACATCACCCGCCGCAGCTTCCTGAAGGGCGCAGGCGTCGTGGGTGCCGCCGGCCTGCTGTCCGCCTGCGGCGGCAGCAAGTCCAACAACTCCGGCAGCACGGCCGCTTCCGGCGCACAGGCCCCCAACTCCACCGGTGCCACCCCCCTCAAGGAGTACATCTCCTGGGAGTCTGCCAACCGTGAGATCGAGAGCTGGAACCTGCTGTACAGCCAGACCCTCACCGACGCAAACGTCGTCACCAACCTGTGGGACGGCCTGATGAGCTTCGACTGCTACGGCAAGCTGGTGCCCGCCATCGCCACGAGCTGGGAGGCCAACGAGGACTCCACCGTCTGGACCTTCCACCTGCGCGACGATGTGGACTGGGTGGACTGCAACGGCGAGGTGAAGGAGCACATCACCGCCACCGATTTTCTGGTCGGTCTGGAGTGGGTGCTGAACGCCTCCAAGAACGAGGCCAACAACACCTCCATGCCCACCCTGTACATCGTGGGCGCTGAGGAGTACTACGAGAAGACCAAGGATATGGGCGCTGCCGCCGCCGACCTGCACTATCAGGATATGCTGGACGCAGGCGTGGGCCTCGAGGCTCCCGACGACTACACTCTGGTGTTCACCTGCAAGGACCCCTGCCCCTACTTTGATACCGTGGCCTCCTACACCAGCTTCTACCCCGCCTCTCAGGTGCTGATCGACGAGCTGGGCATCGAGACCTTCCGTGGCTGCGACAACACCAACATGTGGTACTGCGGCCCCTATATCGTCGAGGAGTATATCCAGGGCAACACCAAGAGCTATATCCCCAACCCCCACTACTACGATGCTGCCAACGTCAGCCGCTTCGAGCGTATGACCGTGACCATGATCTCCGATCAGGCCATCGCATTCCAGCTCTACCAGAACCGCGAGCTGGACGAGATGGACCTGAACGAGAGCACCATCACCACCATCACCTCCGACCCCAACAACGAGTACAACAGCCAGCTCTGTGAGAAGCGCGCCCGCCCCACTGCCTACGCCATGCACTTCAACTACCAGAAGAACAACGCCGACGGCACCCCCGATGTGAACTGGAACAAGGCCATCGCCAACACCGCTTTCCGTCAGTGCTTCTACCGCGGCCTGAACCTGAAGGCATGGTTCTCCCGCTACAACAAGATCAATCCCCTGAAGTGCGAGAACGACTACTACACCATGAAGGGTCTGTGCTACAACACGCAGGGCGCTGAGTACACCACTCTGGTGGCCAAGGAGATGGGCTTCGACGCTGAGAAGTACGACGGCGAGACCATGATCCGCCTGCGTGCCAACGGCGGCGACATCTCCGCCCTGAAGAAGCAGGCCATGGAAGAGCTGAGCGCCATCGGCGTCACCTTCCCCGTCAAGGCCACCTACTTCATCATCGCCAGCAGCACCTCTGCACTGGACAACGCCACCATCCTGAAGCAGTGCTTCTCCGACAGCTTCGGCGACGACTTCATCAAGCTGGACGTCCAGACCTTCGTTTCCAGCCTGACGCAGGAGGTCCGCACTCCCCAGCTCCAGAGCTTTGTCATCAACGGCTG
>ENA-OQBL01001211-OQBL01001211.1-human-gut-metagenome-genome-assembly--contig:-NODE-1211-length-10596-cov-2.566530_pt1 | contig 10596 bp, 12 predicted proteins | sample MGYA00242747_ERZ504553 | MGnify/ENA primary metagenome ERZ504553 (study PRJEB26092, sample SAMD00036240) | human gut metagenome | host: Homo sapiens | study: EMG produced TPA metagenomics assembly of...
GGTTCGCTGTTTCCGCCACTGGCGGCGCTCACCTTTGCAGCATCCAGTATTATCTGCGCTTTTGGCTTAGCATCTGCCGCACCTCGCTCGCCGTATCGGCACTTAGAATTATGCGGTATTGCCTTAAATCTTCCCCTTCATCACTCTCTCCACCATGGCGCGCTGTGCGTGCTCGGCTTCCAGGTTGGCGGGATGCTTGGGGAAGGCGCGCATGACTTTCTGGTAAAGCTTCAAGCCCTGGTCGGTGGTGCACATGCTGGCAACATACACCATATAATCCGGTACCTGGCCAAACACGCAGCGCTCGGTGTTTGGCACATCCCAGCGCTTTGACTGCTTTTCAATAAAGGCGGCGCGCATCTCGTCAGGGGTGGTGTACTGGGCCATTTCCTGTTCCCACTGGGGCCAGATCGGGTCCACCGAAAGGTCAATAATGGCCGGGCCGCCGTGGTCACCTTTGACCAGAGCAAAGGACTGGTACATGGGGGCAGAATCCGACATAAACACCCAGCCCACATACTGCACAGCCGGAATACCGTACACGTTCAGGGTGCGTACTACCTGTTCGGCATTCTGGTAGGTGTTGTTCATGCGGCCGTCAATGCAGTTCACAATTTCCCGCACATGGGCATCGCTGATGGTATCGGTAGTTTCGGTGGTAAACAGCTGTGCTTCGCGGTTGAGCGGGTACATGTTGGACGGTACCTTAATATCCTTGCCGTCGGTGCGGTCTACCATGCGGAATGTGTGATTTTCAAATGTATAAGAAGCCATGTTTCTTCCCCATTTCCTTATCTTTCGTTTATCCAACAGTATACCAAAAACGGCCTGCTGATTCAATGCCGGGCAAACAGAATCCCCGCCGCCAGAGCACAGTAGCTTTGGCGGCGGGGATTCCTGTATCAAAACCCACCCCTCAAAAAAAGAAGAAGGAGACGGCAGATGAGGTACCCGCAGGGCGGGCAAGGAAGAAATGTGCGCGATGTGTTGCCAACCTAAAGCCCATATAAATTGGAATGGACATCGGGCTGATATTTTGTTCGACGATAGGGCGATACGTCTGCGTGCGCCCCTACGGGAGGATACTCCCAAAATGACGTGCCGTGAAATGTTTTATAAAGAAAAAACGAACCATTCCGGCGCGGTCGGGTGAGCGCACCCTACAGGGCAAAAACTCGTCTTTATTCTTCCACCACATCCCACTCCGCAAAATATTCCCGTGCTTCGGGCAAGATTTCGCGGGTGCAGGGCTGAATGTAATCGGCGGTCAGAGGGAGGTCAGCGCTGTTGGGGCCAGCTGAGATGGTGAACCGCCCGGCTTCTAGGTGCCAGACACTGTATTCGTCCGGGAAAGCCATCTGGTTGAGATTGAACCGGAACCGCACGGTGCGGCGCTGGCCCTGCGGTACGGTAATGCGGACAAAACCCAACAGTTCCAGTTCCGGCCGCACAATGGTGGCGATGGCATCGCGGCCATACAGCTGCACCACAGTCTCGCCGTCGCAGCTGCCGGTGTTATGCACCGTGACCAACGCTTCGGCAGTGCCATCGGGGTCCACGATCAGGTTCAACGCCTCATACGCAAAGGTTGTGTAGGATAGGCCATAGCCAAAGGGGCGCAGCGGGCGGAAGTCCGACTGCCAGTAGCCGTCCGGGTTCAGGGAACCCGCCACAAAGCTCTGGCCGGTGGTCCCGCGGTGTTCAGCCATGAACATCGGCTCGTGGCCCGCGGTGCGGGGCAGCGGCAGTGGCAGGCAGCCTGCGGGGCTGTGGATACCGGCAATCAGGGCGGCCAGCTCAGTGCCGCCCCAGGTGCCGGGGTGAAGTGCTTCCAGAATGGCGGCGGCGTGGCGTAATATGGGGCTGGTCAGGGGACGGCCATCTGTATGGGTTACGATGGTACGCGGGTTTGGCAGCCAGCACCACACGGGCCAGTTCTTCCTGCGCACCGGGCAGGTCCAGGCTGGCGGCATCGTTACCTTCGCCGGTGTCGCGTGGCGGCCCCAGCCATTTTTTTCCGCTCAGGCACAGGATCACGGCATCCGCGCTTTCAGCGGCCGCGAGGGCGGCGGCAAAGTCGGTCTGGGTGGGGTCGAGATAATCGCAGCCCTGGGTGTAGGTGCAGTTGGGGTAAAGCTCCTGCAGGGCTTCAAAAATCGTTTGGCTTCGGGGCGGGATTTGTGAATCTCGCGGTCGGTGGCGGCAAGGTCGTACTTGCGCACTGGCTTGGCGGCGGATTTATCGCCCACGCCTGCCATGGCACTGGAATCCTGCACCACCTGGGAACATTTCCAGCATAGAGGGCTGGGTGTAGCCGCCGTACAGCAGGCGCAGGCTGCTGGCACCGGGTCCAATGACAGCCAGCTTGATGCTGCGGTCGGTAAGGGGCAGGGTGTTGCCCTCAATTTTTGGTCAGCACAATGCTTTCCCGCGTGGCGCGCTGCTCGGCAGCAGCGGTTGGGGGCAAACGCAGCGGCGTGGTACTGCTTGCCACTCGGGGGGTAAGGCTCATCGAAAAAAGGCCCAAGTTCAAATTTGAGCGTCAGCACGCGAAGAACGGCGCGGTCCAGGTAGGAGATATCCACCTTGCCTTCGGCAAAGGCGTGGGTCATGCCATCGGCATAGCCAAGGCGGTCGGGCAACTCCATGTCCAAGCCCGCGGTCAGGCATTGCAGCGCGGCATCGGTGATATCATCCGCAGTGGCCAAGATATCGTCTAGCAGGCGTTGTACTGAGCGGTAGTCGCTGACTACCAAACCGTCAAAGCTTAGTTCGCTGCGCAAAAGGTCAGTCAGCAGCTTGCGGCTGGCGCAGACGGGGCGGCCCTCCCATTCGGAGTAGCTGTTCATCACGGTGCGGATGCCCGCCTTGCGGATGGCAGCCTCGAACGGTTTGGCGAACACCTCGCGCAGTTCGCGGGCATCGGCCTGGGTGCGAGTCAGGTTCAGTCCGCCCACAGTCTGGGAGTACCCCAAAAAGTGCTTGGCGGTGGCGGCCACGCCGGTGCTCAGGTCGTCGCCCTGCAGGCCCTGCACAAATGCGCAGCTCATAGCGGCACTCAAGGTCGGGTCGCCGCCATATGTCTCATTCACGCGGCCCCAGCGCAGGTCCTTGGCAACGTCCAATACCGGCGATAATGCGTGCAGAATGCCCATGGCGCGCATCTGGGTACGGATGGTATTGGCCATATCGCGCACAAGGGCGGTATCAAAGGTGGCGCCCAGGCCGATGGAGTTGGGGTAAAGCACGGTATGCGGGACTACCGGCCCGCCCAGTGCTTCGCAATGGAAGAGCGCCGGAATGCGGTGGGGCGAATGCTCCATCACATACTGCTGCACATCCCGCAGGCGGGCAGCCAGTGCTTCGGGTTCTTCGCAGATATCCAGCAGGGCAATTTCGCCGATGCCGCCGGAAAGATCTTTGGCAGTCAGGTCGGTGTCCTCACTGACCAGCATGGTGCAGCCCAGCTGGCGGACTTTTTCTTCCAGCGAAAGTTCTTTCAGCAATGCCGCAGCCCGCTGGCGCGCCGCGGTGGAGATAAGGCGGTTGGAGATGTTCATGGGCAAGCCCCTTTCTAGTTAGGAGTTAGGAAGTAGGAGTTAGGAGTTGAATAGGCAGAGCCTGATGATGGAGCCTGAAAATATCTATAAGGAATGGTCCATTTTCAGCTCTTATAGCAATTTTCAAAATTAAAGCGCATATCCGCAGAAGCGGAACCAGCCGGAACAATCAGAGACAGTAACAGCGTGGAAAGCATTCTGAATCGCATTTGGAAGAGCATCCAGCGTCCTCGCCTTGAATTTACGAAGGAAAGACTTCACCTTCGACCAGAGCTTTTCAATAGGATTCAGATCAGGACTATATGGTGGAAGATAAATGTATCGAATCTCCGAGCTGTCCAGCAAATTTTTTGACTGCCTTTGCATGGTGCGACTTCATATTATCCATTATGAGAACAGAGTTTCTGTTATATCACTTTTTCTCAAAAGTCAAAGTACCTCTGCTGTATTATTGAAAATTGCTATAAATTATTCCACGTAACTTTCCTATCAGGCGCACCCCCGATGCCACATCCGGGTCTGCGCCTGATTTTTGCCCATTTTGCTCCTTCCCCGCTGTTTTTTAACACGTTCTCCCTGAATTGTTAAGGCAACACCGCACAATTCCCGCCTTGCGGCTTAAGCACCGCTCCGGCAGCTGCGGCACGGCATCTGCGTTGCCAAAATGCTCGATAAGACATCCAGTATTATCTGCGCTTTTGGCTTGGCATCTGCCGCACCTCGCTCGCCGTATCGGCACTTAGAATTATGCGGTATTGCCTTAATTTTTATTGACAGCCCCACTATTCCGTGCTATACTGCCCCCAGCGCAATAAACATACTTACCAGGTATGTTTATTGCATTTGCTTTTTCCTGCAATGTCACATGTAGGAATTGTTTTATTGTGTTTTTGAACATTCTGTGAATCGATTTCCTGTTGCATTGTACAAATTTGCATGTTTTTTTTTGACTATTTTGGCTCAAACTATTGACTTTATCCAATTTCAAGGCTATCATCATAGTATCAGACGTATGATGTATACAATCCATATTTGTGATTTGAAACATAGAGCACCCACAACCAAGGAGGCATTTGTATGAAAACCATCTCGATTCCTTACTATACTTCCACCTTGGACCTGCATGTTGACGAAGCCAACCTGAAAGCTGTTGTCACCGCAAAAATGCACGAATACAAGGCCGGCAAAACGGAAGTAGAACTGGTTCATGAGGCATTGGAGCATCCCATTGCCTCCCCGCGCCTGCGTGACCTGGCCAAGGGTAAACAGAAAGTTGTGCTGGTCACCAGTGACCACACCCGCGCCGTCCCCAGCAAGATCACCCTGCCCATCCTGCTGGATGAGATCCGCCAGGGCAACCCGGACGCCGATATCACCATCCTGATTGCCACCGGCCTGCACCGCCCCACCACCGAGGAAGAGCAGCGCCGCATGTTTGGCGATGCCATCGTGGATCATGAGAAAATCGCCATCAACAACGCATTTGACCCGGATCAGTTCATCCACATGGGCGTGCTGCCCTCCGGTGCAGACTTCAACGTCAACAAGCTGGCCGCTGAATGTGACCTGCTGGTGACTGAGGGCTTTATTGAGCCACACTTCTTCGCCGGCTTCTCCGGCGGCCGCAAGAGCATCCTGCCTGGCATCTGCTCCCAGGAGACCGTCAACGAAAACCACAGCTACAAGGCCATTTCCAGCCCGTATGCCAACACCGGCGTGCTGGAGCACAACCCCATCCACGAGGATATGCTGGCTGCTGCCAAGATGGTCAATGTCCAGTTCATCTTCAATGTAGCGCTGGACGGCCAGAAAAAAGTCATCGCCGCCTGGGCAGGCGACCTGGAAAAGGCCCACGCCGAAGGCGTTGCCTTTATCCGCAAATGGAGCCAGTGCCCCAGCATTACCGGCGATATCGTGGTCACCAGCAACGGCGGCTACCCGCTGGACCAGAACCTGTACCAGAGCCCCAAGGCCGTTGCCACGGCGGAAGCCTGTGCGGGTGAGGATGGTGTCATTATCATGTGCTGCAGCTGTGCCGACGGCATGGGCGGCACCCACTTTGAAAAGCTCATCACGATGGGCACCGTGGACGAGATCGACGGTTACCTTTCCAAGATCCCGCCCAAGGAGACCATTCCCGAACAGTGGTGCCCGCAGATTTATGCCCGCATCCTGAAAAACACCCCGTCATCCTCGTCACCACCTACCTCAAGCCGGAGGAAGTGCGTAAGGCCAACATGATCCCCGCTTCCACCCCGGATGAAGCCTTGGAGATTGCCTACCAGATGAAGGGCCGCGATGCAAGCGTTGTTGTCATCCCCGATGGCGTCAGCGTGCTTGCTGTTAAGGAATAACCGGCAAAACCGGAACCAATAGAAAAACGCAAAAGGAGAGTGAGCGTAATGGAAATAAAGCTGGCGCTGAAAGTCAACGATAAAGATAACGTCGCCACCATTTTTTGCCAATGGCATTACCGATGGTACCGAAGTTGAGATCCGCGACAAAAAAGGCAACGCTGAAACCGTTACCGTGATTGGCGATGTTCCCTATGGCCACAAAATTGCTGTGCGGGACATCAAAAAGGGCGAACTGATCAACAAATATGGCGAAGAGATCGGCATTGCCACCAAGGACATCAAAAAAGGCGAGTATGTGCATGTTCACAACCTGGACAGCATGCGCGGCCGCGGTGACTGGGCCAAGGAAGGCAAGTAAGGAGGGTAAACTGCTATGGAATTTATGGGTTATGTGCGCCCGGACGGCAAAGTTGGCGCGCGCAACTATGTTGCCGTCATCCCCAGCGTTACCTGTGCCAACGATGTTGCCAACGCCATCTGCCACCAGGTACAGGGTACCATTACATATCTGCACCATCAGGGCTGCTGCCAGATGCCCCCTGATCTGGAGCGTGTGACCGATACGCTGATCAGCCTGGGCATGAGCCCCAACGTTGGCGCTATCCTGATCGTAAGCCTTGGCTGTGAAGGCACCGACCACGAGCGCATGTACAAAGAGCTGAGCGCTACCGGCAAGCATGTGGAGATCATCCACATTCAGGAGCTGGGCGGCGTCAGCAAGGCGATCCAGCTGGGCACCGATATTGCCCGCAAGCTTGTTATTGAAATTTCCGGCCTGCAGCGCCAGCCGGTGGATGTTTCCAAGATCGTTATGGCCATCAAGTGCGGTGCTTCCGATACCACCAGCGGCATGGCTTCCAACTGTGTTATCGGCTATGTAGCCGACAAGCTGGTCGATCTGGGCGCTACCGTTATCTTTGGCGAAACGACCGAGTTCCTGGGCGGTGAGCACCTGCTGGCCCGCCGTGCCGTAAACAAAGAAGTGGCCGATAAGATCTATGAGATCGTAACCAACATGGAAAACCGCGCCAAGAGCATTGGCTGCGATATGCGCAAGGGCCAGCCCACACCGGGCAACATCGCCGGCGGTCTTTCCAGTATTGAGGAAAAGAGCCTTGGTGCCATCGTCAAGAGCGGCACCCGCCCCATCCAGGGCGTGCTGGAATACCCGCAGCATGTTACCGACCAGAAAGGCCTGTGGATCAAGGATACGCCGGGCCGTGAGCCTGAGATTTTGACCGGCATGGCTGCCACGGGCGCCCAGTTCATGATGTTCTCTACCGGCCGCGGTGCCCCGCAGGGCTTCCCCAGCATGCCGGTCATCAAGATCTGCGGCAACCCCAATACCTACCAGCGCATGGAAAATGATATGGACCTGAACGCCGGTCTGATCATTACCGGCGATAAGACCATTGAGCAGGTTGGCGAGGAAGCCTTTGCCAAGCTGCTGCGCGTACTGAGCGGCGAAATGACCAAGAACGAAGCCATCCAGTATTTCAGCGCCATTGATATCCATTGCCTCGGCCCTGTGATCTGATTCTTCTTTTGTAACTCTTCTACACATTCCGTTCCTTCCGGAGAGTCTGTTGAAGGTGCACCCGATGCACCCATGAAAAAAGTAAACGTTAAAAGCAAGGAGATGTTTTTATGAATCCAGTCATAGCCATGTTGATCGGCGTTGTCGTCATGATGGTTCTGGTTATCTGCACTAGAATGCACGCGTTCCCATCCCTGATTATTTCTGCTATCCTGATCGCTGTTCTTTCCGGCAACTACCTGCTGGTTGGCACCGGCAATGAAGGCGGCAACCTGTTAAGCGTTGCCATCAGCACCGTGACCGGCGGCTTTGGCGGTACCATGACAAGCATTGGTATCGTCATCGGCTTCGGCTGCATCATGGGTATCCTTTTTTGGCAAAAAAAGCGGCGCTGCCCAAGCGTATGGCTATCACCATTCTGAAGCTTGTCGGCGTTAAGCGCGCAGACGTTGTTCTGGGCCTGACCGGCTTTGTTGTTTCCATCCCGGTCTTCTGTGACTCCGGCTTCGTCATCCTGTCCTCCCTGGCAAAAGAGTTCTCCCGTCTGACCAAGAAATCCATGGTCGGTCTGGGTGGCATCCTGGGCATGGGCCTGTATATCACTCACTTCATGGTTCCCCCCACCCCCGGCCCTCTGGCTGTTGTCAGCACTTTCCAGAACGAAGGCATCAACATTGACCTTGGCATGTTCATCATCGCCGGTCTGCTGCTCTCCATCCCCCTGTTCATCTTCTCCGTGTTCCTGTTCCGCTGGTTCGGCAACAAGTACCCGCAGTTCGTCGTTCCTTACGAGATCGACCGCAGCAAGTACACCGAAGCTCAGCTGAAGGTTCTGGATAAGATCGACGCCAAGATCAAGGCCGGCAAAGAGCTGGAAAACGAAGACTTCACCGAGCTGCTCAGCACCGAAAAGCTGCCCAGCGCCGGCCTGTCCTTCACCATCCTGCTGCTCCCCGTCTTCCTGATCCTTGCTAACACCCTCGTCAGCCAGACCGCTTTCAAGGCCACCATCGTTGGCGAAATCATCACCTTCCTCGGCAACCCCGTTATCGCTCTGTTCATCTCCCCTGTGCCTGGGCGCATTCCTGCTGGCCAAGGACCTGGATAACAAGACTGTTGTTGGCATGATGAACGACGCTCTGCGCGATGCAGGCCCCATCGTTATGATCACCGCCGGCGGCGGCGCCCTGGGCGCAGTCGTTAAGGCTACCGGCGCTGCCGGCATGATGGCCAACGGCATCGTGGCAATCGGCATCCCCGGCATCCTGGTTCCCCTGCTCATCGGCACCATCATGCGCTTCCCGCAGGGCTCCGGCACCACCGCTATGATCACCGGTTCTGCCATCATCGCCCCCATGCTGGTTACCCTGGGCATCAACCCCTACCTGGCTGGCCTGGCAGTCTGCCTGACCTCCATGTGCCCGTCCTTCCTGAACGATAGCTACTTCCACGTGGTTACCAGCTTCAGCGGCATGGATATCAAGACCAGCTTGAAGACCTGGACCATCGGTTCCATCCTGGTTCCCATTTTCGGTTCCGTCATCATCTGCATCCTGAGCCTCTTCATCCACTAATTCAGCTTTTTGCGGCATGCAGCGTTCCCTGGCTGCTCTGCCGCATGGAATGTGTAGTTACAAGCAAGCAAACAGGCCCGAACCCCGGCACCGCAATGGTGCAGGCAGGTTCGGGCCTGTTTGTTTTGATTTTAGGCAACACCGCACAATTCCCGCCTAGCGGCTTAAGCACCGCTTCGGCGGCTGCGGCACGGCATCTGCGTTGCCAAAATGCTCGATAAGACATCCAGTATTATCTGCGCTTTTGGCTTAGCATCTGCCGTACCTCGCTCGCCGTATCGGCACTTAGAATTATGCGGTATTGCCTTTACTCAGATTTTGCCGTATGCCGTATATGATATGAAATATCTCACAAGCCGTCTCCGCCGGATATTTTGTCTCTTTGGCAGTACAGGAAGCATCACAAAAGCACCGTAAGCTGCCTTATCGGCATCAGCTCACGGTGCTCTGCTGTATCTTCGTGTTATCTTGTTGTTTCCTGTTCCAGCGGGAACTTCTGTTTGTCATGCACGCTGATTTCTTTTCCCAGCTGTACTTCAATCAGCTGCAGTTCGCTGTCTGCCAGAACGGTATGGCGGCAGCCGGCCTGCATCTGCACCACATCGCCCACATGCACGGGGCGCTCCACGCCGTCCACCACGGTGCGGCCTGTGCCGGAAATCACCACCCACACCTCATCACGGTTCATGTGGCTGTGGTAATTCATGCTGTGGCCGGGGTTCAGCGTCACCTTGATGGTCAGGCTTTCGTCCTCCACATCCAGTACGCGGAAGCTGCCCCAGGATTTTTCGGCAAACATGATCTGCTGGTCGATCTTATCCACATAGGGCTTGATGTAGCTGGACTGCTCTTTATCCGATACCAGAATTCCCTCCGGGCTGGCAGAGATCACCACATCATGCAAGCCCATGGCCAGCACCGGCACGTTCAGCTCGTTCACCACATGCACGTTGGTGCAGGTATCGTTCATCATGGCCTTGCCCACGCTGGGCTCGCCCATCGCTTCAGTCAGGGTGTTCCAGGTACCAAGGTCCTTCCACTGGCCTGCAAACCGCATAACCTGGATCTTGGGTTCCTTTTCCACCACAGCATAGTCAAAGCTGATTTTGTTCAGCTCGGCATATTTATCAAACAGGTCCTTATAATCGGTAAAGTCGATCAGCTCATGGGCCTTATCCAGCACATAGCGCAGCTTGTAGGCAAACACGCCGCCGTTCCACAGCGCCCCTGGGCGATGTAAGCCTTTGCCGTTTCGGCGTCCGGCTTTTCCTTAAAGGTTGCAACATCGCTCACGGCGCTGCTGTTTTTGGGGATAATATAGCCGTATTTTTCGCTGGGGTAGGTCGGCTCAATGCCCATCAGCACCAGGTTGGCTTCGCTTTTGGCAGCCTGCTCACTCAAGGCTTTCAGTGCCTCAAAGTAGTCATCCTCCACATAGGGGTCCACCGGGCAGACCACCACCGGCTCCTCCGGGTCCACGCCCTGCACATCGGCCAGATAGGCCGTTGCCAGCGCAATGGCGGGGAAGGTATCGCGGCGGCACGGTTCCACCGAAATGCCCACTTCCT
>ENA-OQBL01001212-OQBL01001212.1-human-gut-metagenome-genome-assembly--contig:-NODE-1212-length-10581-cov-3.398795_pt1 | contig 10581 bp, 9 predicted proteins | sample MGYA00242747_ERZ504553 | MGnify/ENA primary metagenome ERZ504553 (study PRJEB26092, sample SAMD00036240) | human gut metagenome | host: Homo sapiens | study: EMG produced TPA metagenomics assembly of...
TGTGCAGCCGTGCTTCGGGCCGGGCAGCATGCAGCGTCTGCCAAAACTCCTCGGCCAGGGCACGCATTTTTGGCAGTGCGCTGGCGGCGCTCGGCGCAGGTGACCTTAAACGCTGCGGCCAAGCCCGCAATCAGCGCTGCGGGCTCAGTGCCGGGCGCAGGCCGTACTGTTGACTGCCGCCGTAAATCAGCGGGCGCAGTTTGCGAGGCTCGCGCACATACAAGAAGCCGATGCCCTTCGGCCCGCCGAACTTGTGGGCCGACGCCGACAGAAAATCGATGCCGTCCAGCGGGATGGCCAGGTGTCCCGCAGCCTGCACAGCGTCAACGTGCAGCAGCACATCCGCCTCACGGCAGAGCGCTGCCAGCGCGGGGATGTTCTGTACAACGCCTACCTCGTTGTTGGCGTACTGCAAGCTGACCAGGTTGGGGTGGGCCGCCAGGGCGCGGGTCAAGCTCTCAGGTACAACGCGGCCAAACCCGTCAACCTCCAGCGTTGTCATGCGGCCGCCGTCGTCCCGGATTGACGCGCAGGCGTTCAGAACCGAGTGGTGCTCGATGGGCGTTGTGACCACATGGCCGCCCTGCGGCACCGTGCCACGGATGGCCCAGGTGTTGCTTTCGCTGCCGCCGGAGGTGAAAAATATATGGTCCGGGGGGTACAGCCCAGATTTTCCGCCACGGTCAGCCGTGCATTTTTCCACGGTCTGCTTGGTGTGCAGGGCGCTGCGGTAGAGTGCGGCGGGGTTCGCGTACTCTTGGTATGCGGTATACATGGCCTCCAGCGCCAGCGGCTCAATGGGCGCGGTGGCGGCATGGTCCGCATAAAATTTCGTGGTTCATAGGTAGTTGCCTCAAATAAATGTAAAGGAATCAAAGTCAAACTGCGTGCCGGGCAGGAAGAGGAACGTGACCTGCCGCGGCCCCCGTGACGGGCTCAAACGTGAAGGTTTGCTCGACCCCAATCGGCCTGTGGGCCAAACTCGACCACACGGCGCTCGGTCTCACCGCCGTCTGCAGCGGCAAACATCAGATGGACCGTGTTGGCGGGCAACGGGCTGCGGCCCGTAATGCGGATGCCGCAGCAGCCGGTCTCGCCAAAGTCCATGCGGTCAAACAGCAGCGAGACATTGTTGCCGATGCCCAGCACACGCGACCCGTCGCGGGTAAAGGAATCGCCATAGACGGCATCGCACGCGCCCGCAGCCAGGGTATCCCATGCGCGAGAATGACGGGTGAAGATAAAGCCCTTGATGTGGACCTTCACGTTCAGCTCCACGGCAAACTTGCCGATGCCGCGCAGGAGCTTGTCCAGCTTGAAAGTGTCGGGCTGGTAGACGTTCCACTGCTTGGGCTTGTGGTAGACGCGCTCGCCGATCATTGTACTGCCCTCGGCGTAGGGCTCGCCATCCCAGAAGCGGAAGGTCGTTGGTTCTCCGTCCAGCGCAAAGATTGGCAGCTCCACCGTATCCGCACCATCGGGGCCAAAGTCGATATCATCGAACAGCACCCAGCTGCGGCCCGTGCGGGAGGTGGAAACGCCGCGCTCGTTGCCGTTGCCGATGTCGCCGAAGGACGCATCAAAACGGCTGGCCGAGATAAATTCATAAGGGTTCTTGTGCAGCTGACCGACGCCAGAGATGGACAACTCCAATTGGGAGATCAGCTGCGGCGCATCGTGGCCGTTGCGCACCAGGGCGCGAACCCGCAGTGTGCCATCGCCCAGGGCGGTCACCGTCAGCACGTCACCGTCTGGCTGCATGGCCGCGTTCACGGCGGGCCACACCCTTGTCGTCGGTCAACTGCCACTCGATGTCGGTGAAGGTTGCTGCCGCTGGCCGGCGTGCGGCGGGTGATGTCGTACGGGTGCTCTTGTCCAGCGCTGGTGCGCTCGGCGGTCATGGGTCAGCTTGCGCACAGGGATTTCCTGCGTGCTGCCGCCGAAGGTCAGCGGCGGCAGACGACGGCGGACGGGGCCCTCAAACGGGGCGGCGTTCAGCGTCAGCACTGCAGGGCGCAGGCCGGGGGCCGTGACATCCACGGTAATCGTGCCGGTGCGGCCATTGCCCGCCACAACGGCCAGCAGCATGCCGCTGAAAAGGCGGCGGCTGTCGGTCTGGTATTCGTCGGGGTCGGCGCTGTCGCCGTTGTCAAGGCCCACCAGCACACCCGCGCCATTTACGCGGACCGTCACGCAGTCGTTCGCGTTGCGCACAGGGTTGCCGTTCTTGTCGCGGGTTGTGATTGTGATAAACGCAAGCTCACGGCCATCGCCGGAAATCGTCTTGCGGTCAGCCTGCAGGCAGACCATAGCGCTGTCATCGAAGGAATCCTGCTCGTCGGTTGCCACGACCTTGCCGTTTTCATCGTAGGCTACGACCTTGACGCTGCCGGGGTGGTAGGCTGCCTGCCAGCTGGCGGTACGGCCCTTGGCGGAGTCCAGCACCTTGCGGCCAAGGCTCTCGCCGTTCACAAACAGTTCTACGCTGTGGGCGTTGGTGCAAGCGCAGAGGTCAATCAGCTGCCCTTCGTTGAAGTCCCAGTAGGGGAACAGGTGTACCATTGGGTGTGTTTTGGGGTCGAGCCACGCGGCCTGCACAACGTAGTAGGCGTCCTTCGGAAGCCTGCCGTGTCAATCGTGCCGAAATAGCTGCTGCGCGTGTGGTAAGGTGTCGGCTCGCCGATGTAATCCCACCCGGTCCAAAGGTACTGCCCCAGCGTGAATGGCCAGCGCTGCTCGCTCTGCAGGCAGACATCCCAGCTCTCCGCGCCCCAACTTGTGCGGCTGTTGCCCAGGCTCGAGCACTGCAGGTCGTCATCAGACAGCAGGCTTTGCGAAAGCGGGAAGTGGTAGATGCCGCGGCTCTGCACGATGGACGACGTCTCACTGCCGTAGATGACCCAGTCGGGGTGCTTCTCGTGGTGGCTGGCGTAGAGGCGCTCGCCGTAATTATAGCCCGCGACCTTGATGATATCGGCACAGTGCTGTGTATTTTCCCACGGCATGTAGTTGGAACCGAGCGTTGGGATGCCGTTGCGCGCAGGGTCGTGCGCGGCGACCTCGGCCAGCAGCATCCGCATTGTGTCCGCGCCCTCGGGACCCGCGTGGGTGTCGTAGATCTCGTTGCCGATGCACCAGAACAGCAGGCTTGGGTGGTTGCGGTCGCGGCGGATCCAGGCAGCAACATCCTTTTCCTGCCACTCGTCAAAGAAGCGACCGTAGTCGTAAGGGTTCTTGCCGCTGCGCCAGCAGTCGAAGCTCTCGACATCCATCAAAATGCCCATCTCGTCGGCCAGATCCATGAACTGCGGCGCGGGCGGTGTGTGACCCGTGCGGATGCTGTTAACCCCCATGGACTTGAGGATTTCAAGCTGACGCTTGGCGGCGCTGTACTCAAACGCCGAACCGAGACAGCCGAAATCGTGGTGGATGCAGACGCCCTTGATCAAACGCGCTTGTGATTCACCAGCAGCCCGCAGTCGGGTGTGGCTTCGATGGTGCGGCAGCCAAAGCGGGTGGTTAGTGTGTCGGTAACGCCATCGGCGCCGGTTAGCTCTGCCGTGATGTGGTAGAAGCTCGGCGCGTCCAAGTCCCACAAAGCGGGGTCTTGCAGCGTGAAGGTGTGCGAGGCTTTGTAAATCGCGGTTTCCTTGCCCGTGCGCCAGCCATCGGGGGAGGGGAGAGCGGCCCATGCATCGGCAGGGATGGCGGCAGTGCCAAGAAGGCTGCCGTTATCATCGGTCAGATGCAGCGTCAGCGTGCGGCCCGTGCTGGCGGCGGTGACGGAACCCGCCTCGGCAGTGACGGCCACGATCCAAGCGCCGTTGTCGCCCTCTTTGGCAGCTACATACAGTCCATCGGGCATCAGGTGGAGGTCGGGAGCCTCCCACAGTTCCACATTGCGGTACAGGCCCGCACCGGAGTACCAGCGGGAGTTGGGGTGGCGCAGATTGCAGCGGACAAGAACCTCGTTCTGACCCTCATGGAGCGCGTCGGTGATGTCGAACCAGAACGACGTGTAGCCGTACTTCCATTGGCCGACTTCGGTGCCGTTGACGAAAACGGTCGTATCCATGTAGGCCCCGCCGAACCAAAGCATGCGGCGGGTGCCGGGTACATCGGTGACAAAGAAATATTTGCGGTAGAACAGCGTGCCGTCGCGGTACAGATCGTCCGCGTGGCGAATCTGCCAATCGTGGGGCAGGTCGACGGGGGTGAACTGCGCGTTCCAAGGCAGCAGCTCGGTATCCGGCGCGCAGGCGGCAAACAGCCAGTCGACGCTGAAATCGGTGCGTTTCATAAGGAACAGCTCCTTTTAATAAGGGTAGGGGGATGTGACGGGAAGTGCCGTGCAGGTCCGACATGGCCGTGTCGGGCACACACGGTGCGCCCCGTCACCGGGGCGCGGTACTTGCATACCATAAACAGCAAACCGGGGGCAGCCCCATGTTGTTACGTGAGGCTGCCCCCGGCAGTTGCATCACTGTCGCAGGGACAGTCAGTTTCCAAACAAATTACTTGCTTGCGTTGTAGGTGTCGTTGTACATATCAACGATGTTCTGCATGTTCTGGGCTTCGACCTCAGCAACGTAGGTATCCCAATCGTTGTTGATGTCGGCCTGATTCATGGCAAACTTGCAGGTCCAAGCGTTGACGGTATCGGTCATGGGGGTGCCCCACAGGTTCAGCATCTCCATCTGATCCTCATCGAAGGTAACGGTGGGATCCAGCGGGCGCAGCTTGCGGTACTGGCCCTGACGGTCGTAGAAGTCACGCAGATCCTCGCTGAAGTTGCTGGTCAGCAGCTCGGTGTTGCCGGAATACATGAAGTTGCCGCAGGCGTAGCCCAGCTCTTCACGCAGGTCGATCTGATCGTCGGAGGTCTGTGCGATGGACAGGCCGTTGCAGTAGTAACCGGGGGTCAGGCTATAGGTGCCGTCGGTGACGGTGTAGGTCTCGCCCTCTTTGCCCCACTTGGTCAGGGTCAGGCCCTCGTCAGAGTACCACAGCCAGTCAACAAAGCGCATCATCTTGATGAACTCGTCCTCGCCCAGCTCTTTCAGAGCGTTGGAAGAGATCATGATACCGCACTCAAGGCGCTGGTTCTCGGCCTGATAGTCGGATGTGCCGATGGGAACGAGGGTACGGTACAGCTCGTAGTTGCCCTCGCCCAGCTGCTCCTTGATTTTGGAGTCCTGGGTGGCGTACTGGGCACGGTTAGTGGACATGATGACGGTCTCGCCGCGGTAGAACTTGTTCAGCGCGGTGTCGTCATCCTGGGTCCAGGTCTCGGGGTCAAGGACCTTGTTCTGGACGAGCTTCTGCAGGACAGTGTAGGCCTGCTTGTATTTGTCGGAGACAGAGCCGTCAACGAAGGAATCGCTGTCGGCGTCATAGACCAGACCGTAGTTGGTGGTGATGGCCCAGCCGGTGTTGATATCGTAGGAGGCACCCAGCAGCTTCAGCAGGTTGCCGCCCTGACCGTAACCGGAGGTCTGGCCGCACCACATATCGGACCAGATGTAGTCATTCTCGCCGCACATGCCCTGCTCGACCATGTACTTCTTGACGCCGATCAACACGTCGGCGAACTCGTCCCAGGTCCAATCCTTTTCCAGCTCGGCGACATCGTAGCCGGCAGCGTCAAAAATGTCCTTGCGGATGAGGAAGGTGTAATCCTGCAGAGAGGTCTCCTTCAGGCCGGGCAGGCGGTAGTACTTGCCGTCGGCCTGCGTGATGGTGGCCAAGTCGTCCTGCATGTTGTACTCCTCGACGAAGTTGGAGTAGTTGGGCATATACTGGACATAGTCGGAAACGGGGACAACGCCGCCGCCGGTGACATACGCAGTTTCAGAGTAGATCTTGGGGATGATGTAGGGGGAAGTGCCGGAAGAAACGGCCAAGGAAACCTTATCGGTGTAGTTGGAGTTGTCAACGACGGTCAGTTCCAGATGGACGTTGGTGGCATCCTCGATGGCCTTAAAGACGCCCTCGCTGATCCACTTGTCGTTCATGGGATAGGCGGGGTTGTCGTTGAAGAACATCGTGTAGGTGACAGGCTCGTCAGAGTGGAAGTGCTCGCCGTACTCATAGCCGAGGTTCGACTCGTCCGCAGCAGCGGTGTCGGTGGTAGCAGTGCTGCCATCGGTGTTGGTGGTGCTTGCAGCCGTGGAGCTGCCGGAGCCGCCGCAGGCAGCCAGAGACAGCACCATGCCGGTAGCCAGCACGAGGGATGTGAGCTTTTTCATGTTTCGTAACCTCCATTACGTTTTTTCCTGCTCCCCGGAAGGCCCTGGGAAAACAGGTGTTTTCTTTCATCCGGCGCCGGAGTCGGCGTCGGTTTTAAGACAGTGGAAAAACGGGACGCAGAGCACTAACGCGAAAACGTTAGCCCTTAACGCCGCCCAGCATCATGCCCTGCACGAAATACTTCTGGATGAAGGGGTAGATGCAAATGATGGGAGCGGACGTCAGCACCATGGCGCAGGACTTGATGTTGGAAGCGATCTGCATGGCGTCGCCTGCATCAGCACTTGTGCCGGAAGCGCTGCTGATGAGCTGGCGCAGATAGTAGGCAACGGGCCATTTCGTGGTCGTATCCAAGTAGAGGAAAGCATCAAACCAGTCGTTCCAGTACTGGACGACGTAGAACAGTGTCATGGTGGCAATGATGGGCTTGGACAGGGGGATGGCGATGCGCCAGAACACGCCCCACTTGTCCAGGCCGTCGATCTCGCCGGCTTCTTCCAGCTCACGGGGAAGAGTGAGGAAGAAGGAACGCATCAGGATGACGTAGTAGGTGGAGATCATGCCGGGCAGGATGAAGGATGCCACGGTATCGCGCAGACCCAAGGAAACCATCAAAATGTAGTTGGGGATCATGCCGCCGCCAAAGTACATCGTGAAAATGATGAACTTGTTGATTGCCTTGCCGCCGTACAGCTCCGCCTTGGAAAGGGGATAGGCCAGCAGGGCGCTGAACAGCAGAGCGCAGACCGTGCCAATGATGGAGTACACAATGGTGTTGCCGTAATAGGGGATGAACTTGCCGTCGGTGATGACGTATTTATATGTGGAGATGTTGAAGTCCTTCGGGATCAGGCCGACTTCGCCTGCAACGATCGCCTCCGTAGAGGAGAAGGACTGGGCGACCAAGTACAGGAACGGGTAGAGCATCGCAACGCTGATCAGCGTCAGGATGATGGCGTTAAAGACCTTGAACACGCGGTAACTGGCGGATTCCTTGATCTTCATGGGGCCCATAGTAGTTGCTTTTGCCATTATTTTATCCTCCTAATTACCACAAACCGCTGCCGGTCAGCCAAGAGGAGACCTTGTTGGCAACCGTGAGCAGGACCAGGTTGATGACACCTTGGAACAGGCCGACGGCCGTTGCGTAGCTGTAGTTGCCGGAGCCAAGGCCCATGCGGTAGACGTAGGTGGCGATGATGTCGGCCGTCTCATAGGTGGTGGGGGTGTACAGCAGGAAGACCTTCTCGAAAGCGGCGGAACCGCACAGGCTGCCGATGTTCAGAACCAACAGGGTGGAGATGGTGGGCAGGATGGCGGGGATGGTAACGTGCAGGCACTGCTGGAAGCGGTTTGCGCCGTCCAGCTCAGCAGCCTCGTACAGTTCGGTGTTGATGCCGGACATGGCAGCCAAGTAAAGGATGGTGCCCCAGCCGAGGCCCTGCCATACGCCTGTGGTAACAAAGATCGTCGTGAACCACTCGGGCAGGGAGATGAAGGTGATGGCCTCGCCGCCCAGCTTGGTGATGAGGTTGTTGATGGGACCGCTGGTGGACAGAATCTCGCGGACCATGCCCGCAACGATGACCATCGAGATGAAGTGGGGCAGGTAGGAGATCGTCTGCACAATCTTCTTGAAGTGAACATTCTTGACCTCGTTCAACAACAGGGCGAAGATCAGCGTCAGCGGGAAGCTGATGATCAGATACTTGAAGTTCAACAGCAGTGTGTTCTTGAACGCACGCCAGAAGTTCTGATCCTTCATGAACTGGTTGAAGTACTTCAGGCCGCTCCATTCATCGCCGAAGATGCTGCTGCCGGCGCGGTAGCGGCGGAACGCAATGATGTTGCCGAACATCGGGATGTAGCGGAACACGATGTAGTACACAATGGGAATGAACATCATTGCGTACCATTGCCAGTACTTTTTAATGTGCTTCATCGCGGCACCCTGCTTCTTGACAGTGGCCACAGAAGCGTCTTTTTGTGCGGTCTTGGGCATGGTTCAGTCTCTCCTTCCTAACATCAATCACAGGTCAAGGGCCTGCGTTGCGGACTGGGTGACGGTCAGCTTTGCGGGGGCCTGACCCATCAGCGCTACGCTGCGGGCATCAGGCTGGGAAGCACCGACATAAACGCTGTAGCTGCCTGCCTCAACGATCGGCGTGCCTTCCTCATTGCAGAGGGCGAAGGCGGCCAGCGGCAGGTGAATTTTGACCTGCTTCGTCTCACCGGGCTGCAGCTCGACCTTGGCAAGGCCTTTCAGCTGGGCGTTCGGGGTGTTCTCGCGCTCGGCCTTGACGTAAACCTCCACGCTCTCGCGGCCCGCAACAGAACCCTCGTTTGTGACGTCCACCGTCACATCGAGGCCGTTGGAGTCCGCCTCATTCGCGCTGACAGCAGCGTTCTTGAAGCCGAACTTCGTGTAGGACAGGCCGTAGCCGAAGGGGTAAAGGGCTTCCTTCTCCATGTAGCGGTAGGTGCGGCCCTTCATGGCGTAGTCGGTAAACTCCGGCAGGTCGCGGTCGCTGTGGTAGAAGGTGACAGGCAGTTTGCCCTGCGGGTTCGTCTCACCGAACAGAGCGCGGGCCACAGCCTCGCCGCCACGGGCACCGGGATACCAGGCTTCGAGAATGGCGTTTGCGTGCTCATCTGCATAGTTGACAGCCAATGCACTGCCGCCCAGCAGAACCAGAACAACAGGCTTGCCGCTCTCAACACAGGCTTTCAGGACTTCCTCCTGATGGCCGGGGAGCTTCAGGTTCGGCTTGTCGCCGCTGGCGAACTGGTTGCCCTTGTCGCCCTCCTCACCCTCAAGGCCGGAATCCAGACCGAGGACTGCAATAACGACATCGCTCTCCTCGCAGACGCCCTTGACCTCGCTCATCAGCTCGTTGGACTCGGCCAAGCCGTGGATGTTGTCGGCGTAGAGGTGGCAGCCCTGCGAGTAGCGGACTTTCACATCGTCGCCGAGGTAATCTTCAATGCCCTCCAGCACGGTGGTGTAGCGGGAGGCAGTGCCCTCATAGTTGCCCAACAGTGCCTTGCGACTGTCGGCATTGGGGCCGATGACGCCGACGGTGTGCAGCTTGGACTTGTCCAGCGGCAGCGTGCCGTCGTTCTTCAGCAGCGTCATGATATTGTCGGCGACTTTCAGGTTCAGGGCCTTCATCTCGGCGCTGTCGACAACGTCGTAGCCAACCTTATTATAAGGAACCTGATCCTCGGCGTCAAACATACCCAGACGCATGCGGGTCACATACAGGCGGGTCAGGCTCTCGTCGATCTTCTCCTCGGAAAGCTTGCCCTCGGCGACGGCCTGCTCAAGGTAAACGTAAAGGTCGCCGCAGTTCAGGTCGCAGCCGTTGTTGACGGCCAGTGCGACAGACTCCACAGGGCCATCCGTGACCATGTGACCGGTGTGGAAGTCCTTGATGGCCCAGCAGTCGGAGGTAACGTGGCCGTCAAAATGCCACTTGTCACGCAGGATATCCTTTAGCAGGGTCTTGCTGCCGCAGCAGGGCTCGCCATTCGTGCGGTTGTACGCACCCATGACGGCCTCAACGCCGGCTTCCTTGACCAGTGCGCGGAAGGCGGGCAGGTAAGTCTCCCACAGGTCCTGCTTGGAGACGATGGCGTTAAAGTGGTGGCGGTCGCTTTCGGGGCCAGAGTGTACGGCGAAATGCTTGGCGCAGGCGGCGGCCTGCAGGTAATCGGGATCGTCGCCCTGCATACCCTCAACAAAGCGGACGCCGAGGCGGCTCGTCAGGAACGGATCCTCGCCGTAAGTTTCGTGGCCACGGCCCCAGCGGGGATCGCGGAAGATGTTGATGTTGGGGGCCCAGACGGTCAGACCCTTGAAAATGTCACGGTCGCCGTGGGCGCGGCACATATTGTACTTGCCGCGAGCCTCAACGCCGACGGCGTTGCCGACCTGCTCCATCATGTCCTCGTCAAAGGCGGCGGCCATGCCGATGGCCTGGGGAAGACGGTGGCAGTGCCCGCGCGGCCGATACCGTGGATGCCCTCGCTCCACCAGTTGTAAGCGGGGATGCCCAGACGCTCGATCGCGGGAGCCCAGCTCAGCATCTGGCTGACCTTCTCGTGCAGGGTCATCTGCGCAACGAGGTCGGTCGCACGCTTGCGGTACTCAGCCTCTTTAGCGGGATTCTTGGTTCTCTTGCATAGTGCTTTCTCCTGTTCTTCCGTGTCCTTTACAGAACGCCGAAGCCTAAATGGTGAATACTTTGTCCGTGCCCGGCTCCTCGCATCTTAATTTCGATGTGGTGCCGCTGCGCGGTTTCTTCCTTTAAGATAATGGCCGCATGGCAG
>ENA-OQBL01001213-OQBL01001213.1-human-gut-metagenome-genome-assembly--contig:-NODE-1213-length-10577-cov-2.811579_pt1 | contig 10577 bp, 15 predicted proteins | sample MGYA00242747_ERZ504553 | MGnify/ENA primary metagenome ERZ504553 (study PRJEB26092, sample SAMD00036240) | human gut metagenome | host: Homo sapiens | study: EMG produced TPA metagenomics assembly of...
GCATTAAATCTAAAACGACTGGTTAAGGCTATGTAATCAAAGCCTTAACCAGTCATTTTTTGAATATTTGATTAAATTCACAAGTGAGAAATCGCGAATATAAGTAGTTTGTCAACAGGTCCTATATGTTGTGTAAAAAATATGGAATGGATACCAGTCGATATAAATTTTTTACATGCACCAGAGTTTTTTGAAAAAATGGAGACTCAGGAAGTGAGAGTGGAACTTTCCAGAGCCAGAGATGCAGCGAATGCAATTTCTTCAAGAATGGCAAAGGTACTAGATCAGAATCGGAATGCAACTTACCGACAGTCAGAGACTGAAAAAACCGGACAAGACAGTTCTGAAAAGGTGAAAGATAAGAAAGAAAATCCAAAGCCTGAAAAGAAAGAACAGAAATCCAGAGGACAACATAGAAAAGAAGCACGCTAGAAAAATTCGGGAAAGGAGAATGCAAAATGAGCAGTGATACGATTACGTTAGAACTGGACAAATATGAGAGCGGTGTAGTGTTCCATTCCCTGAAGGACAAGCGGAATCAGATGCTGAAAGAGGGAAAAGATACGGAGCTTGTCGATGATGTTTTAATGAAAGTCATTGAGAAAATCGAAGTACCGCCGGAGAAGGAAAAGCGAGGACGCAGAAGCCATGAAGAACGATGATGAGCAGAACAGTCTGATGTTGGTGGTAATTGGAATTATCCCCGGTTATCTGGTTTGCGTTACTTGTCGCACCTTATCTTTCGTCTGGTCTTATGGGGATTCTGGAAGGAGTCCCGGGAGCAATGAATCATCCGTTTTCGATTCAGTTATGTGGGGACAGTGTAAAAACTGTCCTTATTTTTTTGCTGTCTTACGCCATGGGAATCGGGATTTATATTTCTACCAGGAAACATTACCGACGAGGCGAAGAACATGGCTCTGCCAAATGGGGAAATGTGGAAAAAAATCAATCGCAGATACAGGGAGAAGCGATTTACAAAAATAAGTTGCTGACCATGCATGTACGAATCAGCTACAATATGCGGAAACATTTGCGAAATGTATTGACGGTTGTGATTGGCGGTTCCGGTTCAGGAAAGACCAGATTTTTTGCAAAGCCGAATCTGATGCAGGCGAATACCTCTTTTGTGGTTTTAGATCCAAAAGGAGAGAACTTGCGGGACACTGGGTATCTTCTGGAAGAAAAAGGATATGAGGTAAGAGTGCTTGACCTGATCAATATGGAAAAGAGCCATTGCTATAACCCGTTTGTATATCTGAAGGATGATAACGATGTGCAGAGACTGGTGACGAACCTGTTCAAAGCGACTACACCAAAAGGCAGTCAGTCTAACGATCCATTCTGGGATACCGCAGCTTCTATGCTGTTGCTGGCACTGATTTTCTTTCTGAGATATGAAGCACCGGAAGAAGAACAGAATTTCCCGATGGTAATGGAAATGCTTCGTGCCGGAGAAGTCAGAGAGGACGATGACCAGTACCAGTCACCGCTTGATGAATTGTTTGAGCGGTTGGAAATGAAGAACCCGGAACATATCGCAGTAAAGTATTACAAAGATTATCACTCTGGTAGTGCCAAGACATTAAAATCCATTCAAATCACATTAGCCGCAAGACTTGAGAAATTCAACTTATCCAGTCTGGCAGCACTGACCGCAACGGACGATTTAGACCTGCCATCACTGGGAGAGCGAAAAGTGGCTTTATTCGCGTTAATCCCGGACAACGACACCAGTTACAACTTTCTGGTGTCAATTTTGTATACCCAGTTATTTCAGCAGTTGTTCTATCTGGCAGACCATAAATATGGAGGGAGACTTCCGGTTCATGTGCATTTCCTCATGGACGAATTTGCAAATGTTTCACTGCCTGATGACTTCGATAAGATTCTGTCTGTGATGCGTTCCAGGGAAGTGTCAGTCAGTATTATTTTGCAGAATCTGGCGCAGTTAAAAGCATTGTTTGAGAAGCAGTGGGAAAGCATTATGGGAAATTGTGATGAATTTTTATATTTAGGCGGCAATGAGCAGGGAACACATAAATATGTCAGCGAACTTCTTGGCAAGGCAACGATTGACACGAACACCTATGGAAAGTCAACGGGACATTCCGGGAACTATTCCACCAATTATCAGAATACAGGGCGGGAGCTGATGACACCCGATGAAGTTCGCATGTTGGATAACCGATATGCGATTCTTTTTATTCGTGGAGAAAGACCAATTTTAGACGAGAAATTTGATATTTTAAAGCACCCCAATGTGGGACTTACAACTGACGGAAACGGAAAACCATATCTGCATGGAGCAGTTGACCGGGCAGTGGCAAGTATTTCACTGGGAGACAGCTTGGAAGGCGAGTTCACAGATGATTCTCTGGAAGTGGAAGATTATGAATTATTATCCGATGAAGATCTGGAAGAAATCATTCAGAAATATCAGTAAATCCAAGAAAAATATATAGGAGGCTATCTAAAAAAAATGAAGTTAGATATGCGAAAGAAGCAGGAGAAGAAAGAAACAACAAAATCAACGAAGAAGCTGCCAATGACAGCAAAAATGAAACGTGCCATGGCAGTGTATATTGCAATGGTACTGATTATGACAGCAGGAGCAAGTACCGTATTTGCGGCAGACGATCCACTGACCGTTATCAATAATCTGTCCACGTTTATCTTTGGACTGATTCGTGCCATCGGAATGATTTTGTTGGGATTTGGAATTGTGCAGGTCGGTTTATCACTGAAATCTCATGATCCAAGCCAGAGAGCGAATGGATTCCTGACACTTGCAGGCGGTGTTATTATTACATTTGCAAAAGAAATCCTGAATCTGATTACAGGTTAAGAAGAATAGGAAATAAGGAAACGGGACGGTGCAGGTCCGAAAGGAATCGCACCGCCCAGGCTAAGACAGGAGGTGTTTAGAAGGTGTCAGATAACTGGGTAGTACAGAACTTGCAAAATGCCTTGGATACCTGGAACAGCAAACTTGCAGAAATCTGGCAGATACTCACACAGTCACCGGAAACCTTTAAGGGTGGCGGTATCTGGCAGGTGATTGTGCAGATCCATGGAGCATTGCAGGCAATCGGCTATGCTTTGTTAGTGCTTTTCTTTGTAGTCGGAGTGGTCAAGACTTGTGGAAGTTTTACAGAGGTAAAAAGACCGGAACATGCATTGAAAATTTTTTATCCGTTTTGCGATTACAAAAGGCGTAGTCACGTATGGACTGGAGCTGATGATGGCATTATTCAATATCATACAAGGAGTGACCAGTACGATTATGCAGACCGCAGGATTTGGAAGTACGGAAGATACCGTTTTACCGGACGAAATCATAGAAGCGGTAGAAGATTGTGGATTTTTTGAAAGTATTCCTCTATGGGCGGTGACGTTGATCGGTGGACTTTTTGATTACAGTTCTGAGCTTCATTATGATTATGAGTGTATATGGAAGATTTTTTTCGATTGTATCTTTACACAGCGATTGCACCGATTCCATTATCTTCATTTGCAGGAGAGCCGAGTCAGAATATCGGAAGAAGTTTTTTGAAGTCATACGCAGCAGTGTGTCTGGAGGGAGCAATCGTGGTACTTGCCTGCATTATATTTTCATTGTTTGCATCATCACCGCCAGTTGTCAATCCAGATGCAGCAGTAGTCACTATGGTGTGGAGCTATATTGGAGAGTTGATTTTCAATATGCTTGTACTGGTCGGTGCGGTGAAGATGTCAGACAGGGTAGTGAGGGAAATGATGGGATTATAAAAAAGCAGAGTATGTATGGTAAGAAACCGTACATACCCTGTTGTATGTTATGAGCCTATTCTACAATGTCTTTGCTGTCATTATATCTCATATTTCCCTGAGAATCGAAATGAACAGAATCTAATGGAATCCCTCTTTGTCTGGCACGAGGAAATCTGGAAGGACATATCGATCTTTCATAACTTTGTAGTATTGATGTTCCTGCCATTTGCGTCGCAGAGCGAAAAATCCAGCTGAGAACAGAAAAGGCAGTCAGCAGATAGAGGATTGCAAATGCAAGTTTCTCATGGCTTGCTGCCCATGGATTCAGAATCGTGGAAACAGCAAGGAAGTATAACAGTGGTAAGGTCAGATTTAATCTGGCAGCAATCCGAAACAGCAGAGAAATCAGGAATAGAGCAACGGTAACAACAAGTGAAATCATAACAGTGATTGGCATAGGTCAGTCCCCCTTTCATTTACCCAAAGTGTAACAGAACAGGAAAAATATAACAAATGTGCGATTTGGAGGTGTAGCGATTTTGGAAGTGAAAAATTAACAAGGAAATCAGGGATTACACGGAAGCAATCTTTTTCGGATTGTCCCTAAGACAGTTTATCTTTTCGGGATTAGCCTGCGGGATTGCTGTTGGGCTTTACTTTTTTGCTTCACCCATACATGAGTATGGAAACCGTGAGTTGGATTTGTGTACTGGGAGCTGCCCCATGTGTAGTGCTCGGGTTTGTAAAATATCATGGAATGACAGCGGAGCAGTTTATCTGGGCATGGATAAAATCAGAAATCCTGATGCCGAAAAAACTGGTGTTCCGGTCAGAAAATCTTTATTTTGATGCGGTAGAACCAGTCATTGAAAAAATATGAGAAAGAAAGTCTGAAGAAGGAGGGACGCAAGAAGAATGATAAAAACGCTGAGTAATATTTTCAAGTAGGATAAAGAAAAATTTGTAATTCCAAGAAGCGTACAGCAGGTAATTCCCATCGAGACTATCTGGTCAGACGGGATTTTTAAAATCGGGAGAAATAAATTTGCACGTACTTATAAATTTACAGATATCAACTACGCGGTGGCAAGCAAAGTAGATAAGGAAACCATGTTCCTGGAATATATGGATTTATTAAATTCTTTCGATTGCGGTGGAACAACAAAAATAACGATCAATAATCGCCGCTTGAATAAGGTGGATTTTGAAAAAGCAATCCTGATTCCGATGCAGGAGGACGGACTGGATTTATATCGGAAAGAGTACAACAATATGCTTTTAGATAAGGCAACCAGTTCCAACAGCATGGTGCAGGAAAAATATGTGACAGTATCCTGCTATAAGAAAACAATCGAAGAAGCCAGAACGTATTTTGCACGAGTGACAACAGAGCTGAACAGTCATTTTGCAAGATTGGGTTCCAAATGTGTAGAGATAAATGGAGAAGATAAGTTACGGATTCTGCACGATTTTTACCGTACAGGAGAAGAATCTGGTTTCCATTTTGATATTCAGGAGAATATGAGAAAAGGACACAGCTTTAAAGATTATATCTGTCCGGATACCTTTGAATTTGAAAAAGATTATTTCCGCATGGGAGATCGTTATGGAAGAGTACTTTTTCTTCGTGAGTATGCTTCTTACATCAAAGACGATATGATAGCAGAACTGACCGACATGAATCGAAATCTGATGTTGAGCATTGATGTGATTCCGGTTCCGACTGATGAAGCAGTACAGGAAGTGGGAAAAACGTTTGTTAGGTGTGGAGACTAATATAACAAACTGGCAACGACGCCAAAATGCCAACAATAACTTTTCCGCAGTGATTCCTTATGATTTGGAACAGCAGAGAAAAGAAAGTAAAGAGTTCATGGACGATTTAACCACACGTGACCAGCGTATGATGTTCGGTATACTGACTATGGTGCATACGGCAGAATCGAAAAAACAGCTTGATGCAGATACGGAAACACTTCTGACAATCGGACGGAAAAAGTTATGCCAGTTTTCTGTTCTGAAATTTTCAGCAGATGGACGGACTGAATACAGCACTACCCATCGGACACCGGAAGATTTCCGGCAGTCCGCACACTGACTTCGGAGAGTGTAGCAGTGTTGATGCCATTCCGGGTGCAGGAGATTATGGACGCAGGAGGTATCTATTGTGGAGAAAATGCAATCTCCCATAACTTAATCATGTGTAATAAAGAAAAACTGTTGAATCCAAACTCATTCCTTTTGGGTGTGCCGGGAAGTGGGAAAATCCTTTAATGCAAAAATGCAGATTGTATTCCTGGCACTGGCAACGCAGGACGATATCCTGATTTTGTGATCCAGAGCGAGAGTATGCATCATTAGTTGAAGCAATGGGCGGAGAAGTGGTTCGCATTGCTGCAGGAAGCCGGGACCATATCAATGCAATGGATATGGTAGACGGATATGGAGATGGCGGTGATCCAGTGATTGAGAAGTCACAGTTTATTTTATCTCTGTTTGAACAGTTGGATAAAAAAGGAATCAATGCAAAGGAACGTTCCATTATTGACCGATGTGTGGGAGAAGTTTATGAGGAATATCAGCATGGCGGAGCAGTGCCGACTTTGCGGGTGCTGCGTGAAAAATTTTTTAGAACAGGAAGAACCGGAAGCACAGGATTTGGCACTGGTATCAGAATTATTTACCAATGGAAGTCTGGACGCATTTGCACATGAAAGTAATGTTGATGTGAATAACCGTATCATGGTATACGACATTCTGGATTTAGGAAAACAGTTAAAGACCATGGGACTTCTGGTAATCACTGATGCAATGTTGAACCGGGTAACGGAGAACTGGAAACAGGGAAAGCGAACCCATATTTTCTTAGACGAGTTTCATGTAGTATTTGAAAATGAGTATTCCGGAGCAATTTTTTAACTCTGCATGGCGAAGATTTCGTAAGCGTAATGCATTTCCGACAGCAATTACCCAGAACGTGGAATATTTGTTAGATTCTGTTCTTGCAAGTACGATGATTTCCAACAGTGAGTATATCGTGATGCTTAATCAGGCAGAGCCGGATAGGGCAAAACTGGCAACACTTCTAAATATCTCCACAGAACAGATGGGATATATCACAAATGCAGATGCCGGTTGTGGTCTGGTGAAATACGGAAGTTCGCTTGTACCGTTCGTCAATAGATTTCCAACCCAATACAAGGTTGTATAAACTGATGACCACAAAGCCGGGAGAGGACAGTATCAACCGGGGAAGAATGTAAAATTAAAAATATTTTGAATAATGAAAAGCAAGGCACTGGAAATCGTCACAATTTGTGGCGTTTTTTAGTGCCGGAAAAGGAGCCAAATATGTCAGAAATCAGATTTTTCATCAAAGGAACACGAAAAGCTTTTTTTATCAGATGTTAGCTAAATGCGGAAAGCACGACAGTTATTACAGTTCATTTTTCTATTGTGTGGGAATTTCTGAAGATACCAGAAATCATGTTGATCGCATGTTTGATTTTAAAGAGCGTTTGATTAAACCAGAAGCATTGCATGAAGGGTGGCAGACAGGCGGTTCGGCACGATTGACCAGACTGGCTTTCAACTTGTGGAATGGATATGTGGAGAAGGGAGAAGAAAGTCTGTCTACCCCATACGAGATGTTCGATTGTGGCTATGCATCATATTTTTATGAAGCAATCCGCATGAAATACCCGGAATACTGCCGGGAACTGCCACAGGTGAGCAAAAAAGAAACTAATCATGAACGCTAGATAAAGAATTCAAATGGAGAAAAGCGATGGATCGTAAGATAAAAAACACGCCAAGTCCATAAGGATATTAAAGTATTAGATAAGACAGTTACAGTGACAGATCAATGTTAAGCAGTCCTATGTCAGAACAAAAAGAAAAATATCATGCAATCGACGGAGAAATCTAGTGATAGAGAAGAATAAATCCGGTAGGTTATGCAGAAGATGCGGCCAGCAAGTATGCTGACCGCATCTTTCACGAAACAGGGCATCAGGTACGCAGACAGGCAGGAAAGATTATTGAACGGAAGAAAGAGAAAGCTTCTGTTTCTTCGACAGGCGAAGAAACAGTTTACCAGCCGAAAGAAGAAATTCGACCAGTACCGCCTTCAGGCGGAGAAACGGCACAGGAGCAGGGAAAAGAACTTGCTGTCAAAAAAATTAAGACCATTGAACGGGATAAAAGAACCATCAAGACCGGGAGAGCATCGGAACAGGTTGTAAAGAATACTGGAAAAGGTACTATCAAGACCTCTGGAAAAGCGGTCAAGACTGCAGAACAGACGGCAAAGACCAGTATTAAGACATCGGAGCAGACAGCAAATGTTTCTGTCCGGGCAATGCATTATTCCATGAAAAAAGCAGAAAAAGCAGTGCAGGCAGCAAGACAGACAGCACAGAATACAAAGATTGCAGTGAAAACGACAGCAAAGGCAGTAACACATGCAATAAAAGCGTTGATGGAAGCTATAAAAGCATTGTTAAGTGGATTGACCGCAGGCGGTTGGATTGCAGTGGTGATATTGATTATCGTCATTTTATTTGGTGGATTTCTTTGCATGACAGGCGGGGATAATTCCAGTACGGTTTCTTCTGTCAGTGCAGAAGTAGAAGCATATGAGCCACTAATTCGGCAGTATGCAAACCAATATGGAATTGGTGAATATGTGGAATTGATTAAAGCGATTATGATGCAGGAATCCGGTGGGAGAGGATTTGACCCGATGCAGTGTTCAGAGGGCAGTTTTAATACAAAATATCCCAAACAGCCGAATGGAATCACAGATCCGGAGTATTCGATTTCTTGCGGAGTGCAGGAAATAAAAAGCTGTCTGGAACGTGCAGGAGTAAAAAATCCTCTGGATATGGAAAATATTAAACTGGCATTGCAAAGCTACAATTATGGAAATGGATATCTGGAATGGGCGAAAGCTAGAGGTGGATATACCCTTGCCAATGCAGCAGAATTTTCTGATATGATGGCACAGAGAATGGGGTGGAGCAGTTATGGGGACAAGCAGTATGTACCACATGTGCTTCAGTATTATGCATTTGGAAGAATCCCGACAGGTATCGGCAATCAGGCAATCGTTCAGGTGGCAGCATCGCAGGAAGGAAAAGGCGGAACGACTTATTGGAGATGGTATGGATTTGGAGGCAGGGTAGAGTGGTGTGCCTGCTTTGTGTCCTGGTGTGCAGACCAGAGCGGTTATATTCAGAGTGGAGTCATTCCGAAATTTTCTCTTTGTTCGGACGGTGTGAAGTGGTTTGAAAGCAAAGGTAGGTTCCGTGACGGAAGTTATACCCCGGTGGCAGGAGATATTATTTTCTTTGACTGGGGAAATAATGGGACGATTGACCACGTTGGAATTGTAGAGAGTGTCAGCGGTGGAACCGTCAATACCATAGAAGGCAACAGTGGGGATAAAGTGGCAAGACGGAGTTACCGTATCGGAAGCAGTAATATCTATGGATACGGTGTCCCGGCATATTAAAAGGCAGGAGAAAAAGTGTGATAGTCTAATGGTGAATCTGGAGTATACAATTCCTGAAAATAGACTTGACTTTTAAATATTACAAGCGTAAGATTTAAGAAACAAAAAAATTAGAAGAAAGGAATATCTATGAAAAATAGACGAAAAAAGCAAAATATCCAAAAATCTTACGCTTGTAAGATTTTTGGGCTGATAGTAGCTATAACAGTAATTGCTGTTTCAGGAGGTGTTTTATTAAAAAGGACGATAACGGAATCACCAGAAGACACACTTGTGGAATATATGAACCATATTGAAAAAAAGGAATATGAAGTAATGTATACTATGATAGATTCAGATGAAAAAGTTTATCTGACAAAAGAAGAATACATACAACGAAATTCTAAGATATACGAAGGAATAGAGGTCAGTAACATTAAAATCAGTCATATAGCTGTGAAAGAGAAAAAAGCAGATACAGTTACGCTTTCGTATGAAACATCATGTAATACAATCGCCGGAACAATACAATTTGACAATATGGCGGAACTGAAGAAGACGAAACAGGGATATAAATTAGTATGGCAGGATAGCCTGATTTTTCCAGATTTAGAGAGTGATGATAAAATAAGTGTTACTACATCAAAAGCGGAGAGAGGAGAAATATTAGACCGAGATGGTAAAATGCTTGCAGGAAAAGGAGTAGCAACATCAGTTGGCATTATACCGGGAAAGCTGGAAGACAGGAATGTATCTATTGCAAAAAATAGCGGAGTTATTAGAGATAGATGTAGAAACAATAAATAACAAACTCACAGCAAAGTGGGTAAAAGAAGATTCTTTTGTACCAATTGAAACTATTCCGAAAGTAGAAGAAATAGATTTAATGAAAATACAGCCAGAAGAAAAGACACTTGAGGAGCAGGATTGTCAGAATAAACTTTTGGAAATTCCAGGGGTTATGCTATCAGATGTGGAAGTTAGAACCTATGAGTTAGGGGAGGCAGCAGCTCATTTAATTGGTTATGTACAGTCTGTAACAGCAGAAGATTTGGAAAATCATCCAGGGGAAGGATATTCAGCTGAAAGTGTAATCGGAAGATCTGAGGTGGAAAAGTTATACGAAAAGCAATTAAAAGGAAAAGATGGTTGTGATATAAAGATTTTGGATAGTGATGGGGAAGTAAAAGAGGTTCTTGCAAGTAATTTTTAAAGAAGATGGTATGGATATAAGATTAACGATAGATTCCGATTTGCAAAAATCATTATACGAGCAGTTTAAAGAAGATCCGGGGTGTTCTGTCGCAATGAATCCTTATACGGGAGAAGT
>ENA-OQBL01001215-OQBL01001215.1-human-gut-metagenome-genome-assembly--contig:-NODE-1215-length-10570-cov-3.133295_pt1 | contig 10570 bp, 10 predicted proteins | sample MGYA00242747_ERZ504553 | MGnify/ENA primary metagenome ERZ504553 (study PRJEB26092, sample SAMD00036240) | human gut metagenome | host: Homo sapiens | study: EMG produced TPA metagenomics assembly of...
GAAGGTGCTACACGGTAAACGTTTAACTGTTTCGGCAAAGCGATGGAGACAATCGGTTAAGGCGGCTTATCGCGAGAGCCTGATCGAAGGGCAGTCGGCAAGATTGATCTGTGGATACATTTATGCCAATGCCGGAGAAGGAGAGTCTACGACAGATCTGGTATTTGGAGGACATAATATTATTGCGGAGAATGGAACGACACTTGCATCCAGCAATCGTTTCTCAAATGAAGTGATCTATACAGAGATAGATGTAAAACGTTTATTAAGTGAGCGCCGCAAGAATACAACATTCCAGACGGAAAAAGAGAGGACACTGATCCGTATTCCGTTTGAGATTCATGTAGAGGAAACAGAGCTTACAAGAAGATTTGCATCCAGACCATTTGTGCCAAGTGTGATGGCAGAGAGAAACTTGCGTTGTGAAGAAATTCTGACGATTCAGGCTATGGGGCTGAAAAAACGTCTGGCACATGCACATGCCAAAAGTGCAGTCGTTGGTATTTCGGGAGGTCTGGATTCTACGCTGGCACTGTTGGTGTCAGCAAAAGCATTTGACGCATTAGGAATGGATCGTAGTGGAATTGTAGCTGTGACGATGCCTTGTTTTGGAACTACGGACAGAACTTATCAGAATGCATGCAAGATGTCAGTAAAGCTCGGAGCAACACTGCGGGAAATCCCGGTAGGGGCAGCGGTCGAACAGCATTTTAAAGATATCGGGCATGATCCGGAGGATCATAGTGTAACCTATGAAAATTCTCAGGCAAGAGAGAGAACTCAGGTATTGATGGATGTAGCAAATCAGACAGGAGGAATCGTGATCGGAACAGGAGATATGTCCGAACTTGCACTTGGATGGGCAACTTATAACGGAGACCATATGTCTATGTATGGAGTGAATGCATCTGTTCCGAAGACGCTGGTACGTCACCTTGTACATTATTATGCAGATACCTGTGAAGATCAGGAGTTGAAAGAAGTACTGTACGATGTGCTGGATACACCGGTCAGCCCGGAACTCCTTCCGCCAAAAGACGGCGAGATTGCGCAGAAGACAGAAGATCTGGTCGGCCCTTATGAATTACATGATTTCTTCTTATATTATCTGTTGAGATTCAGCTATGAACCAAGTAAGATCTACCGTATCGCACGTTATGCATTTGAGGGTGAATATGATGATGCAACCATCTACAAATGGTTATACACATTCTGCAGAAGATTCTTTATCCAGCAGTTCAAACGCTCCTGTCTGCCGGATGGCCCGAAGGTTGGAACCGTGGCATTATCTCCTAGAGGAGACTGGAGAATGCCGAGTGATGCTTGCTCGGAAGTGTGGCTGCGGGATTTGGAGAAGGTGAATCCGGAAGTGTATAGAAGCACCGGAAAATCAAGGCTTATATTATAATTTTCCGATTATACGTAAAGGTTATAAAAAATAGCCGTTCTAGTGAACGTGGAGTGTGTTTAGAAACAGTTAGAGCGTCAAAATAACCGTTAAAGGAATGTAGTGAACTTGTTTGAGTCCCCAAGGGACGAGTTGTGAACGTAATTCCTTTGTTTTTAGGTTATTTTGGCGCTCTTACTGTCTCTCTTAGTGCACGAAACCTGAACAAGAACGACTATATACTGTGTTCTTCAAGGACCGAGAGGCCAACTCCGTTAATCGGTTAAATAGAAACTAATCTAATTTCAACCCTTTGAATAAATTCCCCAATGACTTGTACCGATCTCTTCAGCCTTCGGGATCTCTACATGGATTTCTTCTTCCTCTTTTTTCTCTTCTTCGAGAGCTTTCATACTCAGGCTGATCTTGCCATCTTTTATTCCGATGATCTTTACAGTTACTTCGTCTCCGACATTTAATACATCAGCAGGTGATTTGATTCGTTTTAAGCTGATCTGGGAAATGTGTACCAGACCGGAGAGACCGTCGCCGAGATCTACAAATGCTCCGTAATTCTGAAGGCTTTCTACAGTGCCTGTTACGATGCTTCCAACTTTGACAGCGGCAATCTTAGCTTCTCTTTCCTTTCTTGCTTTTTCCTGGAGAATTTCGCGTGCAGAGAGTACGAGACGGTTATTTGCTTCATCTACATCGATGACTTTGACTTCAATATCTTTTAACAGGTAAGTTTCAAGATCTTCGATATAGGAGAGAGATAATCTGGATGCCGGGATGAATCCACGCAAACCTTCAACCATGGCAATGGCGCCGCCATTTACAATCCCTTCTACTTTTACAGGAAGGACAGTACCTTTTTCCATGTAAGATTTTACTACATTCCATGGATTTGCATCGTCAAAATGTTCCTCAAGATCAGCCATTGTAACAGGTGTTCCTTCGTTCTGTGTTTCTTCGTGTAATAATTCTTCGCTCATAGTATTAAGTTCCCTTCTTATTATTAAGAACATAATTGAAAATGTTCTTTTATACTGTCTTAAGTATAGCATAGAAGTATAATATTGTTCAAAGAAAAATACGAAATACATAGAAAATAAAGGTTGACGAATTCTTAAAAAGATGGCAAGCTTAATACTTAAGAGATGATATAAAAAGGGATGTGAAAGAGAAAATATGGCTAAGAAAGCAGGAAAAATATACGTTGTGGGACATAAGAATCCCGATACGGATTCCATCTGTTCAGCAATTGCCTATGCAAATTTAAAAAGGAGAAATAACCGGTAATGATTATATTGCAAAAAGAGCCGGTCAGATAAACGAAGAGACACACTATGTATTACAGAAATTTGGAGTGAAGGTTCCAAATCTTCTGGAGAATGTCAAATTACAGGTAAAAGATATGGATATCCACCAGATAGATGGTGTAGGACCGAATGTATCTTTGAAAGATACATGGACAAAGATGAAGGAGAATAACATCAAGACACTTCCGATTTTAAGAGATGAAGAGCTCCTGGGTGTTATTTCAACCGGAGACATTGCGACATCTTATATGGATGTATATGATAATATGATCCTTTCCAAAGCAAGAACACAGTATCGTAACATCATGAATACACTGGATGGAGAGATGGTAACCGGTAACGAACATGGATATTTTACAAAAGGAAAAGTAGCAATCGGTGCATCAAGTCCGGAGCTTATGCAGGAATTTATAGAAAAAGATGATCTGGTGATCCTTGGAAACCGTGTAGAATCACAGATGTGTGCACTTGATATTGATGTAAGCTGTATGGTAGTCTGCCAGAATGCGGAAGTATCCGAAGAAGTGATCAAACGTGCAGATGAGCAGAGTACGGTAATCATCAGTACACCGCACGATACATTTACGGCAGCCAGACTGATCAACCAGAGCGTTCCGGTCAAGCGCTTTATGACGAAGACACCACTTACTTGTTTCCATATGAGTGATTATGTGGAAGATATTAAGGAAGTTATGGCAAAGAAGAAATACCGTGATTTCCCGATTATCGACCGGCATGGGAAGTTTAAGGGATTCGTATCAAGACGTCGTTTCTTAAATGTAAGTAAAAAGAAAGTGATCTTGGTGGATCATAACGAGAAGAATCAGGCAGTAGACGGTATCGAGGAAGCTGAGATCGTGGAGATCATTGATCATCACAGACTGGGAAATATCGAGACGATGGGACCTGTATTTTTCAGAAACCAGCCGGTAGGATGTACGGCAACGATCGTATATCAGATGTATAAAGAAAACGACGTAGAGATTACACCAACGATTGCAGGACTTCTGTGTTCGGCAATCATTTCCGATACACTGTTATTCCGCTCGCCGACCTGCACATCGCTGGATGAAAAAGTTGCAAAGAAACTTGGAAAGATTGCAGGAATCAATCTGGAAGAACAGGCACAGGCAATGTTCAAGGCAGGAAGCAGTCTTGCAGGAAAGACGGCAGAAGATATCTGTTTCCAGGATTTCAAGCAGTTTACAGTAAATGATATGGTATTTGGCGTGGGACAGCTGAATTCGATGAGTAAAGAAGAACTGCAGGAAGTGAAAGAGATGCTGACTCCATATCTGCCGGAAGTACTGGAGAAAAATGGAGTACAGATGGTATTCTTTATGCTGACGGATATTCTGGATGAATCGACAGAACTATTGTGCTGCGGCGCAAAAGCGAAAGAGTATATCATTGATGCATTTGATCTGAAGGAAGACAGCGAAAAGATGATCTTAAAGGGAGTTGTATCCAGAAAGAAACAGCTGATACCGACTCTGGTAAGTGAACTGCAACAGTAGAGGTAGAGAATATGGCAAAGCAGATCTGGAAACCGGGGAATATGCTGTATCCATTGCCGGCAGTAATGGTAAGTACGGCAGATCGATCCGGAAAATCAAATATTATAACTGTGGCATGGACCGGAACTGTATGCACGAATCCGGCAATGCTATATATATCCGTAAGACCAGAGCGTTACTCTTATGGACTGTTAAAAGACAGTGGAGAGTTTGTAGTGAATCTGACGACAGAAAAATTAAAAAAAGCTACGGACTGGTGCGGAGTAAGGTCTGGACGAGATGTGGATAAATGGAAAGAGATGCATCTGACGGAAGGTCAGGCTTCAAAATTAGACTATGCACCGATCATAGAAGAGTGTCCTGTAAACATTGAATGTAAAGTGACAGAGATAAAAGAACTTGGTTCGCATCATATGTTTCTGGCAAAAGTAGAAGCAGTTCAGGTAGGAGAAGAGTATCTGGATGAAAAAGGCAGACTTCAATTAGGAAAGGCCGGACTTCTGGCGTATTCTCATGGAGAATATCTGACACTTGGTGATTCACTTGGAACATTTGGCTGGAGTGTGAGAAAAAACACTTCATCAAAAAAGAAGAAAAAGAATATAAGAAAGGGATCTTCATCAAAAAACAAAAGAAGTAAAGAAGTTTTCTGCATGAAGATGCATTCGAGGGAAGCTGCCAATGGACAGGTTCTTTCGACAAGAGCAGGTTTATCTGTATTTATCGGAGAAAACCTGTTCTTTTTTATCGCCATGCATTTGGAAGAAGCTGTCAGTGGCAGGTCCTTACGAATGAAATAATCGGACTACGCATATAGTATGAATGAAATGGCCGTGTGCGGGTGCAGCATGAAAGTGGATTGGAATTATAAAAATAAGAATTTATTAAAAACGGGACTGCTCTTATTGTTATATGTTGTGGGAATATACCTCCTGATTACAAAGATGATATTGCTGGAAAAGTCCGGCAGTGGAGCAGGTAAGCCGGAAACAGGGCGTACTTCAGATGTATCGAGAGGCAAAGAAAATGAAAAGGCTTTACAGTATGTAGCCTCCAGTATGATAAAAGAAGCTCCGAAGATCGCAATTACATTTGATGACGGACCAAGTACAGCATGGACCGGTAAACTTCTGGACGGACTGAAAGAGCGGAATGTGAAAGGAACATTTTTCCTGATCGGAGAGAATGTAAAAAAGGCTCCGGAGCTGGTAAAGCGTGAAGCAGAGGAGGGACATCTGATCGGTAATCATACATATCATCATGTGGAGATCACACGGGTATCGGATGAAAAAGCAAAAGAAGAGATTCTGTTAACGAATGAGGCAATTACAGAGATTACAGGAAATGAGGTGTCTTATATGAGACCACCCTTTGGAGCGTGGCAGAAGAAGTTAGAGTGGGAACTGGATGTGATGCCGGTAATGTGGACGATTGATCCACTGGACTGGACAACAAACAATGAGGATGAAATTGTCAATAAAGTAGTGACGCAGGCGAAGGAAAATGATATCATTTTATTGCATGACTGTTATGAATCCAGTGTAAATGCGGCGCTGCGCATAATAGATATCTTGCAAAAAGAAGGTTATGAATTTGTAACAGTGGATGAACTGATCATGAACTAGATATATTACAGAGGATGAGCAAAAACAAGAATGATATACAGGCAATGGAGATGAGATAGATGGATTTATTTGATTATATGAGAGAGCAGAATATGGAAAAAGAGGCCCCACTGGCATCCAGACTGCGCCCGACAACCCTGGATGAGGTTGTAGGACAAAAGCACATTATCGGAAAAGACAAATTACTTTACAGAGCGATCAAGGCAGATAAGTTAAGCTCTGTCATTTTTTATGGTCCTCCAGGAACCGGAAAGACTACACTTGCGAAAGTGATCGCTAATACAACCAGTGCGGAATTTACCCAGATTAATGCAACAACTGCAGGAAAAAAATGACATGGAAGAAGTGATCACAAAGGCAAAATGAGATGCAGGGAATGTATCGGAAAAAGGACAAATCTTGTTTGTAGATGAGATCCACAGATTCAATAAGGGGCAGCAGGATTATCTGCTCCCGTTTGTAGAGGATGGCACGATTATCCTGATTGGCGCAACGACGGAAAATCCATATTTTGAAGTAAATGGGGCGCTGTTGTCGAGATCCAGTATTTTCGAGCTAAAGCCACTTGATAAAGAAGATATTAAGACGTTGATCACAAGAGCTGTCTATGATACAGTAAAGGGAATGGGAAGTTATCAAGCCGTGATTGATGAAGATGCGTTAGAATTTCTTGCAGATATTTCAGGCGGAGATGCCAGAAGTGCACTGAACGCGGTAGAGCTTGGAATTTTGACAACAGAACGCAGCCAGGATGGAAAGATACATATCACTTTGGATGTGGCATCTGAGTGTATCCAGAAGCGTGTAGTCAAATATGATAAGACAGGCGATAATCATTACGATACGATTTCAGCATTTATCAAAAGCATGCGAGGTTCTGATCCGGATGCAGCGGTGTACTATCTTGCAAAAATGTTATATGCAGGAGAAGATATCAAATTTATAGCCAGACGTATCATGATCTGTGCATCCGAAGATGTCGGTAATGCAGATCCGATGGCGCTTACGGTAGCTGTATCTGCGTCACAGGCAGTCGAAAGAATCGGTATGCCAGAGGCACAGATTATTCTTTCACAGGCCGTTACTTACGTAGCAACCGCACCAAAAAGTAATGCTGCATGCAATGCAGTTTTTGAAGCAATGGCGAGTGTGAAGCGCACCAAGACGAGCGTTCCTTCACATTTGCAGGATGCCCATTACAAAGGAGCTCAGAAACTGGGCCACGGTATTGGCTATAAATACGCACATGATTATCCGCATCATTATGTAGAACAGCAGTATCTGCCGGATGAGATCGTGGGAGAGAAATTCTATGTGCCGAGTGAGAATGGGCATGAGAAAGAGATTAAAGAGTGGATGAAGTATATTCGGGAAAATCGATGATTTTGCTGTTTAATATATGAAGCGGCTGATACTCGGCCGGAAGAAAAGTAAGATAGCCTGGTTGAGTGCTGATTCGATCATGGTTAGTATTTCTAAAGCATAAAAATTGTCCTAAAAGCAGCAGTCAAAAAAACATAACTCGCAAGCTCAGACAATGATTTTTTGACTGCTAACGGTCAATTTGTATACTTAAGAAATACTAACCATGACCTCATATGCACGCAACCAGGCTATCTTACTTTTCTTCCTCACATTATCGCATGCTGTTTTGCACAAATATTCATCGATGGTTTGTTGTTTTTCATATTTGTTTTATTCGTTCTCATGAAAAATGTGTTTTTTAGATCTCTTGACAAGTATTGTGATTTTTTTATAATGATACATATAATATCTATAGTATTACTATAGCTCAGAATAGTGTGCAAGTTAGTATGAAGTACTGGAATGTTATCAAAAGTATAGGAAATATTATAGTGTAACATAAGCAATAACTCGCATTTCATGTATATAAAGGGCAATATCATTTGGCTGTTCAAGAGATTTGTGAGAAAATAAAAAATATTGATTACTATCCACAAATTTACTTATATAAGGTAATATATCCCAAAAAGTATGTTGAAGATTAATGAGTGAGACTGTTATAGGGACATAATTTGGATGGTTTTGTAGATAAGAATTAATAGGCAAAGTTTTTTTGCGTAATGTGATATTAAGAAGATAGCGCACTATGTGATTAGATTAAAAGATTGTGTTGATAAGGAGATGTTAAAATGCGTCCGAGTCAGTATCATTACATAAAATGTGTTGTAACAAGAACTGCATACAACCGAAAAATGCAGAAAAAACGTGCTAAAAAGCGTAAGAAAGAACTTAGGGAGAAAAATAGGCAAAACAGGATTTATACTTTTCAAAAAAATTAGAAAACACTTCTGTCACTTACGAACCACCTGGATTCAAGATCACAATGTTTGCACTGGCAGAATTTTTCTTCGGAATATTAACACTTTTTCAGATGATCAGCTTTTTTTGTGAAATGGAAAAAGTATGTGAAAGTAAACGGTATAATCGGCACTATAATTCTATTCATACTAAACATAGTAATTTGGGGTGGATTAACATATCTATTCTCATATTTAATAAAAGCGGACAAGAAAAAAGGCACTGACGATTTGCAATTTGATGATAGTACATATCACCTTACCAAAGAGAAATCTTTAACTGATCGTGCCAATTGCAGTTCTTGAACATAAGTATAAAATCCTTGTGGAAGACTTAAATAAATTGGATGTCGAAAGAACAAATATTTCGGTCGAAGAAATCAAGAAAGATATAGAGATTCCATCTGAACAAATCAACAAAATGAAGAAGCAAAATGATGTTCTAAAAAACAATAACTCCGAAAAAACATTTTGAATTCAAATATGCAGTTGTAGAAAATCCAGATCCTTACTTAAAAGAAGCATCAGAACTATTTATCAAAAACGGAAAAGCTTCTGTCGGAATGTTACAAAGAACTTTTAAAATTGGATTTTATCGTGCGGATCGCATTCTGAAACAGCTTGAAAAAATGGAAATTGTCGGTTCTGAGTACGGGACACATCCAAGAGAAGTTCTTGCATCACCAGAAGATATAGATGTAGCTTTTTCGAATATAACTTTCCGAACGGTTCCCCAAGAAGAAAAAGTTAAAAGAGAAGAGAATGAACATATAAAGAATTTTTTCCGATGCTTTCGCTGCTCTGTGTGTTGCAAATTGTGAACTGGACAAAGAACAGAATTATACCGATGATGTTACTGGTGGAAACGTAAAATATAATGAAAAACGTTTTGACAATCTTACGAACGATTCTGTCATAAGTCAAATAGTATCAGATGAAAAAATTCAAGGAAGTTTCTGATAAAATCTTACATGTATATAGCGAAATTGGATTAATGGTTATGATAGACGGTGTATTATGCACAAATCAGTATGTTGTCCTGAAAATAAAACCGATGTACGGAACCCGTATAAATGGCATAATTTCTCTTCAAAATACTATCGAAAGTACTATTGGAATGAAGTCATTAATGAATGTTATGTATAAAAAGGGATATATTGGAATTTTACTTCCAATCCATCAATTTATAAAGAAGAAAGAAGATGAAAAATCCTATCACTGATGAGTAATCAGTGGTAGAATTGGGGAAAGCCGTGACTTTCTGGCATTTTTTATACACTTCCGGTACCACAACGGTTACGGCTCTGCTTTTTAATCATTACAGCATGCGATACCCACGGAATAAAACTTAGGAACTCTTTCCACCGACGGAATCTGAACAGGAAAGAGTTCCTAAGTTTTATGCAGGTCCGGGTAACGACCGCTTCATGCATTAAATATCCTTTATAGTTCCATCAATCCCAATCGTCACCACCTGCCAAGGAATAAACTTCCCGCTTGCTTTTAACGCTTCTGTAGCGGCATGCTCCAGTCCTCCGCAGCAAGGAACTTCCATACGGACGATAGTAAGACTTTTGAAATCATTATGCTTGATGATCTCGGTTAATTTCTCCGTATAATCAACTACATCCAGCTTCGGACATCCAATCAGTACAACGTGATTCTTAATGAACTGGTTGTGGAAGTTGCCATATGCATATGCCGTACAGTCGGCTGCGATCAGCAGATTTGCATTCTGGAAATATGGTGCGCTCAGCGGAGCAAGCTTGATCTGGACCGGCCACTGACGAAGCTGACTTTCCATGGAGTAAGCGGTCGGTGTACTTCCTGACATATTATTAGAAGCACTTGCATCATTATTATGAGTGTGTTCAACCGAACGAGCCATAGAACCCGGACATCCACCATGAGGAGCAGTGTGTTGAATTTCACGAGCCATAGAACCCGGACATCCACCATGATGTGGAGCTGGTGCATCATTATCGTGAGCATGTGCTTTTTTTGCATCAAGGTGTTTCTTAAGTGCTTCCGGCCCTTTGGCGGCAAGATGTGCTTTTACTGCATCATCATCATAAGCATCCGCTTCACGTTCTTCAAATGTGATTGCATTTGTCGGACAGGCCGGCAGACAGTCACCAAGGCCATCGCAAAAATCATCGCGCATTAATCGGGCTTTTCCATCAACCATCTGAATGGCACCTTCGTGACAGGCGTTGGCACATGCACCGCATCCGTTACATTTTTCTTCATTTATATGGATTATTTTTCTGATCATAATGATTCTCCTTTTCTTAAAATAGAAATATGTTTAAAATGGTATCAGTTGTTTTGCAGGTATTAGTGTACTATAAGAAGAAAAGAATGTTGTTGGAATAACAACAAAAATAAAAATAATTAC